>Ga0209709_10005018_pt1 | contig 10529 bp, 10 predicted proteins | sample ArcticOcean_MG_C_2_FD_187435 | JGI IMG/M metagenome (GOLD analysis project Ga0209709, IMG submission 187435) | Marine microbial communities from western Arctic Ocean - ArcticOcean_MG_CB4_136 (SPAdes) (version 2) | ecosystem: Environmental > Aquatic > Marine > Oceanic | place: Arctic Ocean...
AAAAATAAAAATAAAAAATAAAGAAAAGGTAATAAAATTAATTATAAAATAGTTATACGGTGGTAGGCTGTAAGAACTTATTGCTCCTAAAGAAGTGATATAAATAAAATTTGAAAAGTTTTTTTTAAATAAGTTTGACAATTTTTTTTTTGATAGTTTGATAAATTTTTTTTTCTTCGATAAACATCTTTTTAAAATCTTTTAATCTAATATGGTCATAACCTAACAAATGAAGGAAACCGTGAATAAAAGTCTTAGCTACTTTACTCTTAAAATCTAGAGCACTTAAAGTTTTTGGTTTATTCATAAACTCATAACTAACAACAATGTCTCCAATATAAGGTGATTTTTTTATATCAATTTTTTTATCAGCAGGAAAAGATAAAACATCTGTTGATTTATTTTTATTTCTAAATTTTTTATTCAATTTTTTAATATTTTTATTATTTGAGAGTAAAATTGTTAAACTTAATTTTTTTTTAATAAATCTATATTTTTTAGGAAAAATTCTTATCAAAGAGTTAAAAAAAATATGAGGTTTTTTAATTTTTTTACTCCAAAGACTGCTCTCAGAAACTACGTCAATGCTAATCATTTTCTTGATCTGAATATGCTTTTACAATCTTGGAGACTAGAGGATGTCTAACTACGTCGGAATGATCAAAATCTACCACTGAGATTTCGTTTAAGTGTCCCAATAGTTTTTTAGATCTATTTAATCCAGACATATTCTTATGGGGTAAATCAATTTGAGATGGATCACCATTTATAACTATTTTTGAATTTTCTCCAATACGTGTGAGAAACATTTTAATCTGTGTATCTGTTGCATTTTGTGCCTCATCTAAAATTGCAAAGGAGTTTTTTAAAGTTCTACCCCTCATAAATGCCAGAGGTGCTATTTCAATATCGCCAACCTCAATCATTCTTTGAATTTTTTCAAAGTCAAAAAGATCATATAGAGAATCGTATAAGGGTCTCAGATACGGATCTACTTTTTCTTTCATATCTCCTGGTAAAAAACCCAATCTCTCACCAGCTTCTACTGCTGGCCTTGATAAAATAATTCTTTCTATCTTCTTATCGAGTAACAATGTCAAGCCAACTGCAACTGCTAAGAATGTTTTACCCGTTCCTGCTGGACCAGCTGATATAATAATATCACTTTGTCTTAAAGCTCTGACATATTCTTTTTGTTTTTCTGATCTTGGAATAACTGATTTCTTTGGAGTTTTAATTATATCTGAAACATTATTATTTTTTACTTTTTCTTCGATCATAAATTTATCTACTGAAGAGATTATATCTTTTTTTTCTACACTACCATTGTTTATAAACTGATTAGCTAAAAATTGAATAGCATTTTTTGCAATTTCATTTTGCTTTGGTGTTGATTTTATCAAAATAGAATTTCCTCTAGAATATAGATTTGTATTAGTAATTTTTTCTAGTTCCTTTAAATTTTCATTAAATTCACCAACCACACCCATTAACAAATCATTATCTTGAAATATAACACTCAAAGAATTATTATCAGAATAGACAAATTTTAATGTAGAGTTAATTTTTTTCAAATTTAAGTTGTTCAACTTTTAAGCTACCTTCTGTTTGTAATTTTCTTTTAACTTGCCAAATAAGCTATTTTGATTACTGTCGGTTATTTCTATCTCCACAATTTTTCCAATACAATCAGTATTGCCATCAAAGATTACAGATGTCATATATTCAGTCCTACCAAATAATTTAATTCCATCTTTCATTTTATTTTCAACTAAAACATTAAGAATCTTTCCAACTAAAGATTTATTTTTATTTATCTGATTTTCAAATAATTTTTTTTGAATTATTTCTAATCTTTCTTTTGATTTTTTTTTATCAACTAACTTTAAATCAGCAGCTATGGTGCCTGGTCTTGGGCTATAGATGAAAGAATAAGAGTTAGTAAATCTTACTCTTTCAATTAACTCCATTGTGTTTTTAAAATCATCATCATTTTCTTCTGGGTATCCAATAATAAAATCACTTGAAAACTCTATATTAGAATTAATCTTTTTTAACTTTTCATAAACCGTTAAATATTCTTCAATAGTATGCTTTCTATTCATTAGTTTTAAAATCTTGTTTGACCCACTCTGAACTGGCAGATGTACTAAAGGCATTAATTTAATTGATTTTTTATAAACATTTATTAAATCATCAGTCATGTCTTTAGGGTGAGATGTAGTATATCTAATTCTCTCTAACTCATTAAGACCTTCTAACTCTAACAATAAATCAGATAACCTAAATTCCTTATTTTTATTTTTATAACTGTATGCATTAACATTTTGACCTAAAAGAATAATCTCTTTAGCACCACTTTGAACTAACTCCTTGGCCTCATTTATGATTTGATCAAATGGCCGAGAATATTCAGGCCCACGTGTATATGGAACAACACAAAAATGACAAAACTTATCACATCCCTCTTGGATTGTTAAAAAAGAGGATACTTTGCTATCTTCATTTTTAATTTTACTCAAATAATTAAATTTTGAAATTGTGTCAAACTCAGTTTCTTCTTTTTTTTTCTTATTGTTTATGTGCTCTTGTATAGTGTCATTAATTTTATGATATGACTGCGGTCCAATAACTATATCAATATAAGGCTCTCTTTTTAACATCTCCTGATTTTCTGCTTGTGCAACACATCCAGCTACAATCACAATTGGTTTTTTTTTTAATCTAAAAATTTTTTTTACTCTTCCAATTTCGTGATAAACTTTTTCTTTTGCCTTATCTCTTATGTGGCATGTGTTTAAAAGATAGCAATTTGCATCTTCATACTTATCTGTTTTTTCAAAACCTATTTTTTTAACTGTGTCAAATATGCGATTTGAATCATATTCATTCATTTGACATCCAAAAGTTTTAATAAATATTTTTTTCAGCATTAGATTAGGTTTTTTTTTTAACCCCATATAATTCTAGTTTATGGTCAACTAATCGATAGCCATATTTGTCAGCAATTTTTTCCTGTAGTTTTTCAATTTCTTCATCAACAAACTCTATGATCTCTCCTGACTTAATATCTATTAAATGATCGTGATGACCTTCGTTTAATTCTTCGTATCTAGCTTTTCCTCCCTTAAATTCATGTTTTGCTAAAATTCCAGATTCCTCAAATAGTTTTACCGTTCTGTAGACTGTTGCAATACTAATTTTAGAGTCTATTTTTGAAACTCTATTATAAAGCTCATCTACATCAGGGTGATCATTTGATTCTGACATAATTTTAGCAATAATTTTTCTTTGATCTGTAAGTTTAACTCCTTTAGCTAAACACTTTTGTTCAATACTTTCTGACATATTTAATTCTAACTTAAATAAATAGGATTAATCAAATTCTTTTTAATTTTATATTTTTCACACAACTGCGGCACATCTGCATAATCTGTAGTCTCAAATTCTTTAAAATCTTCAAAACTAAAGCAATAATAATCAATTTTTTTTGTCAAAAATAAAGCTTTAACCGTTGATAGTGAATTTCTAATCCCTGCAAAACTTCCTGGACCTCTATTAACATAAATAACATCTATATCATCTAAAGAACTTTTGTTATTTTTCAAAAATTCAATAATTAATATCATCAATTTTTCAAAATTAATTTTACTATTATCATGACTACAAGTATAAATATTTTCATTAACAATGAACGTTAAAAAAATTTTATCTCTTGCTGCGTCCACTATTAGATTTTTCATTATAATATTATTATTTACTCCTAATTCTAAAGCAGAAGAAAAGAATATCAAATATTATTCTGACGATAAGGGTATTCTTTCTTTAATGTATCATAGGTTTGATGAAAATAAATACCCTTCAACCAATATTCAAATGGATACTTTTAAACAACAAATCGAAATAATCAGAAGTTTAAAATACAACTTTTATGACCCTAAAGATTTAGAAAAAAATTTTTATACTATAAAAAAAGAAAAGAAAATACTTATTACTATAGATGATGCTTTCTCATCATTTTATCAAATTGCCTGGCCCTACTTAAAGAAAGAAAAAATTCCATTCATTCTTTTTGTTTCAACTGAAGCTGTTGGAAAAAATGGGTATATGACTTGGGATCAAATAATAGAATTAGAAAAAGAAAACACTGTGAATATAGGCAATCATTCTCATACACATAACTATTTGGTAGATCTAGAGAATGATGTTTTTATTACAGATATTAGTACGGCAAAAGAAATCTTTATTAAGAAGCTCGGATATAATCCCATTTATTTTTCTTATCCTTTTGGTGAATACAGTAGTTTTATAAAGAATTACATATCAAAAAATTTTCAATTTTCTTTTGGTCAGCACTCTGGAGTAATAGATGTTAATAAAGATCTCCATGAACTTCCCCGGTTTCCAATTAATGAAAAATACGGTGATTTAAAAAGATTTAAATTTTTAATCAATCTTTATCCATTACAGTATAAAAATTTATATCCTGACGAAAAATATTTAATCATTAATGACAATCCTCCAAAGTTTTCTGTGGATTTTTTTGATGAACAAAAAAGAATAAATAATATTAATTGTTTTTCTGACGAAGGTAACAAATGGAAAAAATCAAATATTAATTTTTATAAAAACACTTTAAAATTAGATTTTAGAGAAAAATTTAATTTTAGAAGAGGAAGAGTTAATTGTTCACTTAATGATAATGGGATATGGAGATGGTTTGGCGTTCAATTCTCTGTTCAACAGAATTAAATTAAACTCTCTAACTCTATACTCGAGGGCAATAATTTTGCGTCATCAAAATCTTTTAGATTGTTTTGTTTTATTATTTTTTGCAAAACTATGACGTACTCCCTCCCTGTTTCTGCATATTTATCTAAGTACTCAGAAAGAACCATACTATCTAATTTTTTTTCTTCATCCCTCAACTCAGCTCTGACATATCTAAAATTTTTATAAGAAGAATGGGTATTCAAATTTCTTTGATATGCTCTGACTGATGCCTGTAATACCTTAAACTTCATCACTTTATGAGTAGTGTCGTCGTCCGCATCTGAAGGCTTTATTCCTTCGCCAGACCAGGTCCATTGTCCAAACAATGCATTTCCTTCTTGCGCAAACCTTGATGTGCCCCAACCTGTTTCTTTTGCTGCCTGTGCAATAGCCATAGATACTGGTATCTCATCCATTCTAATTTTTAATGTAGATAAATCTTTATTTACTACTCCGTATTGTTTAAATTTTGAATTTAACCAATTTTTTTCTCTATTTGTATTTTTACTTTTATTTAAAATACTAAAAAGCTTCATTCTATCAAGTTTGATATGCTGATTTTCTTTAATTATTAATGGTAAAATAATTTGAATAAATAGATTTTTTCTTTTCTTCGAGTTTTCAATTTTTTTTATTTCTTCTGGTAAAAATGTTAATGAAATTGGTTTAACTAATTTATTTTTTCTTACATCTTCTAAATTATAATTAGTTGATTTGAATAATTCTTCGATTGTTGAGGCGCTAAGTCTTACAGTATTGTTGGGCTGCTCATTAAAAGTTAATATATCCTCAAATAAAAATTTTGTATTTATATCTATATCTGGTTTCTGCTCCTGGTTTTTTAGTAGGGTTTTTAATTTATTTTTTGAATTATTTTCATAATCATTGGAAAAAATCATTTTTTCTTTTGTAAAGTTGATAACTAACGGTGTAATAAAAAAAACTGATATAATCATTAAGCTTGACAAAAAAGTTCTAAGTATATTTCCAGAACTATCTTTTTGATTTAAATTTTTTTTTTGGTTTATTGTTGAATCTTCTTTCTTTAAATATTTTCTTATGTAATTAATTGAGAATAAATTTTTTTTCATAATTATATTGCAACAACTTCTTTTACTTCAGGCAAATAGTGGCACAAAAGATTTTGAACTCCCTGCTTGAGTGTCATAGTTGAGCTAGGGCATCCCGAGCAACTTCCTTGTAATTCTACTTTAACAACACCATCTTTGAATTCTTTAAATTTTATATCACCACCATCTTTTGCAACAGCAGGTCTAATTTTTGTCTCAAGAATACTTATAATTTTCTTTTCAATTTCATTATAATCTTCTTTTTTTTCCTCAAATAATTCATTTGCAATAACAAATTCTTTTCCGGTTGCATAAAAATCATTAATTAGCGAAATGACTATATGTTTAATATCTTCCCAAGGCATATCTTCTTTTTTGTTAATAGATAAAAAATCTGCTCCTAAAAATACTCCTATTACTCCATTGATAGACAAAAGATTTCTTACTAACTCGCTGTCTGTATCTTCTTTTTTTGTTACCTCAAAAGAACCACTGTTAGATACATCTTTTCCTGGTAAAAATTTAAGGGAATTTGGGTTTGGTGTTACTTCAGTTTGAATGAACATGCTTTTATATATAGTGGTAAATGTCTAAATTTAAACTAATTAATTTATTTTGTTAAAAACCCACTAATTCTTTAATTTTTTTAATTTTTTTTGAGGCTATTTTATCTGCTTTAATAGATCCCTCTAATAATATTGAATCTAAGTATGTTTCATCCTTTAATAATTTTTTAATTTCTTTTGAAATTGGCTCAATTTTTTCAGTTAGAGCTTCTGATAATTTTTCTTTAAATTCAGAAAAGTTTTTTCCATTAAATTCGCTTATAGAGTTTTCTAAGTTTTGATTTTTTAAACTTGAATAAATCCCCAATAAATTTTCTGCTTCTGGTCTTTCGGCCAAATTTTTAATTTCTCCAGGCAAAAGTAACGGGTCTGTTTTAGCTTTCTTTACTTTATTTAGTATTTGATCTTTATCATCTGTAAGATTAATTCTGCTTAAGTCTGATGGATCTGACTTGCTCATTTTTTTTATTCCATCTTTAAGACTCATTATTCTAGAAAATTGTTTTTGGATTAATGGCTCTGGCACTTTCAGAAAATCTGCTGCCTCAAAATCATTATTAAACTTTTGAGCAATATCTCTACAAAGTTCTAGATGTTGTTTTTGATCATCTCCAACCGGGACATGAGTTGCGTCATATAGCAAAATATCTGCTGCCATTAAAACTGGATATGAATAAAGACCAATGCTGGCTTTTTCTTTGTCTTTTCCAGCTTTTTCTTTAAATTGTGTCATTCTATTAAGCCAACCTATTCTCGAAACACAACTTAAAATCCATGCAGCTTCTGAATGTGCTGAAACCATAGATTGATTAAAGATTATACTTTGTGTCGGATCAATTCCACATGCAATGAATGTAGCTGCAGTTTCTCTTATATTCTTTTTTAATTCTTTGGGGTCTTGTTTAACTGTTATAGCATGAAGATCTACAACACAAAAAATACATTGATTTCCTTTTTCATTCTGAAGTTCTACAAAATTCTTGATTGCACCAAGATAATTTCCTAGGTGAAGGTTTCCCGTTGGTTGAACTCCTGAAAAGATTTTTTTACTCATACTAATAGTTTAAATTAATATCACTTCTTTTAAAAGCCTTGATTAAAATTGCAATTAAAAGATAAAACATTAGTCCCAATATAACCACACCAACTAGATAGATACCTTTTAAGCTCTCTTGATAGATAAAACTTTCATTAAAAAAATGAATTACATGATTAAAAAATATTCCCATTAATATTGAAGATATCAAAATTTTAATAAATCTATTTAAGAAAACTAAATTAAAGCTAAATAAATTTTTTTTTTTTAAAAAAATAAATAATAAAATAGCATTAAACCAAGATGATATTGTGGTTGCTATTGGTATAATTATAAACCCAACTTCTTTAAAAAAAATAATGCTGATAAATATGTTCAACAAAACTGATGTCAGAGAAATATAAAAAGGTATTTTGGTATTATGTCTTGCGAAAAAAAAAGCTGAAAAAATTTTAATAAGAGAAAATGCTGGTAATCCAATCGCAAAATAAAATAAAGCCTTTGCAGAGTTTTTAACACTCAATTCGTCAAAAGAACCATATCCAAATAAAGAAGATATAATTTCTTCAGATGCAATAAGTAATGCTATTGCTGCTGGAATACTTAAAAATAAACTTAATTCTAGAGCCTTATTTTGAATTGAGTTTATTTTTTCTTTTTTATTACTTTTAACATATTTAGAAAGTTGAGGAAGTATTACTGTACCTATTGCAATTCCTGCAATAGCAAGATTTATTTGATAAACTCTATCGGCATAATAAAGATAAGATACTGCGCTAGCCTGAAAAGATGCAATGATTGTTCCTACTAAAATATTTATTTGCGTAACACCAGCAGAAAAAATGCTAGGAAATAGTTTTCTAAAAAATATTTTAACTTTGTTATCTATTTTAATATGTAATTTGAATTTAGGCGAAAAATATTTTTTTACAAATAAATATAAAAATATAAATTGTAATATTCCTGATAAAGTAACCGCATAAGACAGATAATGAACTAATTGATCATTTAAAATTTTTCCAAAAAGTAACACTCCAATTAAAAGAATATTTAAAATAATAGGAGCAGCAGAAGCTATGGCAAATTTATTGTGTGAATTTAAGATCGCAGAAAAAAAGGATGCCAAACTAATAAACATTAAAAAAGGAAAGGTAACTCTTGTCAAAGTTATAGCTAATTCCATCTTTTGGTAATCTCCATCAAACCCTGGTGCAATTAAAAAGACAAATAACGGCATCAAAATTTCAATGATAAGAACTAAAAAAAATAGCCCTATAATAAGTAAATTAAAAATATTATTTGCAAATTTTTGAGATTCTTTTTTATTGTTTAATAATGATGAATAACTGGGAACAAATGCTGCGTTAAATGTTCCTTCTGAAAATAGCCTTCTAAATGTATTTGGAATCCTAAATGCTACAAAAAAAACATCTGCTAAGGGACCTGCTCCAAGAAATACAGCTATTAGTATGTCCCTTACATATCCTAGTAATCTACTAATTGTAGTGAAAAAACTAAATGTGCCTGTTGACTTAATAAGGTTCATAAATCATATTAGTCTTATATTTACTCCATTTGTATATTTAATTAACATAAATGAAAAAAACTAAAATAGACCATTACACGGATAAAGAAGCATTAGAATTTCATAGCTTAAACAAGCCTGGAAAAATTGAGATAAATTCTTCAAAACCAATGACTACCAAAAGAGATTTGGCATTAGCTTATTCTCCGGGTGTGGCTGTTCCCGTTCAAGCTATTTATGATAATCCAGAAGCTGCCTATGATTACACTTCCAAAGGAAATCTAGTTGCGGTGATAAGTAATGGCTCAGCAATTTTAGGTATGGGTAACTTAGGGGCATTAGCTTCAAAGCCTGTAATGGAAGGAAAGGCAGTTTTATTCAAAAGATTTGCAGATATAGATTCTATAGATTTAGAAATTGATTCACAAGATGTAGATGAAATCATTAATAGTATAAAAAACTTTGCGTGTAGCTTTGGTGGAATTAATTTAGAAGATATAGCTGCTCCTGATTGTTTTGTTATTGAAGAAAAATTAAAAGAAATTTTAAATATTCCAGTTTTTCATGATGATCAACATGGTACAGCAATAATAACTACTGCAGCATTACTCAATGCTTTAGATATAAGTGGAAAATCAATAAAAGATATTAAAGTTGTTGTAAATGGAGCTGGCGCTTCTGCAATTGCTTGTACAAATTTATTTAAGAATAGTGGTGTACCCAATGAAAATGTAACCATGCTAGATCGTAAAGGGGTAATTTATAGAGGGAGAACAGAGGGTATGGATCAGTGGAAATCTGCCCATGCAATTGAAACAAAAAATAGAACCTTAGAAGAAGCCATTAGTGGAGCTGACGTATTTTTAGGATTATCTGCAAAAGGAGCATTAAAAAAAGAATTAGTAAAAACTATGGCTAAGAATCCAATAATTTTTGCTTGTGCAAATCCAGATCCAGAAATAACTCCTGAAGAAATAATGGAAGTTAGGGATGACGCTATTATAGCAACGGGGAGATCTGATTACCCCAACCAAGTAAATAACTTAATTGGTTTTCCATATATCTTTAGAGGAGCTTTGGATGTCAGAGCAACTACAATTAATGAAGAAATGAAAGTAGCTGCTGCAAATGCAATAGCAAAACTTGCAAGAGAAGATGTGCCTGATGAAGTTGTTGCAGCAATGGGCGGTGATCGTCCTAAATATGGAAAAGATTATATAATTCCATCCACTTTTGACCCAAGATTAATTAGCATAATTCCTGCTGCCGTTGCAAAAGCTGCTATGGATAGTGGTGTTGCAAAAAAAAATATTAAAGATTTTGAAATTTATAAAGAACAGCTTAAGCAGAGGCTTAATCCATCTGTTACAATCATGCAGGGTATTAATTCTTATATTAAAAAAAATCAAAAAATAATTGTTTTTGCAGATGGCGAAGATGAAAATACTCTTAAAGCCGCAATAGCATTTAAAAATTCTAAATTAGGAATTCCAATTTTGGTTGGTAAAAAAGAAAAGATCAAAGAAAGAATAAAAGAAATTGGCTACAATGAAAATTTT
>Ga0209709_10005021_pt1 | contig 10521 bp, 12 predicted proteins | sample ArcticOcean_MG_C_2_FD_187435 | JGI IMG/M metagenome (GOLD analysis project Ga0209709, IMG submission 187435) | Marine microbial communities from western Arctic Ocean - ArcticOcean_MG_CB4_136 (SPAdes) (version 2) | ecosystem: Environmental > Aquatic > Marine > Oceanic | place: Arctic Ocean...
TAATACACACATCAATATTCTTTCTTTTTATTGGTATCAATATAAAAAATTATATAAAATAAATGAAAGTAATTTGATTTGTTTTCCTAAGTTTGCTCCTATTAATTCTATTACTAAATTTAATAATAATCCAGAAATGAAAATTTTGTTATCTGGATCTACATCAAAAGCATATCCCATGAGAAAATATTTAAAATCATTAAATAATCCTTTAGTCAAAATTGTAACACATCAAGATAATATTAGAGGAGGAGATTATTACAAATATATTAATAAATTTGTATGTGCATTTTCTGGTTGTAGTAATAATAAATATATAGTTAGTAAATTTTTTGAAATACCTGCAACGGGTTCATTATTACTTGCTTACGATGAATTTGTTAAAGAACCATTAAAAGAACTTGGTTTTATAGACGGAGTGAATTATATAAGTTGTAATAAAGAAAATATTATTGAAAAAATAGAGTGGATTTGTGATAATAATAATATAGAAGAAATTAATAAAATTAGAAAAAAGGGACAAGAGTTAGTTATTAATAAACATACACTTAAAAATAGATATGATTTTATTTATAATTTAGTATAATATATTATATAATATATAAATATTAATATTAGAAATACTAATTTTAAAGTAGTTGGGTCATATTCAACTAATTGGTTTATAAAAATTGTGTTAATAAAACTTTTGAAGAAAATTTATTATTTTTTTAAATAAATTAGTGAATTAATTATTTTTAATTTATTAATTTTATTTTAAAATTAAAAATAAATGTACAAATATATAATGAATAATATTAATAAATTGCTAAAAGATATACCTATTTTTTGGATAAATTTAGAAAGAGCAACAAGACGTAGAAATATATTATTGGATAAGTTCAATAAATATGAATTAAATCATACTCGTGTAGAAGCAATTGATGGTAATAACATTGATTTGGAAGATTATAAACTCAAATATAATGTGAATGAAAAAATGAGTAAGTTTGAGGTAGCATGTGCATTAAGTCATTTAAAAACTATACAGTTATGTTATGATCAAAATTTAGAATTTGCGTTAATATTAGAAGATGATGTAACTTTTGATTATTTTAAATATAAAAAAAAACCAATCATTGAATTATTAGATGATTTAAAAAATGTAAATGGTGACTGTATACAATTAGGACATATAATAGGCAAAGCAGGGTTCAACAACATCTCTCAATGTAAAAAAAAAGTATTAATAATGGGTAATGCTGCAGGAGCCCAAGCATATTTAATAACAAAGGAAGGAATGAAAAAAGTATTAAATAATTTTGAACAAACTAAAAATCTAGAAGTATCTGAACAAATGATATTTAATAAAGTTAATAATTATATTATAAAACCTTATTTTTCATATCCATTTTTAAGAGATGAAAACGGTAGTAAAATAAATCTTAGTTTTATTAGGAGTAATACTAAGGGTGCTCATGCTACTCAAACATTGAGTAAAATGAGATGGGATAAATATTATAAGGATTTATATGATTAGAATATTTTTATTTGTAAAATTTTATTATTTATATATATAATCTATATATGAATAAGTTATTAAATATTCCTATTTATTGGATTAATTTAAATAGAAGTCCCAAAAGAAAACAATTTTTTAAAGAACAAATAAATCAATATAATATTGAAAATCATCATCGTGTAGAAGGAATAGATGGTAAAAATTTGGATATAAATGATTATAAAGATAAATTAGAAAATATTACGGTTTATGAACTAGGTTGTACATTATCACATATAAAAGCAATAAATATGGCTGATAAAAATAATGACGAATATGCATTGATACTAGAAGATGATTGTAGTTTTGAATATTTAAAGTATCAAAAATTTTCTATTTTTGAATTAATTAAAATAATGAATAAAGATTATCCGAAATGGAATATATTACAACTATGTACTACAAATAAACGTAATGAACCATTGGCAAACAGTCCTGATTATATACTAAAGGGTTATAGAAATTGTACAACTGGATATTTAATAAATAAAAAAGGTATGGATAAAATGAAATATATAAGTAAATTTAATACCGCTGATATTTCTATTTATAAAGCATGTAATACATATAACACATCAAAACCTTACTTTACTTACAATTATTCAACTACCTTTAAATCTACTGTTTGTAATCAAGGTAAAAATAGTAAAAATACTCAATATACTAGAGAAGATAAAAATAAACAATTTTGGGATAAATATTACAATGATAATTCATAAATTTGATGTAATAGTTTTTGTAAGCAATACGCGTCATTACTTTCTCTATTTTCACTACTTTTAATGCGAAAATATACTATTTTTTGTTTCTTTATTTTTTCAAGATGATTATCTATTTCTTTTTTGTTTTTAAATTCAAATTTACAAACAAAGTTATGCAATTTTCTTCTTGCGCACATAATTTTAATATTTTTTTTTCTATAAAACTCAGTAATTTCTATATCATCCATAATATATATTGTATCTTTATGATCGAAAATTAAAGGAACAAGATTATTAGGGATAATTATTCCTGTTCCAGAAATAAATGGATTTTCACAATCATTTTTATTACTTACTAACCACCCCATTAAATATTTTCCATGCTGCCTTTGTTTTAAATATTTTTTTAAGTTTGAAAAATTCCAAAAACTAGACAAATTTGTCCGGACAATATATTTATATTCAAAATTTTCATGGCAAAATTTAAATGCCTTTACAGTTTTTAAAAATATAGATTTACATTCATATTTTTCAACACCTTTAATATATAGAGTATTTTTATCTTTTTCATATAATAAATCAGTATCTATATTGGGATTATATTTTATGAATATGGAAAGAATATCAGAATGACTGTTCATGTATTGTTTCCAAATAAATCTATTATAATCATATATTGGTAAATTATCTGAATCTAAAATTAACATAATAGTAAAATATTTTTCCATATATATATATATATATATATATATATAAGTGTGAATAATATAAATTTTTATAGTAAGAAAACAATAAAAAATATATATATATATATATATATATATATATAAGTGTGAATAATATGAATTTTTATAGTAAGAAAACAATAAAAAATATAGATATAAATTATCCGGACATTTATTTTACACCAGAATATGGTATGGCATGTGAATTTTCTGACAATGCTATTTGGGAATTATGTCAATATAAAGATTTAATATATGTTTATATAAAAAAACCTATAGAATATGAAAATCAAATATATTATGATTTAATAACTCCATATGGTTATTCTGGTTATTATTATAAAAGTGAAAAAACATATAATGAATTTATTCCTATTTTTAGAAAAAAGGCAAAAGAAAGAAATTATATAACAGAAGTCTTAAGACAAAATCCTTATTTAAATATTAGTATTACTGGTTATGATATTATAACATCAAAAATAATTTATGGTATTAAAGTTACAAATTTTGACTATTATTTTAAAAATGTATTAAGATCCAGTGCGAGGGGTAAATATAAAAAGGCATTAAAATAGAATTTATATCTGGTCCATCCAATAATGCATATTATTCATATAATGATATAATTAAAAAGTTACTTAATATTGAAAATTTAAAAGAAAAATTAATACTAATATCATTAGGACCAACTGCTACTGTAATGAGTTATGATTTAGCACAACAAGGTTATTGGACTATTGATATAGGTCATTATTTTGAGTTTTTATAATATATATATATATAATATGTATTATATTTCTTTGGGTCCTGATTGTCATATTGCAGGAGCATTGAATTTTATGAACTTAAGATTACAAGCATTACCTTTTGACTTTTTATTATCTCCATCAAATAAAGGTTTGGAATATGTATGTTCTTTGATAGAAAATAATTTTTCTGATTTTTTAAATAAGTTAGAATATAATAATCAAAATAAAGTTTTATCAAAAAATTATCCTGATACATTATTTTATCATCATGATTTAATAAAAAACAAACAAAAATTAGTTAAAAGTCTTAAAATAGATCATATTAATATGAATGAACCTTTAATTACAAAATTTAGACGCAGGGGTGATAGATTTATGAATATTATAAGGAATGAAAATAAATGTATGTTTTTTTATATTTTACCAATAAATGATATCATTATTGAATCAAATTTTATAAACATTATGACAAGCATAGATAAATTTATTAAAATAATGAATAAACAGTCAAAGTGTCAATATATACTTATTATTTTTGTTAAGGTAGATAAAATAAATGTGTTAAAAATAAGTGATGAAATATTTTTAATAAATAAAAAATATAAACAAGTAAAATTAGAACCATTTTTTGGTAAAAATATAAACGAAGATAATACGTTTAATATAACAAGATGTATAGATAAATATCCAATATAAATTTGACAAATTATATAATCATAAAATATCATTATTCACTAAAAAATATTCAGTATCTCCAATACCGTCATTATATTTAATAATAGAATCTTTTTCTTCAATAATATTCTTTAATTGCATTGCTCTATGTTTATTTGTATGATACTTATTGCATAATTCGTAGCCATCATACCTAATTGTATCTATTAATTTTCTATTTTCTGGATTTAAAACAAAATCTATTTTTTCTTGATAATTTTCCTTTGTAATCAAGATATAATGTTTATTTTCTATAAATCCTAATTTTTCAAAATATTTTTGTGTATAATTAAGAGATGCTAAAAGTAGAGATCCGCTTGATAATACTTCAAAAAATTTACAAATCAAGTATGGAGAATAGTGAATCATATCATCTACAAAACAAACAAGGTATTCGTTTAATTTATCTATAAACCTTTTACCAGTGGTAACTTTGTTAAATCTACTTTTATCATATATTCTGTAACCATGATCTGGTTTCAAATAATCAATATTTTTATTTTTTAAAGATAATTGGTACATAAACACCCTCATAGGATATCTATTGGGATTTTTTCTTCCTCGTCCTGAGACTAATATCTTATTTATTGGATTTTTATTAAATTCAACGGAAAATTTAGTACAGTGTGGAAAAAAGTATATATTCGAATTTTTGTTATAGTTATAAATATTATAACAATACGAGTAAGGTAATAATAGATTCATGTTAATATGTTTATTTATATCATGGCCATGTATATCTACTATATATTTAAACTGTTTAACATGTTTGGGATAATCTGTTAAATAGTTAAATCCTTGTTGAATACTTATAATTGAGTTTATGTCCATATTGAAATATTTAAAAGCATTTGCATAAATAAATAATTTATGTTCATCAAATACATTTTGACCTAATACACAAAAATTATCAAATTTTTTACTAAGAAATTTCAATCCATCACAAATATTATAATCACCTGTTGTATTACAAAACCAATCATCATTAAAATAATTTGAGATAATTAAGTTCATATATATATATATATATATATATATATATATATATATAATGAGTTCAGAGAATTATATAATATTAGTATCTCATGATTCGAATTTCGCAGGAGCATCACATTATTTATATGTTATATTCAATATTTTAAAAAAAAAATATCCTACTATTGTTTTTTTAATATTAGTACCAAACGTGACAGAAAATCTATATAATGTTCTTGCAAAAAAGTATAATATTAATAGCAAATATATTATTTGCTATAATAATGATGAAAATATATTATTTAAATTGTATAAAAAGTTTAATCCATTATTATTTTATTTAAACTCTATAAATAAATGTTTTGTAAATTTTCAAGATATAATTAAAGAAAAACACATCCTAAATATTATTTTTCATTCGCATGAAACAGAATATGATTATAGACAATTTGCCTTAAATATTCCATATATTGTGGTAACTAAAAGAATATGCAATACTTATTATAATTTATACAACAAAACTCCATTAGTTCAAGTTCCAATATTAAATAATATTGATAATATATTAAAATTAAGCAATGAAGGTATAGATGAAATATCAAATAATTTTGGAGTTTTTGATAAAACAAAAGTAACAATTGGAATGTGTGGCTCGTTGACATCGCGTAAAAATCCATATTTATTTTTTAGATTAGCATCTTTTTTTCCTCAGTATAATTTTTTATGGATAGGTGGTCATAAAAAAACTAGGCGTACTATATATGAAAATACATATCATATTAAAAATGTATTAAATCCTTATAAATATTTTAATAAATGTTTTGATTATTTTTTATTAACTTCAACTTGTGACCCATGTCCATATGTTATTTTAGAAAATATATTATTGGAGACACAAATTATAACATTTGATAAAAATATACATTATAATCATACGTGTGAATTATTAAATAATATATATTATCATCAACCCGGGGAAGTTTGTTTAAATAATTGTATAAAAGTATTATCAAAATTAAAACTTATAAAAAAAGATAAACGAACGGGAAATGGATATCAGTATATTAGTAAATTTTTTATGCATCCTAAAACTATATTTAATATTATTGATAAAAAATTATTAGAAACAAATTAGTTTTAGTTTATACTATATCTACTTCAATACTGCATTTAGAATACCACCATGCTAATTCACTAAATGTAGAATTTAAAGTACCTATTAAATATTTTGATTTGGACAGTAGAAGAAGTTCACTAAAAATATTTTGAAAAGAATTTAAATCATTATTCTCGTGGTATAATATAATTTCTTTATTTTTTGAAATATATGGAATAATATTTTTATTTATTTCTTTATAATTATCTGAACATATTAGAACTGTATTGTACTTGGAATTATTTATTAATTCTATATATTTTTTTCTAACAGATAAATAATAATTGTGTCGCTTCATAATATATTTTTTAGGAAATCTATCTCCAATTAAAAATGTAGTCCACGTTCGAATATGAACACCTAAAAAATCTTTATTTATATTATTAATTATATTATTTACATTTTCTAATATATTTTCATTGATTTCAAAATCGTTTATAATTTTAAGATAAATTTTTCTAATATTATATGGAATATTTTGATACTTTAAATCAATAGAATTTTTATTATTCTTATTAAACCATACATTAGAAAAATCGTTACAATTAATATTATCCGATGATATTATATAAAACTTCCAATCTAATAATGAATATATTTTATTGTCATTATAAATATTATTTATTTCATCAAATGTTATTGGAATAATTTTATTTTTTGTTATTAATATTTTAGATTTATCCTTAAATATAGAATTATATACGTGTTTTATATCCGAACAAACACAAGGAATTGTATTATTTTTATGTATAATATTATTTATTCTATAACAACTGAACATTGTTTTTAAAAAATTACATATACCTATATAGTTATTTTTAATTGGGTAATTTACTATAATAACAGATTTCATATGTATAATTATATATTAATATATTAATATAAATATATAAATGAATTTAATTATTTTGACAACCGCAATTACTAGGGGAGAATTTCATAGAAAATCTATAGGGAAATTTTATGAACTTTATAATGATATTCTAAAAGATTTCAATATATATCATATTATTAATCTTGATTTACCAGATAAGTTAAAGGATAAATTTATAAAAAAAGAAACGATTAATCTTTTTAATGAAATTATACCTAAAAGTGTAAATCTTACTATTATTGATAATGAAAATCCTGGATTTTTAACTGCTTACAAAAATGTTGTAAAGAAATGTGTAGAATTAAAATTAAAAAAAAATACATTAGTATGGTGGTTTGAAGATGATTGGGATGTTTCAGACTTTAATCCCAACTTATTTAATATAATAAGGTTATTTCCAATAGAAAAAAGTTTTGCATTTAATAGTGTTCAAGGGTCTCCGTTAGGATCATTTAGGGGAGGTCCTATAATGACATATAAATATTTTGAAAAATATTTTGATATTGTTACTAATAATATTGCAAATAATACATGTGATCCTGAAAGACAAGTTAGTCGATGGATTTCTGGAATTAATAGAACAAATGGTAGAAAAAAAATACATAGAAATATTGCAAATGATAATATAATAAATATTATATTTTTCTACTTTGAAGGATGCAAAATTAATATAAAAGAAATACCAAGCTGGTATTATTCTAGAGAAAATAAATATAATAAAAATTTAATATTTAAATATCATGCTATTAAATCTACAAATTTAACAGACTTTGAATATGGAGAGGTTGATTTTATTAATAATTTAATTCATTTCAAAAAAACAAATATTAAAGAAATTATAAATATTTTTAACCAAAAAGGTATAAAATACGTGTGTATAAAGCCTTACATATTTTCAGACATAGGGCGTCAGTTTAATAAAGAAAACAAATTAATAAAATGGAGTACAATTAATGATAATACTAGTTATATATAATATATATATATATATATATATATATGGATTTTCACAACATAAAATTAAAAAAGTTGAATATAAGGGAATGGTTAACTGAAAAAACTTATAATAATTTATCTATTAGAGAACGAGGGATGCAAAGATATGAACAAATAATAAATATTTTGGAGAACTTACAGTTTGTTTTAGAAAAAAATATTGATGGCTGTGTTGTAGAATTAGGTTGTAATAAGGGATATACAAGTGTTTGGATAAGAAGATTATTAAACTATTATCAATCTAATAAACAATTTCATGTTTATGATAGTTTTGAAGGATTGGCAGAATTACATGAATATGATATTCCTACAAAAAAAAATAGATTTCATTTTGCAAAGGGACATCTTAAAGCAGATGTAAGAAGTTTAGTTGTTAAAAGATTTCAACAAAATAATTTAGAACCACCGTTTACCCATAAAGGATTTTTTAAAGATATTAGTGATGATGAATTTCCTGAAAAAATTTGTTTTGCATTTTATGACGGAGATTTATATGAATCTATATTAGATTCTTTTAATAAAACTTTTGATAAGGTTGTTACAAATGGCCGAATAGTTATAGACGATGTGGAGTGGCATGTATTACCTGGTGTTACTAAGGCATGTAATGAATTTTTAGCAGATAAAAAAGAATCTATGGTGATAAAACATAATCAAGGAATAATTATTAAGAAATAAATTTATAAAATACAAACAAAATTTATTGAGTTACTCTTAATAATAAAAATCAATATCTGAATTATTTTGAATTCTTTTTTTTTCTAAGTTATATTTATCCATAAATTTTCTTCCTATATCATTACAGCATCCACATGTGATTCTCACAAATGTAGTTATATCCTTGCATTTATCCTTTACTTTTTCTTTTTTAATATAATTATTTTTAATAATATTACTATTTTCTTCAATATCATATGTATAATAACTGTTTGTTTGATTTAAGAATCCAGACCCAAAAAAACCTTCTCCTGGTTTCTTAAATTTATTAATAATTGTAATATTATTCATATTTTCATATTTTAAATTAAATTTTTGTAAAAAATATTTTCCAATACAATGCTCTGGATCAATATGTTCTTTTTGTTCTTTCCATGCTTTAAGATGTAATTTTTCCCATAAAGTATAATTAATTAATCCTGGGGCCAATGCATGTATATAATTTGTACGTATAAAACTTAAATTTATATAACATAAGTTTGACATATATAATGTAATTATTCTATCTAAATCTAATACAACTCTTTTATTTAATTTCCAATCATCTTCTAACCAAAAAATTATAACATCTTCTTTATTTATATTATTATCTATTACATGTTTTTCTATTGTTTGACTTACTCTTTGACAAGCCTTTAAAAAGTTACCTTTACCTTCTGGATATTTTAAAAATGTAACTGGAATATCTTTTATAATATTTTCATAATTTTCTTTTGTTTCATCATAAGTAAAATCTAACTTGTCAATCATGTCGATATTAATAAACCAATGAATATCATATTTTGTTTTATCTAATACATTTATCCAATTATACCATTCTGGTATATTATCCTTGTGAAGAACTGGTCTATTTACTGAAGTCGTACCTATCAAAATAGTTTTCATTTATATAATTAAATATTTTTTTTCTTATATCAAAAAATATTTAATTTAAAAGCATCTTTAAAAACCCCTTTTTATGCGAATACGTCGTTAAATGTTTCACATTATTATTCAAAAATTCTATGTTTGGTTTTGCCGAAGCATATGATTTCCAGTCTTCACTATCAAATAAACTTTCTTCATGCATCAATTCAGGTGCTATTCCTACTTTGGTTGAAATAATAGGCGTTTTAGTTAGCCCACATTCAACAATTGCTCGGGGACCTCCTTCACATCTACTTGAAACAACATATAAATCCAAACAATTATACAATTCATTAAGTTGTTCTATGCTAACCATATTAAAATAATAATATTTAATACCTAATCTATCAAGTTCGTTAATAATATAATCTCTTCTTAGTCCTGTTAAAACAACTTCCACGTTATTATCCTTTTTATGCATATCTTCTACTATTTTTACAAACAAATCCGGACCCTTTGATAATTTTG
>Ga0209709_10005022_pt1 | contig 10521 bp, 12 predicted proteins | sample ArcticOcean_MG_C_2_FD_187435 | JGI IMG/M metagenome (GOLD analysis project Ga0209709, IMG submission 187435) | Marine microbial communities from western Arctic Ocean - ArcticOcean_MG_CB4_136 (SPAdes) (version 2) | ecosystem: Environmental > Aquatic > Marine > Oceanic | place: Arctic Ocean...
GATGGTATTTTGTACGCTGGATCTTTAACAGATAACAAAGATCTTATTAATACAAAAGCTACATCTAAAGTAGGTGACTATGTTACTATTGCATCTTTGAACTCAACTGCTCATTGGACAGTTGTAGCTGTTCAAGGTATTTTTGCAAAAGAAGCGTAATAAATAATTAAGGGGCCCTTCGGGGCCTCTACAAAATTTAAGGAGAAAATTATGGGAATAACATCAAAAGTAAGACAATCGGTAGCACTAACAGCCGATGGACAATTTCAAGCTTTAGTAGGCGGGTCAGCTGCTAATATTACTAAATGTAATATTATGTCTGTGTTCATGCAGGCCTCAGGAGCAAATGCTGAAATAAAAATATATAATGAAATTGGAAGTGCAAAAACAGGAGCTAAATTAATTTACCACGGTAAATTTGGAACAGCAGATGGTAGTAGTCGTCAATTTGATTTACCAGGTGCTGGCATTTATGCTGACACTGGATTATATGCAGACCTAACTAACTGTGATTTCTGTTATATAATCGGAACATTTTAAAGGAGTAGCCAATGGCTAACACTACTTCAGGAGCTTATGCATTTGATCAGAACTTTTCTATTGATGAAATTATACAAGACGCTTATGAGCGTATTGGTTTAGTAGGAACTGCTGGACATCAATTAAAAACAGCTAGAAGATCTTTAAATATTTTATTTCAAGAATGGGGAAACAGAGGTGCACACTTTTGGGAAATTGGAAATACTAATATTAATTTAATAGTAGGCTCTTCTACTAATGTAGATGCAACTGACGAAGGTGCTGGAACATATACTTTTTATAGAAACTCAGTTGACAGTGCCGCAGCCGCAGCCGCTTCACCACAAGCTACAACTACTCCAGTAACTAATATTTATGGTATTACAGATATTTTAAATGTTACATATAGACAAAATTATAATACAACAAGTCAATCTGATACAGGTTTAACTAAAGTTGCAAGAGACGCTTATTCTGCAACAGCAAATAAAGCATCACTTGGAACACCTTCACAATTTTGGATTCAAAGATTTATTGATAAAGTTACAATAACACTTTATCCTTTACCTAATTCAACAGCAGCAGGAAATTTTTTAAACATTCATTATGTAAAAAGAATTCAAGATGTAGGAGCTTACAGTAATGCAACTGATACTCCTTATAGATTTATACCTTGTATGATTTCAGGATTAGCATATTATTTATCTATGAAGTTTGCACCCCAACGAACACAAGAAATGAAATTATTATATGAGGATGAATTTGCTAGAGCATTATCCGAAGATGGATCTCCAGCTAGCACTTACATTACTCCTAAAGCATATTACCCAGGAGTATAACTATGGCTAGATTTGCAAAAGGCAGTAGAGCACTTTCAATATCAGATAGATCTGGTGCGGCATTTCCATATAATGAAATGGTTAAAGAATGGACAGGAGCTTGGGTACATACTTCTGAATTTGAAGCTAAGCAACCACAATTAGAACCTCATCCAGTAGGCGCAGATCCACAAGCTTTATTACATGCAAGACCTGCAAGAACAGAATTCCCTGTTCAAGATTTTTTACCTAACAATCCTTTTACAACTACAGCTGCTAGTAAAAGTGTTAGTGTTTCTTATCCTGCTAATAATTTTAATGAAGGTACAACTTATGTAAGATTTCAAGATGTTAAAAAACCAGTTGGTGGAGTAATAATTACAATTTTAGAATTATCTACAACTTTAAATGGAGCACTTAATAGTACTGCTACAACAATTCCTTTAACGAGTGCAACATCTTTTCCAACAGCAGGATACATTGTTATTGAAAAAGTTGATCAAGATCAAACTATAACTGTAGATGGAATATTACAAAACAATCCTGACTTTGGACAATATAAAAATGAAGTAGTTCAATACACAGGTATAGGAGGCAATAGTTTAACAGGATGTACTAGAGGAACTTCAGCCCCTTATAAAGGAAACACCCCTCCAGCTACAACGGCAGGTTCACACTCTACTTTAGCAAAAGTTTATGGATGTTATCTTGCAACAGCAGTGCCTTCTACAGTAACAGTAGGTCCAGTTGGACAAACAACTATATTATATAATAATTTAACTTTTCCTTTAGTAGCTAATGCTACTAGTGCGGAAATAGGAGGCGGTTTTCAGTGTACAATTGGACCCGTTAATGATAGAGCTTAATTATGGCAGGATTATCACATTACACATATAGTACATTAGTAACAGCTATAAGAGATTATAGTGAAGTAGACGCTAATGTATTTACAGAAACTATTGTTGATGGATTTATTATGGCCGCTCAACACAGAATTAATTTAGATATACCGATGGATGCAGATAGATTTGTTCAAGAAGGAACAATGGCAGCTGATGTAAATAATATAAGAGTTCCAGCAGGAGCTTTATTTGTAAGAGGCGTAGAAGTATTTAATGCAGCTAATACCACGGAGCAAGGTACTTGGTTAGAGAGACGTGATCAAACTTTTTTATCTGAATACGTTGGAAGATTAACAGGACCCGAAGGTTCTGCTACTGCTCAAGATGTAACTGGAACTCCTAAATATTACTCTATGTTTGGTGGAGCAACTGGATTAAGTGATACAACTTCAGGATCTATTTATTTAGCACCCACACCTGATGTTAATTATGAATTTAGAATATATTATAACAAACAACCCGTGGGCCTTGGTTCAGGATCCGATGGCAACTCTACAACGTACATTAGTAATTACTTCCCTCAAGGGCTATTATATGCCTGTTTACTAGAAGCATTTGCCTTCTTAAAAGGACCAACAGACCTGTTGACATTGTATGAACAAAAGTATACTAAAGAACTACAAAAGTTTGCAGCGATGCAAATTGGAAGAAGAAGAAGAGATGATTACTCAGATGGTACAATAAGAATTCCAATAGAGTCACCACCTCAATAACTAGGAGATAAAATTTATGGCAATAGCATCGGCAATATGTAACACATTCAAAGTAGAAATTTTAAAAGCAATTCACAATTTCACAGTTACATCTGGAAACACTTTTAATTTAGCATTGTACACAAGTTCAGCATCTATGGGTGCAAGTACAACAGCTTACACTACAACAAATGAAATAGCTAACACATCGGGTTCAGCTTATTCTGCAAAAGGAAAAGCTCTTACCAGTGTGACACCTGTTTTAAATTCTACTACAGCTGTTTGTGATTTCGCTAATATCTCATGGACATCTGCTTCATTCACAGCTAACGGTTGTTTAATTTTTAATGATTCAGCAACGGGTGATCCAGCATGTTGTGTTATTGCATTTGGTGGAGATAAAACAGTAACAAGTGGAACTTTCACAATTGAATTTCCAGCAGCCACTGCAGGCAATGCAATTATCGGTATAGCATAAGGAGGAATTCCTTATGGCTAATACTTGGGGCGCATCCGGAACAACCTGGGGACAAAACTCTTGGGGTGATCAAGGAACCGTTACAATATCTTTAACAGGACAATCAACAACAACAGCACTCGGTACAGTTACACCTTTTAATGAATTAGGTTGGGGCTCTGATACATGGGGATTTGAGAACTGGGGCGAAAGTGCTCTTGATATAACTTTAACAGGACAATCTTTAACAACAGCTTTAGGTACATTAACTTATGCAGGCGCAACTGATGGTTGGGGCCGTGATTCATGGGGTGATAATAACTGGGGCGAAAACGCAACTAGTGTTTCTTTAACTGGAGTTTCTTTAACTGCTTCGCTTCCTAGTGTAGGTTGGGGCAATCAAGTATTTGGTTCTGATAACGAAGGTTGGGGTGGCATATATCAATTACCTGTTGCAGATGTAATGGGATTAACAGGACTTGCAGCAACCGCTGCAGTGGGAGCTCCAGTTGCTAGAGGAGATTATACCGAATCATTAACAGGACTTGCAGCAACATCTGCAGTAGGTGCAATTATTATTGGAGAAGGTGTTCCATTAACAGGTCTTACAGCAACAACAGCTTTAGGTACTCCAGTTGCTAGAGGAGATTATACAGAATCATTAACGGGACTTGGAGCAACGAGTGCTGTAGGTGATTTAAATGTTACATCTAATCCAACAATTCAACCTGTTGGAGTTTCAGCAACATCGAGCGTTGGAGCACTTACTCCACCAGATCAAACAATGGGATTAACAGGACTAGCAGCAACTTCTGCAGTTGGAACAATTTCACCTGCTGACGTAATGGGCTTGACGGGAGTATCAGCAACTGTTAGTGTAGGAAATGTAGCACCTTTAGGATATAAGGATATTACAGGAACACAAAGCGCCGGTTATAGTGATGTAACAGCAACGCAAAGTGCTGGTTATAGTAACGTTAATAGTATATAAACGTGATTGACTTTATATAAAATATAAATTAAAGATCTAATTAGGAGAACAAAATTTTATGACATCAACATACACACCTCTCGGCGTAGAGTTAATGGTAACTGGCGAAAATGCTGGTACTTGGGGAACAAAAACAAATACAAATTTAAATCTAGTAGAACAAATTTCGGGCGGCTATTTAGGTGTTTCTATTGCAGGTGGGGCTGGAACAACTACATTATCAAAATCAGATGGTGCAACAGGTTCAGCAGTAGCAACTAGAGTTTTAAAATTTACAGGCTCAATTACTGGAAACAGAATTGTTACAATGCCTGTTCTTACAGAAAATTTTTACATTATTCAAAATGCAACTACAGATGGTGCGGGTACTCCAACAGTACAATTAAAAGCAGCTACTGGTTCGGGTGCAACTGTTACTTGGGGGGCTTCAGATAAAGGTTGGAAGATTGTTTATTTTGATGGTGTTGCAACAAACACTGGTGTTTATGACACAGGTTTTTCAACTTCAGCAGGTGATGTAACTCTTACTGGAACACAAACTTTAACAAACAAAACTTTAACAGCACCTAAAATTGGAACTTCAATTTTAGATACTAGCGGAAATGAATTATTACTTTTAACAGCTACAGGTTCTGCAGTTAATGAATTAACACTAGCAAATGCTGCAACAGGCAATGGTCCAATTCTTTCAGCAACAGGTGAAACTAATGTTGATATAAATTTAAACCCTAAAGGAACGGGTGTACTTAAAAGTGCAACCGCTGCAATTAAAATTGCAGGACTGGAGACTATGTGGGTTCCATCTTCAGCAATGTATGGTGCTACAACTAACCCAGCAGATGCTCAACAAGTTGAAACAACAGCAGTAAGACCTGATATGAAAGTATTAGATTTTGATGCAGGCACAGATGAATTTGCACAATTTTCAGTAGCTTTTCCTAAATCATGGAATGAAGGTACAGTAACTTATCAAGTTTTCTGGACTCCAAGTAGTACAAATACAGGTAACTGTATATTTGGTTTACAAGGTGTAGCTATCGGTGATGGTGATACTATTGACGTTGTTTACGGAACAGCAGTAAATATTACAGATGCGGGTATAGGAACAATAGAAGATCAACAAGTTTCTCCGGTAAGTACTGCAGTTACAATCGCAGGTTCTCCTGCAGTTGATCAACAAACTTATTTTCAATTATTTAGAGATGCAAACGCAGGTACAGATACTTTTACTGGGGATGCTAGAGTTCTTGGTATCAAAATATTCTTTACTACTGATGCAGCTAACGATGCTTAATTATGAGAGATTTTTATAATTTAAAAAATTATCATTACGGTAAGAGTTCAAAGAAAGCCTATAACAGAGGTAAATCTTTCGGCTATCAAGTTTTAGGATTTGGTTCTGGAGGAGCAGCTGGAGCAAGTTATGCACCTACACAAAATGCAATTGTTAGAGGAGGTGGTGGCGCACCAGCCGTATCAAATTTAATTAATAGTTCTGGAGTAATAGCATCAGATGTTACAATTGTTGGAACAGATAATAGTGGACAAGGAGGTGGAAGTTCTTATGGTTTTGACAAAGCAATATTTGCTTTTGGTACAACTCCTAGCGGTCCAACCAATCTTTCAAATTTAGTTTCTAATGAAGGAGTTGTGGCAACCGATACAGCAGGTGTGGGTACAGCTAGAACTGGTGGTCTGGGTTCATGTTCATTTGACCAGAACTCAAGAGTAATTTTTGCTTATGGTTCAGATAGTCCAAGTGTAACTTTAACTAATTTAACAAGTACAGAAGGAGTGGTAGGAACAGATAACGCAGGTGCAGGATCTGCTAGAAATTCCACAATTGGTTGTTCTTATAGTGCTGAAAATAATTTAGGTATTATGGCATATGGAACTCCGCAAGCTGGTGGTGGAGTTACAAATGTATCAAATTTAATAAATAGTGAAGGTGTTGTAGCAACTGATGCTACTGGAGTTGGAAATGCTCGTTGGGGTCCAGCTGCGTGTGAGTATGGTGGAGATAAAGGAATATTTGCTTATGGAGCAGGACCAAATGTAACAACAATAAATAATTTAGTTAATTCTTCTGGAGTAGTAGGAACAGATAACGCAGGTGCCGGAACAACTAAGTATGCGCCTACGGGTGTTGGTTATGGAGGAGATTTAGGTTTGTTTTGTTTTGGTCATAACCCTCCTTCTCAGCTTAATGCAAGAAATTTAGTTAATACTTCTGGAGTAGTGGCGGCCGATGTTACGGGAGCTGGAACAGGTAGAAACTTTGCCGCAGGTGCAGAGTATGGACAATAAAAATTATGGCATCAAAATTTAACTCAGAATTTAATTATCGTTATCAAGTAGTAGGTGAAACTCCTTGGGAAAAGATTAAAACATTACATGGTTTTCTTGAAGGTAGGCTTAGAGCAGCTGCACTTGAAGAAATAGATCAAATAAAAAATCAAGCTAGATTTTCTAAATTAAAACATCTCCAAAATGGTGGACAAGGTTTAGAACATGAAATTTTAGAACTTAAAGCTGAACTTTTAGAAGTGAAAAGTTTTGAAGCAACTACAACTCATGCTTACAAACTTAACAAAGAAGAAATTGAAATACTTAAAAGTTTATTAAAAGAGCTTTATGTTATTGCAGAACCTACTAGGATAAAAGGTTATAGTGATGAACAGATGTATGAAATTAATGCTACAAATGAATTTACTATTGCTCTGGGTAAAGATATTCAAGCTGAAATTATTGCTAATGGTAAACCCTCTCCGGCAAAAATAAGAACTGCGATGAAAAATCCTCAAACTTGGAATGCATTAAAAGCAGTAGGGATGATACCTAAAGAATCTAAGATACTTACTAGTAATATTAATCCAACATTAAAAATAGAACTTAAAGGAGCTGAAGATGAACTTATATAAAATTACAGGGAATAATTGGATAAATTTTTTTGGAGATACTCCTTCAGAACAAGCAGACAGCCACACAGAAATGACAAAGGTAGCACAATTACCAGATTGTAGTGCTTCTTTATTTTTATCTAATGAGACATATGTTAATGAAGCTGCAGAATTATTAGATGCAGTTCCCTCTGGATATGATTTTGTTTATAATCAATCCTGGGGTTTAGAAGTTAATCAAACTGTTATCGATAGAGTTATTGCTGATTTAGGCTAAATGATTGAAGCACAAATTAAGGGAATTTTTCAAACTCCTATTTATTCAACTAAATTAAAAAATGATTTTCCCGAAGAAGTATTATCCTTTATTGTAAATAATAAAATTGATACTCAATTAAACGTAGATTCAAGATCGATAAAAGGTAATTCTATATCTTCCAATAAATATATACTTAATGAAGAAATATTTAAAGATTTAAAGAAAGAACTAGAATTAATAGTAAAAGATTATTTTGATAAAGTAATATGTGCTGCTGATGATATAATTCCATACATTACTCAATCTTGGATTAATTATACTGAACTTAATCAAAACCATCATGAACATTGCCATTCCAACTCTTGTGTATCTGGTGTGGTCTATATTAATTGCCATGAAACTTTAGATAAAATTTCTTTTATTAATCATAAATATGATATGTTACGAGTAGGAAAAAAAGCTAATATATTTAATTCTAATATATTCACTCTTCCCGTTAAAAAAAATGAAGTGATATTATTTCCTTCTCAATTATCCCATTGGGTACCTAATACAGAAGGGCCTAACACAAGAATTAGTTTATCTTTTAATACGTTTATGAAGGGTACGCTTGGAGATTATACAGAAGCAACTGAATTAATTTTAAAATAATGTACCAAGGTTACTAGATATTCGTTTGTTAGTTGGGCGTTTTAAATCTATTGAATTACATATCAATCTGATATACTACCTAATAAACAGGTTTTTATATGCTACAAAAATTAGGATTTTTACCAGGATTCAACAAACAAGTTACATCTACCGGAGCCGAGTCTCAATGGACTGGCGGGGAGAATGTACGTTTTAGATATGGTACACCAGAGAAGATAGGTGGCTGGGCTCAATTAGGCTCTACTAGTTTATGTGGTCCAACAAGAGCCTTACATCACATGGTTAATAAAACATCGATCAAGTATGCTGTTTTAGGAACTAACAGAATTTTATATGTTTATACCGGTGGAGTTTATTATGACATCCATCCTATCAAAACTGACTTTGGAGCACTAACAGATAAATTAGCTTGTACTTCAGGTTCCCCTATTCTTACTATTACTTTATCATCCACTGCCGGCATGACAGCTGGAGATATTTTATTTCTTGAAAATGTTACACCCCCAACAAGTTCAGGTTACAATGCAGCTGATTTTGATGATAAAACATTTATGATCACTTCAATAGTAGATGCTACTTCAGTTACTATTACTATGGGATCTAATGCTAGTGCTTCTGCGACCGACGGAGACTTGTCAGTTAAATTTTATTACCCCGTAGGACCTGCTCAACAAGTAGGAGTTTATGGTTATGGTATTTCTACTTTTGGTGGAACACCTATTGGTGCCAAGACAACTACTTTAAGTGCAGCGATTACTAGCACAGGACAAACAACAGGAATTACTTTAACTAGTGTACTTGATTTTCCAACTTCAGGAACATCTTATATTTTAGTTGGAACAGAATTTATAAAATACACTGGGATTACAGGAACAGAATTAACCGGAGTAGTCAGAGCACAAAGAGGAACGTCTCCTGCTACTTATTCTAGTGGAACTGCAGTTACTAATGGAACCGATTATGTAGGTTGGGGAGAAGCTTCAACGAGTACAGACTCAGTCGCAGACCCCGGTCAATGGTCCTTGGACAATCTAGGCCAAACTTTAGTTGCTTTAATTGTTAATGGTCCTTGTTTCGAATGGGATTCAAACGCAACAAATGCAACAGCAACACGTGCAACAATTATTGCAGGTGCACCTACAGCTTCACGGGATATGTTAGTATCAACACCGGACAGACACTTAGTATTTTTTGGAACAGAGACTACGATTGGTGACACAACTACTCAAGATGATATGTTTATCAGATTCTCTTCTCAAGAAAATATTAATGACTATGCACCGACAGCAATCAATAGTGCTGGTACACAGAGGCTGGCCGCCGGATCACGGATCATTGGTGCTAAGCTTGGAAGAAATGCAATTTACATTTGGACGGATACTTCTTTATTTACGATGAGATTTGTAGGTCAACCTTTTACTTTTGCTTACGAACAAGTTGGAAGTAACTGTGGATTAATTGGTAAGAATGGAGCCGTTGAGGTTGATGGTACTGCTTACTGGATGTCTGATAATGGTTTCTTTAGATACACCGGTAGATTAGAATCAATGGATTGCTTGGTTGAAGATTATGTTTTTGATGATTTAAATACTACTTCTAATGAATTAATATATGCAGGAATTAATAACTTGTTTGGAGAGATCACTTGGTTCTATTGTACTTCAGGTTCAAATATAGTGGATAGAGCGGTTACTTATAGTTATTTAGATTCCACATCTAAAAGACCTATTTGGTTTACCAATGCTAATGCACTTTACCCAAGAACAACTTGGGAAGATTCAGCTGTATTTGGTTTACCTCATGCAACTCAATATGTTTCTGGTACAGATGCTTGTCCTACAGTTGGCAATACGGATGGCACTACTATTTATTATGAACACGAAACAGGAATTAATTATATCAAAGGTGGAACAAGTTATGCAGTTCCGGCTAATATTACTTCAGGTGATTATGACATTACCCAAAAAGTGGTTAAAGGGGCAGCAACTAATATGGCTGACCTTAGAGGAGACGGCGAAAGTATAATGAGAGTGAGCAGAATTATACCTGACTTTATTTCTCAAACAGGAAATGCTATTGTTCAATTAGATGTTAGAGATTACCCTAATGACGCTGCAGCAAGTTCACCTTTAGGTCCATTTACCATAACAAGTAGTACTACAAAAGTTGACACTAGAGCTAGAGCTAGAGCAATCGCTTTAACTATATCCAATACAGCTTTAGATACTAGTTGGAAATTAGGAACTTTTAGGTTAGACATACAATCAGGAGGAAGAAGATAAATGGCTATAGATAAAAAAATTAATTATAATAAACCAATTGTTCAAGGTGG
>Ga0209709_10005023_pt1 | contig 10518 bp, 11 predicted proteins | sample ArcticOcean_MG_C_2_FD_187435 | JGI IMG/M metagenome (GOLD analysis project Ga0209709, IMG submission 187435) | Marine microbial communities from western Arctic Ocean - ArcticOcean_MG_CB4_136 (SPAdes) (version 2) | ecosystem: Environmental > Aquatic > Marine > Oceanic | place: Arctic Ocean...
AACCCAATGAATTCTCAGAAAAAGCTTCCATCGCAGTTTTTTCGCTCTTTTTTGCCTCTCCCTTTCCATGCAACATAGATGTAGTTTCATTTGCCAGTACAATTTTTAATTTATTAATGTTTTGGTCTTTAATTTTTTCAATTTCCTCTAGACTTAGATCTGTAAAAATCTTGAGAAATTTTAAAACATCTCTATCATCTATGTTTCTCCAGAACTGCCAATAATCATAAGGTGTTAAATTTTTTTTATCCAACCACACAGCCCCTGACTCTGTTTTGCCCATCTTAGCACCAGAAGCTAAAGTTATCAAAGGGGTTGTTAAACCATAAGCCTGTTTATTAGAATGTCTTTTTATTAAATCAACACCATTTACAATATTTCCCCATTGATCAGACCCACCCATTTGAAGAACACAGTTTTCTTTTTTATTTAATTCTAAAAAATCATAAGCTTGTAAGATCATATAATTGAATTCCATATAACTTAATGATTGTTCTCTTTCCAGTCTAGTCTTGACACTGTCAAAACTTAACATTTTATTTATTGTAAAATGTTTTCCGATATCTCTTAAAAAAGAGATATAATTTAAGTCCTTAAGCCAAGTATAGTTATTTACAAATATCGGTTTAGTTTTTGAGCTATCGTTATCTAAAAAGTTTTTTATTATCTTTTCTATATTTTTAATATTTTTTTCTATTTCCTCTTCACTTAATATAGTTCTTGTTTTATCTTTACCCGATGGGTCACCAATCCTAGTGGTTCCACCACCCAATAAAACTATTGGACGGTGACCATGTTTCTGTAGTAGTCGTAAGCACATAATTTGAAGTAGACTACCAATATGAAGGCTTTCAGCTGTACAGTCGAAACCTATATAACTATTAATTTTTTCTTTATCTAGTAGCTTAGATAATTCATCTTCGTTTGTACATTGATAGAAAAATCCTCTATCTTTAAATTCTTTTAAAAATTTATTCATAAGTATATGGTTCTACAATATACAAATTTTTATAAAAAAAAATAAGAATGAGCAAAATTTATACTTCTCTTGGCACAATGAGCGGAACTTCCTTAGATGGAATTGATTTTTCTATAATAAAAACAGATGGAGAAGATAACATTTCCCTAGGAGGCAATTATTATTTAGAGTTTTCAAACAATCTAAAAGAAAAAATTAAAAATATTAAAAGTAAAATACAAACTACTAATGATTGTAAGAAAATTGTTAAAAGTGAAGAATATAGGAAACTTTCTAATGAAGTTACAATGATTCATGTAGATGGAATAAAAGAGTTTATTTTATATAAAAATCGTTTGCCAGAAATTATAGGATTTCACGGAATTACACTATGGCATAAACCAGCTGATAAATACACTCATCAAATAGGTGACCCTATACAATTAAAAAAAAGTTTATTAAATTATTTTAATGTAGAAAATACTGAAATAATTTTTAATTTTAGAGAAAACGATATCATAAATGGAGGGCAAGGAGCACCTTTGACACCCTTGTATCATCAGGCAATCTTAAAACATTTAAAGATTGTTGATCCAAGACTTATTGTAAATATTGGTGGAATTACAAACGCGACCTATACCAATAGAGGAGAGATTTTTTCAACAGATATAGGACCTGGCAATTGCTTAATTAATGAGTGGATGAAGAATAATTTTGATAAGGATTTTGATGAAGATGGTAAAATTTCTTTAAAAGGAAAAGTTAATAAAAAAATAGCAGATATTTTTTTAAATAATTTAAAAAAATTACAAAAAAATAAAAATAATTCTTTTGATACATCAAACTTTAATCTTTCAGAATTTAATTCTTTAGAACCCAAAAATGGTGCTGCAACTCTAAGTTTTGTTACTGCTAAAGCGATTTTAAATTTTGCAAAAAACCTTGAGTTAAGAAAAATTATTTTATGTGGTGGCGGTAGGTACAATCAGGCAATTTTAAATTTTTTAAAAGAAGGTAAATTTATTATTTCTTCCATAGACGATCTTAATCTCTTTGGTGATAAAGTAGATGGCAAAGAATTATTAGTTGCTGGTCAAGGAGATTTTATTGAGTCTCAAGCGTTTGCGTATTTAGCAGTCAGATCTAAATTAAAAAAAAATATTTCATTATCCACAACTACTGGTGTAAAAAAATCATCTACTGGTGGTAATATTATCTAAAGTTTTTAAAAAAGCGTTGTTTCTTTCTTAATATATTTATTTAAAGAATTTACCAAAGTTTTTTCAGAATTCTTAAAAAAATGATTTGCATCAATTATTGATTGAAATTCTACATTGATACCTTTTTGAGCACTTAAACGATTATTTAGTTCTGTAATATATTCTATTGGAACTAATTCATCTTTTTTACCATAAATCATTAATCCAGATGTTGGGCATGGAGACAAAAAAGAAAAATCATAAACATTTGGTTGAGGAGATATTGATATAAATCTATTAATTTCTGGTCTTCTCATTAATAGCTGCATCGCAATAAGAGAACCGAAAGAAAAACCAGAAACCCAACATTGTGAATTATCAAAATTTTCTCTCTCCAACCAATCTAGTGCAGCTGCTGCATCAGCTAATTCACCCTGTCCATTATCAAACTCACCATCACTTTTGCCAACACCTCTAAAATTAACTCTACAAACAGAAAAATCATTTTCCATAAATGAGTTAAAAGTATCAACAACAATTTTATTATTCATTGTGCCGCCATATTGTGGGTGTGGATGTAGCACTAAAGCTATTGGCGAAGTATTTTTTTTGCTTTTATAGTATTTTGCCTCAAGCCTTCCTGCTGGACCTGGTATAAAAATTTCTATTATTTTGTTATCCATAAATGTGATTGATTATTATTCTCAAAAAAAAATTACACTTACCATAACTGAGCGACAATATGTAAACTTTTTTAATAAATCTATACTTGACTAATATAGTCAAGTTTGTATAAAAAGGCTTTATAAATAAGGGTAAATATGAAATTAACATCCAAAGGTAGGTATGCAGTTATGGCATTAGCTGATTTAGCTAAGTTTAACAGTGTAAACCCTGTATCTTTAAGAGACATATCTTTAAGACAAGGAATATCATTAGATTTCTTAGAGCAAATTTTTTCTAAATTGAAAAAAAAAAATATTGTTAAAAGCACCAGAGGGATACAAGGTGGATATATTTTAACTAAAAACCCAGAACAAATTAAGTTAGCAAGTATACTTAATGCCGTAGATGAAGAAGTTAAAACAGTTCAGTGTAAAAAAGAATCTAAAAAAGGATGTAACGGTAAAATATCAAAATGTATTACCCACAATTTGTGGGATGAACTAGAAATTTATATAAATACTTTTTTTGAAAAAAAAAATTTAAAAGATCTTATAAGCGACTCGACAGAAAGTAGAAATTAAAATGGATGCTAGAGAAAAAGAAATAGAAAAATTAAAAGATTACAAATATGGTTTTTCAACTGATATTGAAAATACAAGAGCGCCTAAGGGACTAAACGAAGAAGTTATTAAATTTATTTCAAATATAAAAAAAGAACCTAAGTGGATGCTTGATTGGAGATTAAAAGCTTTCGAAAGATTAAAACAATTAAAAGAACCCAATTGGCAAAAACCAAAATATCCTAAAATAGATTATCAGGATTTATATTATTATTCTGCACCAAAAAGCATGGATGATAAACCCAAAAGTTTAGATGAGTTGGATCCAAAGTTACTTGAGACGTATAAAAAATTAGGAATACCCTTACAAGAACAAGCAAGATTAAATGGTATAGCTGTAGATGCTGTATTTGATTCAGTGTCAGTGGCTACAACTTTTAAAGGTGAGTTAAATAAAAAAGGAATAATTTTTTGCTCAATGTCTGAGGCAATTCAAGAACACCCTGAGCTTGTAAAAAAATATCTGGGATCAGTAATTCCGTTAGCAGATCATTACTTTGCAACATTAAATTCTGCAGTATTTACAGATGGTTCATTTGTTTACATTCCAAAAGGTGTTAGATGTCCAATGGAACTTTCGACATATTTTAGAATTAACGCTACAGAAACAGGACAATTTGAAAGAACATTAATTATTGCTGACAAGGGAAGTTACGTCAGTTATCTAGAGGGATGTACAGCACCAATGAGAGACGAAAATCAATTACATGCTGCTAACGTAGAATTAATTGCACTAGATGATGCTGAGATTAAATATTCAACAGTACAAAATTGGTACCCAGGTGATAAAGATGGAAAAGGAGGAATTTATAATTTTGTTACTAAGAGAGGTTTGTGTAAAGGAAAAAATTCAAAAATTTCGTGGACACAAGTTGAAACTGGTTCAGCAATTACCTGGAAATATCCAAGCTGTATATTAAAAGGAGATAACTCTGTTGGAGAATTTTATTCAATAGCCATAACTAACAATCATCAGAAAGCAGATACTGGTACAAAGATGATTCATCTTGGGAAAAATACAAAAAGTAAAATAATTTCAAAAGGTATATCTGCTGGTTTTGCTGATAATACTTATAGAGGGTTAGTAGATATCTCAAGAAAAGCTGATAATGCGAGAAATTTTACTCAATGTGATTCATTATTAATGGGAAATAAATGTGGTGCTCATACAGTGCCTTATATAAAAAATAAAAACTCTAGTTCAAATATAGAGCATGAGGCAACTACTTCAAAAATTAGTGATGAACAATTATTTTATTGTAATCAAAGAGGTTTAAATCAAGAAGAAGCAGTTAGCTTAATTGTTAATGGTTTTTGCAAAGAAGTGTTACAGCAGCTTCCAATGGAGTTTGCAGTAGAGGCACAAAAATTAGTAGGGATTAGTTTAGAGGGGAGTGTTGGGTAAATGCTGCAAATTAAAGAACTAAAAGCAAAAATAGATAATAAAGAAATATTAAAAGGACTAAATTTAGAAATTAAAGCAGGTGAAGTTCACGCAATTATGGGCCCAAATGGATCTGGCAAAAGCACACTATCAAATATTCTTTCTGGAAAAAAAGGTTACTCAGTAAGTGGAGATGTTAAATATCTAAATGAAAACTTATTAGATTTAGAGATTGAGGAAAGAGCACATAAAGGAATATTTTTAGCATTCCAATATCCCTTAGAAATTCCAGGTGTTAATACAAATATCTTTTTAAAAACATCGCTTAATGCAATTAAAAAAGCAAATGGTGAAAAAGAATTAGATGCAATTGAATTTTTAAAATTAGTTAAAAAAAAAGCATCTGAGTTAAAATTTGATCAACAAATTTTAAGTAGACAGCTAAATGTTGGTTTTTCTGGTGGCGAAAAGAAAAAGAATGAAATTTTACAAATGTCTATTTTAAATCCAAAATTATCTATTTTAGATGAGACAGATTCAGGTCTTGATATTGATGCATTAAAAGTAGTTTCAGAAGGAGTTAATGCATTAAGAAGTAAAGAAAGTTCTTTTTTAATTATTACTCATTATCAAAGACTATTAGAATATATCAAACCTGATTTTGTACATGTTTTAATTGATGGACAAATAGTTAAATCAGGTGGATCAGAACTTGCATTAGAACTTGAAAGCAAAGGTTACGAAAGCTTAAGTTAAATGATGGAACAGTTAAAGATAGATTTTGATAAGATAATTAAAAGTTTAAAACTTTCTAACGAAAATATAGATTCTAGAAAAAAAAATTTTAATCAATTTGTAAAAAATGGCTTTCCAAACAAAAGAGCAGAAGATTGGAAGTTTTCAGACTTAAATCAAATAATTTCTTCTAATATTAATAATTTATGCTTCCATAGAGATGAGGCATTAAACAAAATTGATGAAAGCATTTTCATTGATAAATTTGAACACAATAAGATAATTTTTATTAATGGAGTAATTACCGACATTGATTTTAGTCATGAAGATGAAACCAAAGTATTATTAACAAAAGATTTAAATCAAAATGAAAACTTTAAAGAAGTTAATGCATTAGTTTCGCTAAATAACGCTCTTACTACCAATTATATTAGAGTGACAGTTAAAGAGAGCTACTCACTAAAAAAACCTTTAATTGTTTACAATATTACTACTAAAGAACTCAAATCAGCAGCACTCAATTTGAAAACAGACGTTATACTGGAAAAAAATAGCAGTTTAAGACTTATAAATTTATTTGATGACAATTCTGAAAATAATTTTATAAATATAGTTCAAAATTTTGATATCGCGCAGGATGCTGTTCTTAAAAATTACAAAATTGATTATAAAATAAATTCTAATATTAAATATTGCTATAATAATATTAATTTAGCAAAAAATAGTGTTTCAGAGAACTTTATTTTTTCGACTGGATCTGAATTTATAAAGAATGAAATTAATTGTAATTTAAATGACGAGTATAGCTCAGCATTTATTAATGGAATAATAAATTTAACAAATAAACAACATCATGAAATTAAAACTAACATAAATCATCTGGCAGAAAATACAAAAAGCTATCAATTAATAAAAAGTGTTTTAAATGAAAATGCAAAAGGAATTTACCAAGGTAAGATTTATGTAGATGCTAAAGCTCAAAAAACGAATGGTTATCAACTTAGCAAAGCTTTATTGTTAAATGAGAATACAGAATTTGATGGAAAACCTGAACTTGAAATTTATGCTGATGATGTGAAATGCTCTCATGGAGCAACATCTGGAAATTTAGATGAAGACGCAATATTTTATTTGATGTCTCGTGGCTTAAGTCACAAACAATCAAAAGAACTATTAATTAATGGTTTTCTGCTTGATGCAGTTGAAAAAATTACAGATTTAGAAATTAAGAATTTAATTAAAGATATGATAGGAATTACAGAATGAGTATATCAGATATTAAAAAAGAATTTCCAATATTTAGCAATAAGATTCACAATAATGACCTTGTGTATCTTGATAGCGCTAACTCTTCCCAAAAACCTCAATCTGTAATTGATAGAGTAAATGAATTTTACACTAATGAATTTTCTAATACGGGTAGGAGCGTTCATTATTTAGCTGTAGCAGCTACTAATCTTTATGAAAATACACGATCTTCTGTCCAAAAATATATAAACGCTAAAGACAAAAATGAAATTGTTTTTACAAAAGGTGCAACAGAAGCAATCAATTTAGTTGCTAACACTTTTGGTCAAAAATTTCTAGAAGAAGGAGATGAAATTCTTATAACTGAATTAGAGCATCATTCAAATTATATACCCTGGCATTTTTTAAGAAAGTCCAAAGGTATTAAAATTGAATTTGCTGATGTTAATATAGATGGTGAAATTACACTTGAAGATATTGAAAAAAAGATTACCCCCAAAACTAAATTAATTGCAATTACTCATTTATCTAATGTTACCGGAGCAATTTTACCTGTTAAAGAAATTACTGAACTTGCACACTCTAAAGGAATAACAGTTTTGGTAGATGGGTGCCAAGGAGCACCTCATTTAAAACTTGATATGCAAGATTTAGACTGTGATTTTTATGCTATTTCATGCCATAAAATGTACGGCCCAACTGGACTGGGGATACTCTACGCTAAGAAGAAATGGTTAGAAACACTACCTCCCTATCAAGGTGGAGGCGGTATGATCAAAGAAGTTAAAAAAGATAGCGTTTCATATGGAGATCTTCCTAATAAATATGAAGCAGGCACAATGGCAACTGCTCAAGTAATAGCATTTGATCAATCTATTAAATTTTTAGAGAAAATTGGAATAGAAAATATAGTTAAACATGAAAAAGAATTAATTGAATATGGTCAAGAAATATTAAGAAAGAATAATTCGGTAAAACTAATTGGTAATCCAAAAAATAGAGGTGCTGTTTTATCTTTTACCATAGAGGGAGTTCACCCACATGATATAGCTACAATATTAGATGAAGATGGTGTTGCAATAAGAGCTGGACATCACTGTTGTCAAATACTTCATGATAAATTAGGAATATCTGCAAGTGCTAGAGCATCACTAGGAGTTTATAATACAAAATCTGATTTAGATCAGCTCAACTCATCTATTAACAATTGTAAAAAAATTTTTAATTTAAAATGAATATAAAAGAACTTTATCAAGAAATAATCTTGGAACATGGAAAGAATCCAAGGAATTTAAGAAAAACTGATAACTTTAATAAAGATGCAAAAGGAAACAATCCATTATGTGGTGACAATGTCCACGTTTATTTAAAACTAAATGAAAAAAATAAAGTAGATGATATATCATTTGAGGGAAGTGGTTGTGCAATTTCGATGGCCTCAGCATCAATTATGACTGATTTAATTAAAGGAAAAGAAGAAGTTGAAGTTAAAGAAATTGTAAATGATTTTTTGGACATGATTAAAGAAAATCCTGAATTAAATTCAAAAAATTTAAATGAAGATGACAAGACTAAGTTAATGTGTTTATCTGGTGTTAAGAAATACCCAATGAGAGTAAAATGTGCAACATTATCTTGGCATACTTTAATATCTGCTATTGACAACTCACAAGAAGAAATTAATACTGAAAGAACAAAATAATTATGGATTTAAGAGAACAAGTAATAGCTGAAATTAGAAAAATTTATGACCCGGAGATACCGGTTAATATTTATGAACTAGGATTGATTTATGATGTTAAAGTTAAAGAAGATAATGCTAAAATTATAATGACTCTAACGTCACCCAATTGTCCAGTTGCTGAAAGTTTACCACAAGAAGTTAAAGACAGCGCAATGCAAGTCAAAGGTATTGAGAAAGTTGATCTTGATTTAGTATTTGAACCACCTTGGGACAAAGATATGATGTCAGAAGCAGCAAAATTAGAATTAAATTTATAATGACACAAATAATTACATTAAGTGATAATGCAGCAGGTAGAATTAAAGAAATTATGTCAGGAACAAGTAACAATTCTATTGGTGTAAGAGTTGCTGTTAAATCAGGAGGATGTGCAGGGATGTCTTATGTTATGGAATATACAAAAACAATTAATCCAAATGATGAAGTAATCGAAGATAAAGGTGTTAAAGTTTATGTTGATGCAGCAGCAGTAATGTACTTACTTGGAACTGAGATGGATTATAAAACTGAGGAATTTTCATCATCATTTGTATTTAATAATCCCAATGAATCAGAGAGATGTGGTTGTGGAGAATCGTTTAAAGTCTAGTATAATCTTAGTGCATATCTGCATTGCATAAAACGCATATCTATAGTATAAATACATATGAATAAATTTGAATTTAAGAATCTTGTTAAAAAACTTGAAAAATCTTTAAAAGAAAAGTCTTTCTTTAAGATTCTTAGAAAAGAAGTAAATACTGGTGCTAATGGCACCCAAGATTACGTTGTCAAAAAAGGTGTAAACAAGAACACAATTGCAACAACTAGACAGTAAGTAATTTTAACTACTATAATACATCTCAAACTCTATAGGATGTGGTGCATGTTCAAATTTGTGTATCTCTTCAAATTTTAATGCAATGTAAGCATCTATTTGATCGTCTGTAAATACTCCACCTTGAGTTAGAAAATCTCTATCTTTGTCTAAGCTTTCCATTGCTTCTCTTAAAGAGCCGCATACCGTTGGAATACTTTTAACCTCATCGGCTGGTAATTCATATAAATCTTTATCAAATGATTTGCCTGGATCAATTTTATTTTTAATACCATCAAGACCAGCCATTAACATTGCTGCAAAGGTTAAATAAGGGTTTCCTGAAGCATCAGGGAATCTTATTTCACATCTTGCACCTTTTTTACTTAATGTAATTGGTATACGACAAGAAGCAGATCTATTTCTTGCAGAGTAAACAAGTAAAACTGGAGCTTCAAACCCAGGTATCAATCTTTTATAACTATTGGTTGTTGAGTTTGCAAAGGCATTAATAGCTTTAGCATGTTTTAAAACACCACCTATATAGTGAAGTGCAGTTTGTGAAAGACCTGCATATTTGTCACCTGAAAATAGAGGTTTATCACCTTTCCAAATAGATTGATGGATATGCATTCCAGATCCATTATCACCAGCAACCGGCTTAGGCATAAACGTAGCTGTTTTTCCAAAAGAGTGAGTTACCTGTTGAACCACATATTTATACAATTGTACGTTATCAGCCATATCAACTAAAGTTCCAAATAGCACTCCTAGCTCATGTTGACTTGGTGCAACTTCATGATGATGTTTTTCAACTTTAACACCAACTTCTTTTAATGATTTTAAATATTCACCACGCATATCTTGTTCACTATCAACAGGAGGCACTGGAAAATAGCCACCTTTCACTGGTGGTCTATGTCCCATATTACCATTAGGATATTCTGTACCTGAATTATAAGGACCTTCTTTACTATCAATTTTAAATCCACATTCATTCATGTCATTTTTAATTCTAACATCATCAAATACAAAAAATTCAGGTTCAGGGCCAAAAAATGCCTTATCTCCTACTCCAGATTTTTTTAAGTAAGCTTCAGCTTTTTTAGCTATACCCCTTGGATCTCTTTCATAAGGAGTTCTTTTTACAGCATCCAAAATATCACAA
>Ga0209709_10005024_pt1 | contig 10515 bp, 12 predicted proteins | sample ArcticOcean_MG_C_2_FD_187435 | JGI IMG/M metagenome (GOLD analysis project Ga0209709, IMG submission 187435) | Marine microbial communities from western Arctic Ocean - ArcticOcean_MG_CB4_136 (SPAdes) (version 2) | ecosystem: Environmental > Aquatic > Marine > Oceanic | place: Arctic Ocean...
AATTTTCTGATGACGGTATTGATGCGATTGCCAATATGGCTTCAGAAGTTAACAATACTGTAGAAAATATTGGTGCAAGAAGACTGCATACTATTATCGAAAGAATTTTAGATGATATTAGTTTTACTGCAACAGATAGAGCTGGTGAAAAAATTACAATAGATTCTCAATATGTAAAACAAAATCTAGATGAGCTTGTTAAAGATACAGATTTATCTAAATTTATTCTTTAAATTTATTCTTGTTTTTAAGATAGATATAAAAAGCTCCACTGCCACCATCTTCAATCTTAGCGTCTGTAGTTTCAATAATAAGTCGCGTTAAACTTTTATTTTTTTCAATAAACTCTGGAACTGAATATTTTAGTATACTCAAATCCTTTGAAAAGTAAGGATTTTCAACATTTTTAGACCTTAGTCCTTTGCCTGTAATCACAATTATTTTTGTAACATCTTCATCAAAACATTTTTGAATAAATTGTTCTACAGCCTTATTTGCTTCCTCAATCGTATAACCATGAAGATCTATTTTTTTTATCTTCTCATATCTTATATTTTTTTTATGGACAAAATCTTTGTTGGGAATTTGCTCTTTATTATTTAAAAAGTTTTCCCAGTCCTGTTTGTCTTTATCTGGATTTTTTATATTTTTTTTTTTTACAGGATTGTTATTAAGATTTTTTTTTTTGTTATTTAGGAAATTTTCCCAATCTTCTTTATCTTTGTCTGTTATCTTCTTAATCAATTAGGTAATAGTATCAATTAATAGCCAGTTTGGATTTGATGATTTTATGTCTTTTGAGAAAACCCAAGTATCATAAACTGTTTTTATTTTCTCACTATCTCCTGACACAATCTTTTTATCTTTGTCTTTTATACATGTTATAATTTCACTAACAAAATCCACTGTAACTTCTAAACTGTCTTCAATTTTTTTATGAGTTTTAATTACAGCTGACTTAATCCCTATAAAAGTTATTTCAGCAAAATGGCCTTTACTAGCTCTATCTTCAAGCGCCTCTTTAAACTGATCATAAATTTTTTTACCCAAAAGCGGTTTGCTTGCTATCAGCTTATTATCACTATCACTAAAATCTGTAATAATTGTTTCATAAGCAATTTTTGCACCTTTTAAAAATTCTTTTTGTGAAGCTTCATCAAAATTTTCACTAGCTGGTTTTGGAACTATATTTATTTTTTGAAATTCCTTTTCAAATTGAGGTGGGATTTTTCCTTCGAAACCAGTTTTTTTACCAAGTATTCCTCTTAAACGAAGAAAAATAAAACCAGCAATCATTGCTAAAAGAATAATATCTATGTATTCAAAATTATAACTCATAATTTAATAATATTTACTATGTTGATTAATTACAACTAGCAATTTAGACTAAGGACAAATGAATACATTTTTATTATTGTTAATTGGTATTCCTATTATTGAGATTTATTTGTTTATCAAGCTGGGCTCTCAAATTGGAGCCCTTAACACGATTTTACTTATCTTTATTACTGCTTTTTTTGGCATTATTTATGCCAGATATGAAGGCTTTAACACTCTAAAGTCAGGAATGTCTCAAATGGTAAAAAATGAACTTCCAGTTTATGAAATTATTTCAGGTGCGGCTTTAGCATTTGCAGCATTACTTTTGATTTTACCTGGTTTTGCTACAGACTTTTTGGGTTTATTAATAATATTTCCACCAACAAGAAAATTGATATTTAAAAAAGTATCAATTAAAAAAAAGCCTATAAATAAAAAACAAGATTTTATTAATGGTGAATTTGAAGATATAGAGGATGAAAATGACAGAAAATTATAAAATTATTGGAAGCTTTATTAAAGATATGTCTAGTGAAACACCAGATGCACCAACATACATATTTGCAAGAGATAAAATTTCTAAATACAAATTAAATATTGATATTAATTCAAAGGCAGTGAAAAACGGAATTATTGAAGTCAACACAATCATAAGATTTTCGGACCAACCTGAAATTTCAAAAAAAGCACATTTTGAAATAACTTACACATCTATAGTTAAGGTGGATGAAAAAGTTTCTGATAAAAAAGAAATGGAAAAAATTATTCTATGTGATGTGCCTAATAAAATTTATCCTGACTTAGAGAGAATATTTTTAAATTTATTGACCGACTCTGGTTATCCTGGAATAAAATTTGAAAAAAAGGTTGATTTCACCGAACTATATAAACAAAGAGCTAATTAAAAAAATTTTTCTTCAAATTATTTTTTAAATATTCTTTATGAAGCTTAAGTTCTATCTCTGATGGTTTAACTACTTTTTTATAATACTGGTTTGTGTCGTTTGAGTTTATTATTATTTTTTCATTATCTTCGTTTTTGAAGTTTAAAGTTGGTTCTTTTTGATCAAGAAGATTAATATAAACTTTAGCTAACAGATCACAGTCAATAAGAGCTGTATGTTGTATTCTTTTTGAGTTATCTACTCTGTATCTTTTACACAATGCATCAAGACTTATTGGAGAGCCTGGAAATTTATCCCTGGCTAAAGCAAGTGTGTCTACAACATTTTCACTGTTTAGTTTTTCCTTACCTACTAATACTAATTCGTTGTTTAAGTGAGATAAGTCAAATTCAGCGTTGTGTATTACAAGTCTCTTATTTTCTATAAAACCCAAAAACTCATCCACTATTTCTCCAAACTTTTTATGAGTAGATAAAAATTCATCCGTATAACCATGAACTTCTAGAGCTTTTTCAGAAACTTTTCTGTCAGGATTAAGATAACAGTGAAATTTTTTTTTAGTTGGTATCAAATTTTCTAACTCGATACATCCAATTTCTACGATTCTATGTCCATCTCTAACGGATAGTCCTGTTGTCTCAGTATCTAGTATTACTTCTTTCATTTTATATAATTTTTTTTAGAATTTTTTTTACACTAGTCTTAACAAATTTATTGGTAAAATTATTTTTAATAATATGACTAGATTTTTTCTTTTTATAACTAAGTGGTAACTGTATTTTTTTAAATTGATTATACAAATTTAAATTAAAATTATCTCTTTTTTTTAGTCTCTTTATAATCTCACTTTTTTTTGATTGAATAAAAACTATTATATCACTTTTCTGGTTTAGTTTATTTTCTAATAAAAGAGGAATGTCTAAAATTATGGCTTTTTCTTTTTTGTTTTTTTTTAAAAAAGTAGATAATTTTTTTCTAACTTCTGGATGAATAATTTTAGTAATTTTTTTTAAATTTTTTTCACTATCCTCTATTGCTTTTATAATTTGTGTTTTATTTGCTGGAAATACTAAAAAATATTTAGGTAAATTTTTTTTTAGTCTTTTAAAACAATCTTTATTTTTTTTATATATGTTTGCCACCTCTTGATCAGCATTAAAAACTGGGTAACCAAAGAGTTTGGCGATATGACTTTTCCCAGAACCTATATCTCCTACTACTGCAATTTTAATCATATATCTAAAAGATTAATTGTTTCATTGTCTACTTTTGGAACAACTTTATGCCAGATAAAAAAAGCTTTTTGGGCCTGATAAATAAACATCATTTTACCATTTTTTGTTATTCCACCATATCTTTTTGCATTTTTTAAAAAGTTTGTTTCTGGTGGATTATAAATTACATCATAAAAAAATTTGTCTTTGCTAATTTGTTGATAATTAATATTAATTTTATCTTCTTCTTTTAATCCAATACTTGTTGCATTTATGATTATATCAAAATCTAAAGTTTCTCCCCACTTGATTATTTCAATCTCTGGAAATTTTTTCTTTAGCTCTATTGCCTTTAATTCTGTTCGATTGCTTAAATAAATTTTTTCAATTTTCATTTTTTTAAGCGCAATAATAATTGAAGGAACAACCCCACCTGCCCCGAGTATTAGAGCTTTTTTATTTTTAGTTTCTAGTTCTGTTGTTTCTAAACTAAGTTTAAAACCTTCAATATCAGTATTATCGCCTATAATTTTATTATCTTTTTTATAGATTGTGTTTACTGATTGAGAAATTTCTGCTTCCTCACTTAACTCATCTAAAAAAGGTATAACCATCTTTTTAAATGGTACTGTTATATTTATCCCATGAATTTTTTCTTCTCTAATATTAAAAATTAAACCTTCTATCTCATTATTGTTTAAAAGCTTTTTTTCATAAACTGCATCAATTTTATATTTTTTGATCCAATAATTATGTAATTTTGGCGATAGACTATGATCAATTGGATTTCCTATTACTAAAAAATTTTTTTTCATTTTATAATATCAAGATATTCTTTAATTTTTTTGACTGGAAGGCCCATGATCGTATCTTCATCACCTTCTATTTTTGAAAATAAATTTCTTCCCTCTCCTTCAATTTGATAAACATTATAAGCATAAAGGTCCTTATCAGAAATTTCTTTTAAATAATTCTCTAGTTCCAAAACAGTCATATTTTTCATGGTTAATGAGGCTTTATCGGTGTAATTCCATATCATCGATCCACCTCTTGAAATACAAACTGAGCTTATCAATTGATGAGTTTTTCCATTCATCCTTTTTAGTATTTCTAGTGCCTCTACTCTATTGTTTGGCTTTGATATTATTTCACCTTCTAAATCTATTATGCTATCTGCTCCAAGCACCGTTTCCTGTATATACTTTTGGCTTATTTTATTGGCTTTTAATTCTGCTAGATTTTTTGAAATAATTGTTGGAGTTGCTTTTTCTTTTAGTAGGCTTTCTTTGACACTATCCTCATCCACATTAGATGGCTCTATTTTACACTGAATATTGTTTTCCTCTAGAATTTTTTTTCTCACACCACTTTTTGATGCAAGTATAATTTCATTAACCATTATTTTTATTTATTTCATATATCTTAATTATTGATGCTGCGGTTTCCTCTACTGATTTTCTAGTAACATCAATTATTGGCCATTGGTACTTGGTAAATGTTTTTTTAGCTTCATTAATTTCTTTTTCAATTTTATTAATATTTGTATAGTTTGTGTTTTCTCTTTCTTTGAGAGCATTCATTCTATTTTTTCTAATATCAACTAATCGCTGAGGTTCGGTTGTTAATCCAATTACACAAGAAAGCTTAGGATTCTTTTTTAAACTTTCTGGTATTGATTGTTCGTTTACTAAAGGAATGTTTAGGGTTTTATAACCTTTGTTGGCTAAATAAATTGATGTTGGTGTTTTGCTTGTTCTGCTTACACCTAATAATATCAAGTCTGCTTTATCTATATCTTCAACAAGGTTTCCATCGTCATGGGCCATAGTAAACTGAATGGCTTCAATTCTTTCATAATACTCTTCATTCAAAGCATGTTGTCCACTTGGAACGTGGGATGCTTTTTGATTTAAAAGTTTAGAGAAGTTCATTATTAAATTTCCCAAAACACTGAAGCATGGAATCTTTTTTTCATCTCCCTTGTTTGCTAAAAATTTTGCAAGTGAAGTGTCAACAATTGTATATAAAATTATTGCATTATCATTTTTTTTTGCCTCATCCATTATTTTGGAAACTTGATTTTCTGTTCTTGTAAAAAAATAAGATTTAACATCATACTCTATATTTTTGAATTGAGCTTTAATTGCTAGAAAGACTCTGTCCAATGTTTCGCCTGTAGAGTCAGAAATAAGGTATATTCGATATGTATCACTCATGAATAAAATGTTGATAATTAGGTATTATTTTTATCATTTTTTAAAATAATCTTGTTTGTTGTTTTTCTTTGTAAAAACCCATTTTTATAAACATTAATAAACATGTTAAGTATTAATATACATTTTATCTAATAATATTAAATAAACCCTTAAATTTAAGACTATACGGCAATTCTATAAATTATTAATTGTTGATAAATCATGTATAAAAACTGAAAAACAATTAATTACCATTATTCACATACTATATAACTAATACTATAATTAAATATTTACTTATTATTATGACACCCATTCAAGAAACTATAATAAACAAAAAAACAAATAATTCTCCAATATGGTTAATGAGACAAGCTGGTAGATATTTACCAGAGTTTAGAGAAATTAGAAAATTAAATCCAGATTTCATAAATTTATGTTTAAATGAAAATTTATCTTCAGAAATAACCTTACAGCCTCTTAAAAGATTTGATCTAGATGCTGCTATAATTTTTTCAGATATTTTAATGATCCCATATGGATTAAACCAAGAAGTAAAATTTGAAAAAAATTTTGGTCCAAAATTAGGTTCTTTGGATTTAGAAAGTATATCCAAAGTTGATGAAATTGATTTTATAGAAAAATTATATCCAATTTATAAATCAATTAAAAAAGTTAGCGAAGATAGTCTAATAAAAAATAAAAATTTAATAGGGTTTGTTGGCGCTCCATGGACATTATTAGTTTATATGATTAATAAACATTCCCCAAAAAAAGAACTGATAAAAGACTTCTTCAAAGATGAATTTTTAATAAATAGAATTTTAATAATTCTAGAAAAGTTTTTAAAATTACATATTGACCAGCAGATAAAAAATGGTGCAACGATAATTCAAATTTTTGACAGTTGGGCCGGTCTCTTAGAAGAAAAAGACCTGCCAAACTATGTATATGTGCCAACATTAAATTTAGCTGACTATGTTAAATCACTAAACATTCCTGTAATTTGTTTTCCAAGAGGAATAAAAAATTATAAAAATTATTGTGATATCGTTAAACCCGATGCAGTTAATATTGACTATAATGTTGATCCTGTTTTAATATGTAAGGAAATAAAAATACCAGTTCAAGGAGGCCTTGATCCTAAAATTTTATTAACAGATAAAGAAAATTTAAAAAAAGAAACTTTGAAATATTTAAACACCTTTAAAGATCATCCTTATATATTTAATTTGGGTCATGGGGTTTTACCCGAAACCAATCCTGACATGGTCGACTACTTAGTCAAAACAGTAAAAGATTATTAAATGAAAAAAGCAGTAATTTTATTTAACCTTGGTGGTCCTGATAAAATTGAAAATGTAGAACCTTTTTTATTTAACCTATTTAACGATCCAGCAATTCTAAATTTACCAACTATATTGAGATACCCTTTAGCTAAATTGATATCCAATAGAAGAGCACCAGTTGCTAAAAAAATCTATGAAGAACTTGGTGGCTCATCACCAATATTAAAATTAACCAAGGAACAATCGGAGGCACTTGAAACAAGGTTAAACCAAACCGAAACTGGCAATGAATACAAATGTTTTATTGTAATGAGGTGTTGGAACCCAAGAGCAAATGATGTGATCAAAGACGTTCAATCATTTAACCCCGAAGAAATTATTTTGATGCCCCTTTATCCACAATATTCTGCTGCAACTTCTGGGTCTTCAATTAAAGAATGGAAAGATGTCTGTAAAAAAAACAATTACAAAATAAAAACAAGCACGATTTGTTGTTACCCTACAGACCAAAATTTTATCAACGCTCACACAAAAGAAATAATAAAAAAAATTAAGGACCTTAAAAATTTTAAACTAATATTTTCTGCTCATGGCTTGCCAGAAAAAAATATTAAAAAGGGAGATCCATATCAATGGCAAGTGGAACAATCTGTCCAAAAAATAGTTGAGAATTTGAACATTGAAAACTTGGATTGGATATTAAGTTATCAAAGTAGAGTTGGCCCACTGAAATGGATAGGACCATCCACTGAAGATATAATTGTTGAAAATTCAAAAATTGGTAAACATATTGTTTTAGTTCCTATCGCATTTGTTTCTGAACACTCAGAAACACTTGTTGAATTAGATATAGAGTATAAAGAAATTGCAGACGCTAACGGATGTAAAAATTATACACGTGTCCCAGCTCTTGGTATAAATGAAGATTTTATTAAAGCCATGTCGGAGCTGATAATAAAAAAAAATGAATATAAGTTTAGCGAAAACCTTTATCCTCCAAAAATTCAGTGTCCTTCAAATTTCAAAAAGTGTCCTTGTTTAAATTATGAATAGTTATCTTTTATTTAAAAGTCTCCACCTGATAGCTGTAATTTCTTGGATGGTAGGGCTTTTGTATTTACCAAGAATTTTTGTTTATCATGTTGAAAATATTGATCATAAAATTTCATCTTCAATATTTAAAACAATGGAAAGAAAATTATTTTATTTTATCATGATGCCAGCAATGATTTTATCCTGGATTTTTGGATTAATATTAATCTCTGTTATTGGCTTTGAGGTTATTTTAACACTTTGGTTGAAACTAAAATTAATATTAATAATTTTATTAACAATTTATCATTTCTACTTAGGAAAATTATTTAATAATTTTAAACTAGATCGAAATACTAAATCTTCTAAATTTTTTAGAATAATTAATGAAGTGCCAACAATATTGCTTATTTTGGTTGTTTTTATTGTTATATTTAAACCTATCTAAACTTGAAATACTCGTTAGAGTATATATATTCAAACTATCTAACCAAACATAAACACAACCCCTCAACATGAATATTCAAGAACTTAAACTAAAATCGTCTGAACAATTAATAGCACAAGCAGAAAAGCTAAGCATTGAAAATGCTAGCACACTTAGAAAACAAGAAATTTTATTTGCTATATTAAAGAAGGTTGCAGAAAAAGAAGAGATAACTGGAGCTGGGGTTTTGCAATTATTACAAGATGGATTTGGTTTTTTAAGAGCAATGGAATCAAATTATTTAGCTGGACCAGACGATATCTATGTTAGTCCAAGTCAGATTAGAAAATTTGGTTTAAGAACAGGAGATACAGTCGAGGGTCCTGTTAGAGCACCCAAAGAAGGGGAAAGATATTTTGCTTTATTACAAGTAGAAAAAATAAATTTTGAAGAACCAGAAAAAGCTCGTCACAAAATTGCGTTTGATAATTTAACTCCACTTTACCCAAACAAACAAATGGTGATGGAAGTTGAGACAACCAAGATTGAAAAAAAACCAGATTTAACTCCAAGATTAATTGATCTTGTAAGTCCAATTGGAAAAGGTCAAAGATCAATAATTATATCCCCTCCTAAAGCTGGTAAGACAATGATTTTACAAAGTATTGCAAACTCAATTGCTAAAAACTATCCAGAAAGTTACTTGATGGTTTTATTGATTGATGAAAGACCAGAAGAAGTAACTGACATGAAAAGAACGGTTAAGGGTGAGGTTATCAGTTCTACTTTCGATGAACCTGCTTCAAGACACGTTGCTGTAGCTGAAATGGTAATTGAAAAAGCCAAAAGGTTAACTGAACATAAAAAAGACGTGGTGATTTTATTAGATTCAATCACAAGGTTGGGTAGAGCATACAATGCAGTAATTCCAAGTTCTGGAAAAGTATTAACAGGTGGAGTTGACGCGAATGCACTTCAAAGACCAAAAAGATTTTTTGGTGCTGCTAGAAATATTGAAGAAGGTGGATCTTTAACAATCATCTCAACAGCTTTGATTGATACTGGATCAAGAATGGATGAAGTTATTTTTGAAGAATTTAAAGGAACTGGAAATAGCGAAACAGTTCTGGACAGAAAAATTGCTGAAAGAAGAATTTATCCAGCAATCGATATAACTAAATCTGGAACAAGAAGAGAAGAATTATTGTTTGATAAAGATGACCTTTCAAAAATGAATGTGCTAAGAAGAATTATTAGTCCAATGGGAACAATGGATGCTATTGAATTTATTAATTCAAAACTTAAAGAAACAAAAAGTAATGCAGATTTCTTTAGCTCAATGAATAAACCAGCTTAATAAAAATTTCCTACCAATTAATTTAAAGTTTTACAGAACTACAAAATTGAAGCTATAATATTAGCATGACAATTTATGCTCTTTCCACTGGCCCAGGAATTTCGGGTATAGCTATTGTAAGAGTTTCTGGAGAAGACACTAAAAAAGTTATAAAGCTATTAACCAATGAGGAACTTCCAGAGCCAAGAGTTGCTACATTAAGAAAAATCAATAAAATCAACACTTCTGAGCTTATTGATGAGGGTATAATATTGTGGTTTCCTGGCCCTGAGAGCTACACAGGCGAGGATATGGCTGAATTTCACATACATGGTAGCAAAGCAGTAATTGACGCCCTACACCACTCCATTTCAAAAGTTGAAAATTGTCGTCTAGCCGAAGCAGGTGAATTTACAAAACTTGCATTTCAAAATGGCAAAATAAATTTGCTGAAAGCAGAAAGTATTGCAGATTTAATTTCAGCAGAAACCGAAATCCAAAGACAACAAGCAATAAAAATTATGAATGGAAAATCTGCAGATAAATTTAATAGCTTAAGAGAAAAACTTATAAAAATTTTATCACACGTTGAAGCAAAAATAGATTTTCCAGATGAAGACCTACCCGAAGATATTTTTAAAAATATTAAAAAAATTTCCAATGAGGTAACTTTAAATATAAAAAAAATTTTAGATGATCAGAAAGTTGGTGAAAGAATTAGAGAAGGTTTTAAGATTGCAATCATAGGACCAACCAATGCTGGAAAATCTAGTTTACTAAATCACCTTTCAAATCGA
>Ga0209709_10005025_pt1 | contig 10511 bp, 11 predicted proteins | sample ArcticOcean_MG_C_2_FD_187435 | JGI IMG/M metagenome (GOLD analysis project Ga0209709, IMG submission 187435) | Marine microbial communities from western Arctic Ocean - ArcticOcean_MG_CB4_136 (SPAdes) (version 2) | ecosystem: Environmental > Aquatic > Marine > Oceanic | place: Arctic Ocean...
ATCATACCTGATGATAGTTATCATGTTTTTAACATCCTTATGTTTTGTGTTTTTTAAAACATGATTTATAGATTTGCAAATTAATGTTATTTCATCAAACCTTTTTGATGGAACTTTTACAATGTTAGAATTTCCAGCTATGAGAGCAAAAATTAGAGAATAAGCAAAATTTGTTGGTATATTAGAGGGTGTGACATGAAACAATAGACCCAATCCAAATCTTGTTGTTTCTTTATTTTGATGTTTAATCTTTAAATTCTCAATATTATTTTTTCTGCAGAAAAAAGATAATGCTTTTAAATCTGGAAAGTTTTTATTATTAAATTTATTATCTAATGACCTTGATAGATCATCTAAAAAACCTACAATTTTTTGACTAAATGGTTTAAGGAAAACATCTAATTTTGCTCTTTTTCCAACTAAGTATTCGATGTTTTTATCCTCTTTCATAAACTATATGTTACTACAACCTCTTAGTTCGGCATTTTTTAATCTACCATGAATTAAGAATCTTGTTCCATAGCCATAGCATTTACATTTATGATCATTAACTATTTCACCCATATCTTCAGTTAATATACTATGTCCCGGATAGCTGGTGGGTAAAAGAGATAATAGTTGAACCAAACCAATCTCACCATTTTTACAAATATTTAGATTCTCATCTCTAATAATTATATCTGAGTAATTTGATGCAATAAAATATCCACATTTACACTCAAAAAATATTGAGCCTATTTGCTCAACTAAACCATAATAGTTTCTTACATTCTTAATACTTAATTTTTTACTTAAATGAAAATTAAATTTATTACGACTAATTTTTTTTTCTTCAATTTTTTTCCATCCCCCACCATGAATTAAAAAAGCATTTGAAAAACTACTTACATTTACCTTTTTTTTATTTATTTTTTTAATTAAATTAAGATAAATATTTGAAGTAAAGCCAAAAACTAAAAATTTTTTTTTATAATTTTTTTTTAAAAAATGACTTAATATTTTGTAATCAATATTACCTTCTTCGTCTAACAAATAAACAATCTTATTTGCAAATATTGAAAAGCCTTTAATTGCTGCAGTACTAGCATTAAAATTATTTCTATCTAGACTAGTGTTTTGCCTATCTATAACTAACATTGGAAGTCTTGAATTTCCAATTACATTATTAAAAATTTTTTGTAAAACTTTTATTTGATTTAATGCATTAGTTTTATCTATATAAATTTTAGATAAATTACCTGATGTTGTTCCGGAGGAAAAAAGAGTTTTAAAAATTTCTTTTTTTTTTATACTCAAAAAATCAAACTCTTTAAAGAGTCTGACAGGCAAAAAGGGTATTTCGGATAAATTGTTATTCTGTTTAATATGATAATTTAAACCATTTAAATATCTCTTATATAAACTTGATTTTTTATAATGCAAAGAAGTAAGGAAGTTTAAATTTTTTTTAAAAAATTTAGTCTTTTCAATTGGATTAAGTGAAAAAGCATTTTGATTCATTAGATTGTTTAAAAAATGCATACTTAAAATTATATCTTATATTTAAAGTTATTTGTTAAATTTTTTTTTGAGAGAACTTTGCTTACAAAGACATTTGGATGAATTGAAGTAATTTTAGAAATATATTTTATCCCATCTTTAATATTGTGAGACCTTTTAAAATAAATATTTATCTTATTTTCCTTACCTTCTTTTATAATTACATCCATCCCTTTTTTTAAGAGAATTAACTCCAACTCAGATAAGTCTACTCTAATTCCATAAATCTTGGTGTAACGATTTTTTCTGCCTATAATGTAATAAAACCCATCATTATCTCTATAAGCTATGTCTCCTGTCTTGAGTATGCCTTTCTTGGAATCAGGCAAAGATAAATCGTTCAGTTTTTGAGCATACCCCATGCAAACATTCTTGCCATGATAAACCAACTCACCTTTTTTGTTATTTTGTATAATTTTTTTATTTTTATTATCTATTAAATAAAATTTGCCACCTCGTATTGGTTTGCCAATGCTACCTAATTTTCTATCTATACTTCTCCAATTTAAATAGGACATTCTAGATGTTGCCTCTGCAGCTCCATACATTTGAATTAATTTTATTTTATTTTTTTTGTAAATCTTAATTAAATTTTTAAGCAAGACATCATTCATTCTTCCACCTGCTTGAGTTGTATATTTCAATGAATTTGGAATATTTTTTTTAAAAATTTTTTCAACTATAGAGTAGTTATACGGTACACCAGAAAAACTATTAACTTTAAAAGTGTTTAAAAGATCCCAAAATTTTTTTTCTACCATACTGGTATTAGTTAGAACAATGGTTGAACCAGCAAGAAGATGTGAATTTATAATAGATAAACCATAAACATAAGAGATGGGCAAAGATGTAATAGTAGTATCCTTGCTTTTAATATCTAGATATTTAATTATTTCTTGAGTATTAGAAAGAATATTTGAATAAGATTGCTTTACAAACTTGGGGGAGCCTGTCGTGCCCGAGGTTGACATCAATAACATTAGGTCTTTGTTTATAGTAATTTCTATAATTATTTTTCTTTCATATAAAATATATGTTTTAAATTTTAGGATAGATTTATATATATTTTTATTAACTACTTTTGCTTTCTCACAAAAAATATAACTTGGTTTATATATTAAAATTAAATTTTTTAAAAAAATATTATTAATTTTAAAATCTAGAAGTACGACTGTGTATCCCTTGTTTACAAAAGAAATATATCCTATTATCGTTTCTAAATTATTTTTTCCTAACAAAAAAACTAATTTTTTTTTGGATGGAAGCTTTTTTAATATTTTCTTTGTATCTAAAAGAAGCTCACTATATGTAATAAATTTATTATTTTCTAAAATAAGAGCAGTATTTTTCTTAAAGCTAGATAATTTTCTAAAGAAAAGATTATTTTTTTTTAACATATTTTAATTTAAATCTGTCACCAATTCTAAGGTTAGTATTAGATTTTTTGTTCAAAACATGTTTGTAAAACTTTGGATGTAGGCCATAGTTAGGTCTTACAATTTTTATATTATTTTCATTTATAGTTTCACCTTTTCTAATATTTTTAAAAACATATATTGACCTTCGACTGTTAAAATTATCCTTAGAACTTTTTGAAATTTCAATTTTACCACTTCCTAATGAAGCTTCAGTTAATCTAATATTATCAACCATGATTTTAAATTCTTTTTCAGTAGAAGAAAAAAAAGAGTCAACTGATCTGTTATTAGATAAATTAAAATGTTTTTCAATTACTTTAGCTCCTATAGTGGTTGCTGACGCTGAAGCAATAAAACCTTTGGTGTGATCTGAGAGTCCACAAATAGTTTTATATTTTTTTTTGATTTCATTAATTGATTTAATATTTTGTTCATAAATTGGAGCAGGATACGATGAAACACACTGCAACAAGACAACTTTATTATTACCTGCTTTCTTTATAGTTTTTAAAGCTAAATCAATATCGTTCTTGGTGGCGAGGCCCAAGGAGAGAATTATTGGTTTTTTTGTTCTCGCAACTCTTTCTATAAGTGGAATGTGATTAATTTCTGGTGAAGCTATCTTGTAAGCTGGGCAATTAATTTTTTCTAAAAATTCCACTGCATGAATATCAAATGGACTAGAAAATATTTCCATATTAATTGATCTGGAATATTCAAAAATTTTTAAGGTTAATTTTTCTGAAGTTTCAGCTTTTTTATATAAATTCCATAAGTTTTTATTTTTACTCCATGGATTTTTTTTTTTAATTTGAAAGTCTTTTTTGTTTGATTTAATTGTTAAAGTATCAGCAGTATATGTTTGAATTTTGATTATATCTGCACCATGTTTTTTGGCAGAATTTATTAATTTTTTTATAGTATTGAAATTATTGTTATGATTTGCTGAAATTTCAGCAATTATCAAACATTTATTGTGCTCACCAATAAATATATTACCTATCTTAAAATTTTTCTTAAAATTCATTTTTAAACTTTTTTATAAAAAATATCATAGTTATTGGAAATATTTAAAATTTTTTTTACATCTTTATAGAAAATATTTTTATTATCTAGTGGTGAGTAACCAAAGTATTTCCAATGATGCATTAAAACCCTATTATTTTTGTCTATACTTATAAAGCAATATTTATTTTTTTGTTTATCTAAATAATTATTTTGAATTTTTATGGCTTTTAAAAGATCAAATAAATTAGTCTCTGGCAAACAACTTATTAATCCTGAATAAATAAATTTATAGTTTTTAAATTTAAAATGATCCGATGTGGAAATAAATATTTTTTGTTTTTGTTTTAATATAAAAAAAGATTTTCTTTTTTTTTGGTTTTGTAACCACCATTGATAATGATCAATTTTTTTAATTATTGTCTTTTTAGAAGAATATTTCCTATTAATAAACAAATTTTTAAAAATCAAATATTTATTAATTATTTCATCTTTAATTGGTAATGTTGTAAATTTATTCATATTTAAAGTTAAAATATTCTTGATAATTTATTTTTATTTTTTTTATAATAATACTAGATTTAGACATCATTCTTGCTATTTGAATTCTGTTTTTCATCATTAAGTTAACTAGGTTAACTACTTGATCGAAAAAATTTAAATCTCTTTTTTCTAAATTAAAATAGTGTCCTAATTGTTCATAATCTATATCAGTCAAGTTTTGATTATTGTTCATTTTAAACAATAATGTTGGTACTTTTAAAAATGAAGATTCAAATATTGATACGCCCGCAGAAGATATAAAAATTTTTGTTCCAGTTAAGATATTAAGTATATTTTGTGGTTGATTTTGTATTTTGATATTTTTATATTTTTTAAACTTTTCACAAATAATTTTATAATTTTTTGCAAATGGTCCAATAATTAAGATAATTTTAAAAGGCTTTTTTCTAATTTTAGATAACTTTTTTATAATTCTTTCATAAATTAGCAAATTACCTGATCCTCCATTATAAAAAACAAAATCAGAAATTATTTTTTCTTTTTTATTATATGTGGAGTTAAAAAGAGCATAGCCAGGGCCCAGTAAGAAAGTACAATTTTTTTTATTATTTTTTTTAAGTTTCTTTAAAACTTGGTTGTTTTTTTCTAAAAAGGAAGGACTATAATTTATATAACAATCTACAAAATGTTTTGATTGAGGGAAGTCATCTATCACAATTACTTTTTTACAATATTTATAAATATGCTTTTCCCAAATATAACCTAGTCTGTAGCTATCTTTTATTACTATAGGGTGCTTATATTTATTTTTTACTATTTTTAAAAATAAGTTTGCATCTTCTTTTTCATTTTTAAAAAAACTATCATCTTCATATAAAGTTATGATATTGCCTCTTTCATTGTTAAAAAAAGAAGTGCTTAATAATTTATCTACTATTATCTTATATTTTTTTATATCTAGGTATTTAATTAATGCTTTAATTCTATTGTAATGACCCAGGCCATGCTCTGTACTTAAGTCAATTCTAAAAATAAACATTTTAATAAATTTATATCTAATTATTATATTTATATCATTTCCTAAACTCTTTTGTCATTTTCTGATATTTTCTCTCTACCCTGCAAAAAACTACTTATAAGGTCATTATAGCTTTGTAAATTCTACTAGGTAAATCAATCAATTCTTTACTGTTCATGTTTTTAGTAATAATAATTAAAATTGTTAATTAGTTTAATATTTAATCTTTCACTGTATGCAATATCCTTTTTTAAAGACAAAGCAAAATCTTTTAATTAAAAAAAAGGTTTTTATTCCAACTGCCACCTCAGAGCTATTAATAGAAGCCAGTCAAAAAATAATTAAAATTAAAAAAAAAGTATTAGATCTTGGGTGTGGATCTGGAATAGTTGGTATTTCAATTGCAAAAAATTTAAAAACTAAACAAAAAATATTTTTTTCAGATGTATCTGAAGATGCTTGTAAAAATACAAAATTAAATTGTAATAAATTGAAAATTAACAATGAAATTAGGTGTGGATCTTTACTGTCCCCTTGGGAAGGAGAAAGTTTTGACTATATAGTTTGTGATGTTTCAGCTGTGGCAGAGGATGTATCAAAAATATCACCTTGGTATAAAGATTGTATAAATAATTCAGGATATGATGGTACAAAAAATATATTAAACATAATCAAAAATGTAAGAAATTATTTAAAAAAAAATGGTAAATTTATTTTTCCAATAATATCTCTATCTGATGAAAAAAAAATTTTGCTGGCCTGTAAGCAGAACTTTAAAAGAATAAAAGAGATAAAAAGCAAAGTATTTCCACTGCCAAAATCAATGACTACTAAAATTAAGATTTTAAACAAATTAAAAAAAAATGGAATAATATCTTTTGAAAAAAAGTTTGGTATTATTACTTTTAAAACTACAATATTTTGCTTAACTAAATAAACTGATGATGAAAAAAAAATTAGAAAATAAAATAATTAATAAATTAGCAAAAATCCTAAACGTTAAGAAAGAGATTCTGATTAAAAAAGATGATTTTTCATTATTAGAAAGCTGGGATTCATTAAAACACTTGGAAATAATAACTGAAGTTGATGAAATTTTAGACAATAGATTGAGTAAAATTAAAAATGCTGAACAGCTAACAAGTCTAAAAAAAATTCTTAATCTTATAAAAAAATAAAATAAAATGGGTATTGAAATACTATCAATAAAATCATCTTTACCTAAAAAAATTGATACCGTTAATGAGCTTTCAGTAGAAAATAAGAATTGGGATATAGATAAAATATACACATCTACTGGTATTAATAAGAGACATATTTCTGGAGAGAATGAAAATATTATCACCTTATCAATAAAAAGTGCAAAAAAAATAATCACAAAAAAAAATAAAGATAAAATTGGTTTTATCTTATTTGTAACTCAAACTTCTCCTTATAAATTACCTTCAGCTTCATGCTTAATTCAACATAAAATTGGCCTACCAAATGATATTTTTGTAACAGACATAAATATGGGCTGTTCGGGATTTATTTATGCACTGAAACTTTCTGAATCCTTAATAAATATTAATCCCAGAAAAAAACTTGGGCTTATAATTTGCTCAGATACATACTCTAAATATATTTCTAAAAATAACAAAAGTTGTAGACCAATTTTTTCTGATGCCTCTGCTTCAATTTTGATAGGACAATCAGGTAAAAAAGTAATTGGTCCTTACGATTTTGGTGTTGATGGGAGTGGTTTTTCAGATCTTCTTTTAGAAAACAATTCAAAGAATATCTATATGAATGGGCCAAAAATAGCATTATTTACACTTAAGAAAATTCCTAATTTTATAAATAACTTTATAAAAAAAAATAAAATTAAAAAAGAAAAAATAAAATTAATGGCTTTACATCAGGCTAGTGGATATATTTATGAACAATTAAAAAAAAGAATTAATATTAATAAGAAAAGTTTTTTTTGTAATTTTAATAAAATTGGAAATACTGTTTCTGCATCAATTCCTTTATTATTAGAAAATGCAAAAAAAGCAAAAAAAATTAAGGGTGGTGACATTATCTTGGCATGTGGATTTGGTGTGGGATTGTCATGGGGTATAGTTAAAATTATATGGACAAAAAAAAAGTATTAGTAGTTTTGGGAGCAAGTAGTGGTATTGCAAGTGAGCTTAACAAGTTTTTTTATAAAAAATTTGCAATGTATTTTTTTTATTTTAGAAATAAACCTAAAGATCTAAAAAATACAAAATCAATAAAACTGAATTTACAAAATTACAAAAAGCTGAAAAATACATTAAATACAATAAATCTTAAAAAAAAAAAAATTATTATTTTAAACCTAGCTTCAGTTAAAATTGATAAGATTTCATACAATATTAATAATGATGATATAGAGAAAACATTTAGTGTGAATTGTTTTTCTTTTTTGAATTTTATTCAGCATTTCCTACCTGAAATGATTAAAGTTAGATGGGGTAAAGTTATAAACTTCTCTTCAACTGCTGGAGCAGTTGGTGAAAAAGGGACATTACTATATACTGCTAGTAAAAATGCAGCACATGGAATGATAAAAGTCATGTCGAAAGAATATGCTCAATTCAATCTAACTTTTAATACCCTTGAACTTGGCAACTTTGATTATGGTTTATTTAAAAGATTAAAACCAAGCATGAGAGAAAAAATTATTTCAAATATACCATCAAAAAAAACTGGCGATATTAAAGATATCTATAATGCAATTAATTTTATAATTAACTCAAATTATGTAAATGGTGCAAAGATAAATGTCGATGGTGGTTTTTCCGTAAAGTGATTGATGAAAAAGTTTTTTTACAGTCATTAGATGAGGTTATAGATAAAGAAGATAAAATTATTGTTTTATACTCTGGATTATTAAATTTATTGCCTAAAATAAATTTTAATTTATATAAAAATGAAAATATAGTTGAAAAAATATTAAGTTTAATTGAATATAAAGTTGGTAAAGAAAGAACTTTAATACTACCATCTTTTTCTGGAGAAGAGTTTAAAAAAAAAAAAAAATTTGATATTGATAGAAAAATTGAAAAAAAAAAAAAAATTTGATATTGATAGAACAATTGATAGAAATAATGGTATACTTTCATTAACTGCGTTTAAGAGAAAATATTTTAGAACATCCAATCCAATTCATAGCTATTTAGTTTATGGGGTAAAAAAGGATTTAAAAGAACGAAAATTTATTTCATCATGGGGTAAAAATAGTATTCTTGAATACTTTTCAAAGAAAAATGTAAGAATATGTAATCTAGGACTGCCGTGGAATAAAGGTTGTGCTTATTTGCATAGATTTGAGGAATTATACGAAGTTCCATGGAGATATCCAAAAGTTTTTACCGGGAAATTAAAAAAAAATAATAGAATTATTGGAGATTGCTATGAAGAAAAATTCTGCTCTTCTAATTTAACTCCACTTAAATATGATTTCAAATCATTTATTAAAAAAATTGAAAAAGCAAAAAGTTTTAAAAAATCTTCAAGTAAATTGATTAAATTAGAGTCAATAAAAGTTTCATGCTTAAATAAAATAGGTAAGAAAATATTTGATTTAAATCCATGGATAATAATTAACAATAAAAGAGAAACAAAAAATTGGATTAAAAATTTCAAAGAATTAGAATTAAAAAATAAACTTTAATAAAATTTTCTAATATACTACTCAAAATTACTACTATCATTGTGGAAATTAAAAATAGAAATAATATATAAAAAAACTCGAAATCTAGCAAAAAAAAGTAATATTGAAAATACTGTTTGCTTTTAATGGAAAAAAATTAATTTTAAATTAAAGATTGTTAAAATCAAACGTTTGAGTAAAATATAAAAAAACAATTGAGCAAAAATTAAAAATAATATCTATTTAACTAAATGAATAAAATTATTAATAAAATAAATAGAACTGGATTATATCATTTCCAAAATTTATTTTCATTGAAAGAAACATTAAAGATAAAGCATAAACTAAACACAATATATAAAATCAGAAAATCTAAAAAAAAATTTGTTGGTGGTTCTGATAATCAAATTTTATGGAATTATTTTTTTGAAGATAAATCTTTGCTTAACTTGCTTGAAATACCGGAAATAGATAAACTTTTAAAAAAACTGCTTGATGAAGATTATGTTTTACAATCTTCTGTAGCTCAAAATAGACTTTTGTTAAAAGATAAAAAAAAATTTAGAGTAGGTTCAACTTGGCATACAGATAGTCGTTATCTTGGGGGACAAAGATTAGATAAAAATTTTAGTTATTTGATAATTATAGCCCTTGATGATTTTACAAAAGAAAATGGAGCCACATACTATGTTGAAGGGTCATTAAATTTAAAAAATAAACCAAAAATAAATTTAAACCAGAAAGATTTAGATCCTAAAAAATTGAAAATTAAAAGACTCACAATGAAAGCTGGCACAGTATGCATTATGAATTCTGGAATATGGCATAAAGCTGGTGAATCTTCTTTAAATTCAAGATGGTCAATATTTAGTATTTATACTGGCTGGTTTGTTAAACCTTATTTTAAATATGATAACTTTTATAAATTAAAAATTAAAAAAAGTTTAAAAAAACTTTTACATTTTAATTCTCAACCACCAGGGATTTCTGAGATTAAACCTACTCTTGTAAAACTGAAAAAATAAAAATAAATTATTAAATTAAATTTTGTAAATATGGAAGTCTTAAAATTTCAAAGTCAGTAAAAATCATATCTAAAATTTATAAAAAAAAACCCCAGTTGCTTAAACTGGGGTTTGTAAAAATAAATATCGTTATCTTTAAAATCACTATAAAAAATTTTTTCAGTGCATAAATCAAGCCAATTGAGCTATTAGTACTGGTCAGCTACACACATTACTGTGCTTCCACATCCAGCCTATCAACGTGGTGGTCTACCACGGCTCTATAGGAAGAACTAGTTTTGAGGTGAGTTTCCCGCTTAGATGCTTTCAGCAGTTATCTCTTCCATACTTAGCTACCCTGCACT
>Ga0209709_10005026_pt1 | contig 10510 bp, 7 predicted proteins | sample ArcticOcean_MG_C_2_FD_187435 | JGI IMG/M metagenome (GOLD analysis project Ga0209709, IMG submission 187435) | Marine microbial communities from western Arctic Ocean - ArcticOcean_MG_CB4_136 (SPAdes) (version 2) | ecosystem: Environmental > Aquatic > Marine > Oceanic | place: Arctic Ocean...
CATTAAAAGCTCATAAGGTAATTGGCTGTAGGGGCATAACTAGATCTGATTTTAAGTTTTATAAGGGAAAATTTTATCTATTAGAAATTAATACCCAACCAGGAATGACTAAATTATCTTTAGTGCCAGAAATTGCAAATTATGCTGGTATTAATTTCATAAAATTGATTGAGTGGATTTTAAAAGATGCATCGATCAATAGATAAAAAAAAAATATTATTATATTTGTTTTTTTTTATTACACTATGCACAATAAATAATAAATCATTAGAAATAAAAAAAATATTTTCTAGCAAAATTATTGAATTTAATGTGTTTGGTTTATCAAAATCTAATAATTTAGCAATTACGAAAAAGCTATACAAATTATTACCAGCAAATATTTTTTTTATTAGCAGAGATAGTATTGATCAAATAATGTCTGAGTATAATTTAATAGAAAAATACCACATAAAAAAAATTTACCCAAAATATCTACAAATAGATATAGAACCAACAAAATTTTTAGCAAAAATAAATGGAGAGGAATCTTTTTTAGTTGGATCGAATGGTAAGCTCATAATTAATCAAGATACAAATGAAGTTTTACCATTTTTGTTTGGAAAATTTGATAGTGAAAAATTTATAGAATTTAAAAAAGCCATTAATGATTCTGAGTTTCAATTTAAAGATTTTAAATCTATATTTTTTTTCCCATCAAACAGATGGGATGTAAAAACAATTAATAATATTTTAATTAAATTTCCCGTTAAAGATATATCTAAAGCCTTAAAAATTGCTTATAAGATAACTACAAATGATCATTTAAATAGTAATACAGTTATTGATTTGAGAATACCCAATCATATTATTTTAAAAAAATGAATAATAAAAATTTTAATGTATGTTTTGACTTGGGTTCATCAAAAATTAGAGCGGCGGCATTTAATATAAGTGACATTAAAAATAGTTTTTATTTAGAAAGTTTTTGTAATTCTAATTTTAATACTAAAAATTCAGATTACCTGAACTTAGAATCAGAAATTGAAAAAATTACATTGAATTTAGAAAAAAAAACTAACGAATATTTAGATAGCATTAATCTGATGATAGACACCCCAGAAATGTTTTCTGTTAGTTTGTCGCTTTCTAAAAATTTTGATAATGTGAAATTAAAAAAAGAAGATGTACAATTTTTAATTCAGGATGCTAAGCAACAAATATCAAAAAATTATCCAGATTATAACATCATGCATATTATCATTAAAAACTACAAAATTAATAATGAGAATTTCGATTTTTTATCTACAGAGATCGATTGCAATATATTATCAATTGATATTATTTTTATTTGCATACCTAAAAAAATTATTGGAGATCTTAAAAAAATTTTTTCAAAATTTGACGTATCTATTCATCAAATATTTTGCTCAAGTTATGCAAAATCATTAAGTTATAGAGAAAATTTTAAACTTAATGAAAATGTTGCATTCATTGATATGGGCTACAACAAAACATCTATTAATTATTATGATAAAAATAATTTTATTTTTTTCCACACTTTACCCATAGGAGGAAATCATATTACTAAAGATCTTTCAAAAATTTTAAATATTGATTTAGTAATCGCCGAACAAATAAAACTACACTTTGATACAGATAAAAAAATATTAATTGAGCACAATATTTCTCTAGATTTAATTCGAAAGATAATTTTTGCAAGAATAGAAGAAATTTTAGAATTATCTATTAAATCTATAGGATTGAATGAAGATTTAGTAGCTATAAATGAATTCAGATTAATTGTGATGGGTGAAGGTTCAAAAATTTTGGATAATAAGTTTAAAGATAAAATCTCTTTCTCCAAGAAGATAGATTTACTCGAGGAGACCAACTTAGGAATCTGTGAATCTGCTTTAAGAATAAGTGAGGGTACAAACAAAAAAGAGGTTGTAATTATTCCCAAAAAACAAACAAATGTTGGGTTTTTTGAAAAACTTTTCCACTTTTTTAATTAAAATAGTATTTAACTGTAACATTTCTTGTTTTTCAAATTGTAGCGACTGAATTTATAAGTTTCTTTAATGTCTGCTTTAAATCAAAAAACAATAAAGAAGAATATATTTATTCAAGGCGTTGGGCTTCATAGTGGATTAAATGCTGAACTAACAATTAAGCCAGCAGAGCCAAACACAGGTATATTATTTAAAAGAACTGATATTCCAAAAAACAACATTATAACACCAAATCTATTTAATGTTAGCAGCGCAGTTTTTTGCACAACTATTTCTAACGAGGATGGAATTAGCGTTTCTACAATTGAGCATTTAATGGGTGCTTTGTATGGTTTAGGAATTGACAACGCAATGATAGAAATTAACAATCAAGAAGTGCCTATATTAGATGGTTCGGCAAAAACGTTTGTTGAAGCAATTCTCGATGCTGGCATACAAGTGAGTAATGCTCCTATCAAAATTATCAAAATTGAAAAAAATGTGCAATTTAAGGATGGGCAAAAATCAATTTCCATTGAACCAACTAGAGTTAGCTTAGAAATTGATTTTGAAATTAAATATGACAATGATCTTATTGGAAATCAAAAAAATTCAGTGAACGTATATGAATCTGATTTAACAGATATTTATAAATCTAGAACATTCTGTCTTTTTGAGGATATTGAAAAATTAAAAAAAATGGGGTTAGCAAAAGGTGGCAGTCTTGATAATGCAATAGTTGTAAAAGGTAAAAAAGTATTAAATGACGATGGACTTAGAAATGAAAAAGAATTTGTTAATCATAAAATCCTGGATTGCATGGGAGATTTATATTTATCAGGTTATAAAATAATAGGTAAAATTATTTGTTCACAAGGTGGTCATAAACTTACCAACCAATTACTTAGAAAAATTTTTGACAACAAAGAAAACTTTTCATTAATAGAAATTAAAGAAAAACATTTACCACACACTCTTATCAATAGAAGCCATTTAAAATCTATTGCATAAATTTTTTTTGCTATATAGATAGGATACTAATAAAATATTCCTATGAAATTTTTATATAAATTAGTAATTTTATTAATTATTTTTAGTCTACAGTCTTGTAATAAAAACGATAAAGAAATTTCCATAATAAAAGAAGTTAACCAAGAGTTGGAAATGATATCAGCATATGCAGCGGGTATTAAATATCTAAACGAAGAAGATAATTATAATGCATCTAAAAAATTTCTAGAGGCAGAATTATTATTTCCCCAATCTGACTGGGCACCTAAATCTGCATTGATGGCAGCATACGCCTATTATCTTGATGATTATTATTCAGAAGCAATATCTAATTTAGAAAGATATATAGAAACTTATCCAAAAGATAAAAGAATGTCTTACGCACATTTTTTAGTAGCAATGTGTTATTATGAAACAATAGTAAATGAAAAAAAAGATATAGCACCACTAATTAAAGCAAAAGAGAAATTTAATTTTATTATTCTTAATTACCCTAATAGTGATTTTGCTCTAGATGCTAAATTTAAAATTGGTTTAATCAATGATATTTTGGCTGCAAAAGAAATGTACTTAGGAAGACACTATATAAAAAAAGAAAAATGGATACCTGCCATCAATAGATTTAAAAATATTTTAGAATACCACGAAACAACTATTTTTGCAGAAGAGGCAATCCATCGCCTAGTAGAAATTCATTATCGTATAGGTCTTGTGGATGAATCTAAAAAATATGCAAGTCTTCTAGGGTACAATTACTTATCCAGCGCATGGTATAAAAAATCATATGCAATATTCAATAAAGATTATAAAATTAAAGAAATTAAAAAAGATAAAAAAGAAAAAATTAAAATAATAAAAAAATTTAAGAAACTTTTTGAGTGATATGAAAAATAATTTGATTAAAAAAAATTATTTAAAAAAAATCATATTAATTAAGAAATACGATGCATATTATTACGATAAAGATGAACCAATAATTACCGATCAAGAATATGATTTTCTAAAAAAAGAAATACTTGATTTAGAAAATCAATTTACTTTTTTAAAAAGTAAATATTCACCTAGCCAGACAGTTGGGTTTAGACCTTCTCAAAATTTTAAAAAAATAAAACACAAGGTACCAATGCTTTCATTAGGAAATGCATTTAATGAAAGTGATTTAATTAACTTTGAAAAAAAAATAATGAATTTTTTGAGTTTTGAAGATACAGATCAAATTGAATATAGTGCAGAACCAAAAATTGATGGAATTTCAGCATCCCTAATATACATAAACGGAAAATATACTAAGGGGCTATCTCGTGGAGATGGTGATGAGGGAGAGGATATTACTGAAAACTTAAGAACGATAAAAGACATACCAAAGTTTATAGATAAAAAAAATTTTCCATTAGAAATCGATATAAGAGGAGAGGTTTTTATTCAAAATAATGATTTTGAAAAAATAAATCAAAAATTTGCAAATCCTAGAAATGCAGCTTCAGGCTCTTTAAGACAAAAAGATCCAACTAATACAAGCATGATACCTTTGAAATTTATTGCATATACTTTTGGTTACCAAAAAAATATGAAAATTTTTACACAATCTGAGTTTTTAGATAATTTGAAATCTTGGGGTTTTAAAACCAATAGATTTAATAAAAAAATTAAGGGTATAAAAAATTTGATTTTAAACCATAAAAAATTGGAAGAAAAAAGAAAAGAAATAGAATTTGATATTGATGGAATAGTTTACAAAGTTAATGACTTCGAGTTACAAAAAAGATTGGGTTTTGCAGCGAATTCTCCAAGGTGGGCAATTGCACACAAGTTTTCAGCAAATAGTTCTATTTCTATAGTTCTAAATATTGAAATTCAAATTGGAAGGACAGGAGCCCTTACTCCTGTTGCCAAAATAAAGCCTGTTAATATAGGCGGTGTTATAGTTTCCAATGCCTCACTTCATAATGAAGATGAAATAAATAGAAAAGATATAAGAATTGGAGACACTGTAACTGTGGAAAGAGCAGGAGATGTAATACCCCATGTTGTTTCTGTGGATTTTAAAAAAAGAAAAAAGGAATTAAAAAGATTTATATTTCCAAAAAATTGCCCTTCTTGTGGGATTAAAACTATAAAAGATTTTAATGAAATAACAAAAAAAAAAGATGCTGTAAGAAGATGTGCAACAGAAGGATATGAATGTGAAAAAATTGCAAAAGAAAAATTAAAACATTTTGTATCAAAGGAAGCTTTCAATATTGATGGATTTGGAAAAAAAATTGTTGAAAATTTCTGGCAACTCAATCTTGTTAGACAGCCTCAAGATATTTTTAATTTAGATTATGAAAAAATCAAAAGTCTTGACGGTTGGGGAGATTTATCTGCTGCAAAACTTAAATACTCCATAGTAGATAAAAAAAAAATTTCCTTAGAGAGATTTATATATGCAATGGGCATACGGCATATTGGACAAGAAAATGCAAAGCTATTAGCAAAACATTTGAAATCTTCAGATAATTTTTTCTTATTATCCGAAAATAAAGACATGAGTGATCTGGTAAATATTGATGGTATTGGACAGACACAAATTAAATCTATAAAAAATTTTTTTTTAAACAAAACTAATTTAGAAGTTTTAGATATTATACAAAATGATAAAGATGGATCCTTAAAAAATAAAACTTTTATGTTAACTGGAAAATTAAAATCAATGAGTAGAGCAGAAGCAAAATCTTTAATTGAACTAAATTCCGGAAGAATAATAAGCAATGTTAATAGAAAACTAGATTATTTAATTATAGGTGAAAAACCAACAATAAAAAAAATTAATGATGCAAAAGAGTTAAAGATTAATATTATCACTCAAGAAGAGTGGTTTAAAATGTTAAATAAAACTAGCTAACCACTTTCTTTCACTAAGATTTAAGAATTTTGAAAACATTGTATAAATTTTTAAATGATATCTAAATAGATAATCTTTTTCACTTTTGTTAAGTAAATTGTAATTTATTAAATCTTTTTCTATAGGTGCCAAAGTTAAGTTTTCAAAACGAAGTTTTTTTTTGAATTTTTTAATAAATAGTAAATTTTCAATTCTTATTCCATAATGTCCTTTTTTATAATATCCTGGTTCATTGCTCAAAATCATACCTTCTTCAAGTTTAATTGTATTATATTTTGATATGGATTGTGGTCCTTCATGAACATTTAAAAAGAAACCTACACCATGTCCTGTACCGTGAGCATAATCAAGACCATCCTTCTTCAAAAACTTTCTTGCCCTAATGTCAATTTTTTTTCCAATATTATCTTTTTTGAGGTTTGTTTGGAAAACAGCTATATGACCTTTTAACACTTTGGTAAATACATCTTTAATAGCTTTTTTAGGCTCAGAAAAACATATGGTTCTTGTCACATCAGTTGTTCCATACTTATATTGACCACCAGAATCACATAAAAATAAATCATCTTTATGTATGGTCTTATTTGATTTTTTTGAAACCCTATAGTGAACTATTGCTCCATTTGCTCCTGTTCCAGCTATTGTATCAAAACTTGGAAACAAGTAATTTTTACTTAGTTTTCTAAATTTTTCTAACTTATTTTTTGCTCCAATTTCAGTTATCTTTTTTTTATTAACATTTTTTATCCAATAAATAAATTTAGTTAAAGCTAAACCATCTTCTATATGTGCATTAATACTATTTAGGATTTCAATATTATTTTTAATAGATTTTAATTTATAGCAAGGGTCTTGTTCTCCCACAATTTTAAAATTTGATTTAATAATTTTTTCGTTAAGAACTGAGCATGATAAGCTGTCTATAATAAATTTTTTTCCAATTAGATTTTTTATTAATTCTCCGAATTTATCAGGATGGATAATTTGATTATTCGTAAATTTTCTCTCCTTTATTATCTTTAATGCATTTTCTTTTTTAACAATTAAAAATATTTCTTTATTCTTATTAATTAACAAGCGGCAGTTTGGTATAGGACTTGTTGGGTTATCATACCCCCTTATATTCATTAACCAAGCTACATTTTCAGGTGAACTTATAAATAAATAATCTGCTTTTTTAAATTTCAATATACTTGAAATTTTATTTATTTTCGATTTATGACTTTCCCCAACTGATTTAGTAGTTAGTGAATAAAATAACTTTCGTTTAGAATTTTTAATTTGATAGATTTCGTCTATCAAATTATTTTCAATAGGTAATAATTTTAATGAATTGCCAAAATTTATATTTAAATTTTTTTTTGTAAATAAACTTGGATCAAATCCTAACTTTAAACCTTTAATAATATTTTTAGGTAAAAATTTATGAGTTTCTATTATTTTAAATTGATTACCAGATTGTTGAGAGGCTTGAATTGTATATCTCCCATCTACAAATAAATAATTGGTCTTTCTTAAAACTATTGCTAGTCCAGCAGAACCACTAAAATTAGAGATAATTTTCAATCTATCCTTAACAGCATATTCTGAAAAAAATTCATCATTTTTAGGAATTATATATCCATCTATGTCGTATTTTAGAAATTTTTTTCTTAATTTATTAATTTTTTTTTCAATCATTTAATTCTTTTTTTATATCTGATCCACCCGGGACTTCTTGTTCCTTCATCAATCACAAAATCTTGATTAAATTCAAAATCATTATCATCATCTTTATTATCATCAAAAAAAGAATTTTTATCTAAAAATTTTTCTGGTAATTCTTCAATAAATCTTGAGGCCATACTGTCAATCCAATTACCTTGATAGAACCTATTCATAGCAAATGAAATTATAGCTTTTTTTTTGGCTCTAGTTATACCGACATATGCCAATCTTCTTTCTTCTTCTAAACCATTCTGACCTTTTTCTTCAATTGATTTTTGATGAGGAAATAGACCCTCTTCCCAACCTGGTAAAAAAATAGCATCAAATTCTAGGCCTTTTGACCCATGCATTGTCATCATATTGATTTTTTCTCCATCCCAGTCTTGATCAACTGACGTTGCTAAAGCCACATGTTCTAAAAAATTTTCTAAACAGTCAAATTCTTTCATGGCACTTAAGAGCTCTTTAATATTTTCCAATCTACTCTCATTATCAACATCCTTTTTATTTTTAAGCATTGCAGAATATCCAGATTCATCCAGAATTAATTGAAGTAATTTAACATGATTGATTTTTTTTATATTTATATCATTTCTCCATTTATCTATAAAAAATAAAAATGAACTAAGTCCAATCTTTGTCTTTGGTTTAATCAAATTCTGTTCAATCAAAGTTTTTGATGAAATTTCTAAACTTACTAAATTTTTATTAGAGAATTCGTGTATTAATTTTATAGTACTTTCACCAATTGATCTTTTGGGGTTGTTTACTATTCTACCAAAAGCCAAATCATCTTTTGGCTGGTGAATTAATCTTAAATAGGCAACACAATCCTTAATTTCTGCTCTTTCATAAAATTTAGTTCCTCCTAAAATTCTATATGGCATTCCAATTTTTAAAAAACGCTCCTCAAATTCTCTTGTCTGAAATATGGCTCTAACCAAAATAGCAATATTATTAAAAGAATATTTTTTTTTTAGTTTTTTTTCAATTTCGTCAGAAATTCCTATTGCCTCATCTTTTCCATTTTTAAAACAGTTGAGTTTAACTAAATCACCTTCTTCCATTGTAGTTTTTAAAGTTTTTCCAACTCTGTTTTGATTATTAGCAATAAGATTTGAAGCAACTGATAATATATTTTGAGATGATCGATAATTTTGTTCAAGTCGAATTATTTTTGAATTTTTATATGCCTGATCAAATTCTAGAAAATTTTTAATTTCAGCTCCACGCCAACTGTAAATAGATTGGTCATCATCCCCAACACAACAAATATTTTTATGTGTCTCTGAAAGTAGATTTAACCACTTACTTTGAATAAAGTTGGTATCTTGATATTCATCAACTAAAATATATTTAAAGTTACTAGAGTAAATTTTCCGTATATCCAAGTTTCTTTCTAAAATCTTAACAACATGCAAAATTAAGTCACCAAAATCACATGCATTTAAGTCTAATAATTTTTGTTGATAAACCTTATACAGAGGAAGTACTGTTTTTTCATAGATATCATTTTTATTTATAATTACCTCGCTTGGATAAAAACCTTTGTTTTTCCATCTATCAATAATAGATAGAATATATTTAGGAGCTAATTGTTTGATATCAATATTTTCAGCTTTACATATATTTTTTATCAATCTTACCTGGTCATCTGTATCAATAATTGTAAAATTAGAAGTTAACTCAGCTGCTGAAGCGTGTTTTCTTAAGAGCTTCGCACAAATAGAATGAAAAGTGCCCAACCAAGATAAGCCTAAAGCTTCAGAATTGAGAATATTGCTTACTCTATTTTGCATTTCTTTAGCAGCTTTATTTGTAAAGGTGACGGAGAGTATTTGGTTTGGAAATGCTTTTTTTTCTTTAATTATGTGGGCAATTCGTGATGTAAGAACTTTAGTTTTCCCTGATCCCGCACCTGCAACAATTAATAGTGGGCCATCAAGATATAAAACAGCTTCTTTTTGAGCTTTATTTAGGTTGTCTAAATATTGAGAGTTTATCATTTTTAAATTATCATTATAAGTCTATTTAACTTTCATGGAACACGTAAAAAAAAAATTTAAAAGAATTATTAATAGTTTTAATTTTGCAATTAAAAAGACACTATTAAAACATCAAAAAAAAACAAACAATATTTTTGATAAATATTTTAGTTTTTCGATTAAAAAGACACTTTTCAAACATCAAAAGAAAACAAACAATATTTTTGACAAATACTTTAATTTTAAAATTAGTAATTTTAATAAGTATTTAATATCATTAATTAGTTTATTATTTATTTATCTATTTTATCTATCTATACCGGCGTTATACGACAAAACTTGGGTTCAAAATACCCTTGAAAATAAGTTATTAGATGAATTTAAAATTAATTTTAGTATTTCTTCAGATATTTCATATGAAATTTTACCAACACCACATTTTACAATAAAAAATGTAAAAATTTTTAATGATAATTTAGAAACTCCAAAACAGCTATCAGAGATAAAGAAATTAAAAGTATTTATATCAAAAAAGAATCTTTTCTCCAAAGATAAAATAAAGATTAATAAAATATTAATTGACCAAGCAAATTTTTTATTACAGCAAAGTGATTTTGAATTTTTTAATGAGTTTTTTGATAACGAAATGTCACAAAAAAAAATAGATATAAAAAATAGCAATCTTTTTTACAAAGATAAAATGGGTGAAACAATCTCATTAATTAAAATATCAAAAATGAATTTATTTTACAATAAGGTAGAACTTTCTAATGCAGTAGTTATTAACGGAAATATTTTTAATATTCCTTTTATTTTTGAATTTAATAAAGACTTTTTAAATGATAATAGTTATTTTTCAGCAAAAATTAAAAAACTTAATATACAATTAGAAGATAAATCATCAAATCAAGATAAGATTATAAATGGTGTTAATGAATTATCAGTTTTTA
>Ga0209709_10005029_pt1 | contig 10501 bp, 10 predicted proteins | sample ArcticOcean_MG_C_2_FD_187435 | JGI IMG/M metagenome (GOLD analysis project Ga0209709, IMG submission 187435) | Marine microbial communities from western Arctic Ocean - ArcticOcean_MG_CB4_136 (SPAdes) (version 2) | ecosystem: Environmental > Aquatic > Marine > Oceanic | place: Arctic Ocean...
TAGTTCAATAATATTTTTTCTTAATTCTGTTAGCTTTTCATTGTTTGTAAAAATATGTTGGTTTTCTCCAATCGGTGTATGACACGAAGCTACAATTTTAGTTGGTCCATCTTTAACTAAAGCAACTTCAACAGAACAAACTCTACAAGCTCCATAAGGTGCTAAATTTGGATCGTTACATAAAGCAGGAACTTTTTTTTCACCAAGGTAGCTTTTTACAAATTTTAAAACAGAGGTGTGGTTTGGACCGATTTCATACGGCTTACCATCTATATATGCTATTTTTCTTTTTTCTGAGCTCATTAATTTTCTTTCACCATATCATCCTTCATTTCATCACCAAAATATTTTAATATATTCATGATAGGAGTAGGTATCGCTCCACATAAAGCACATAAACAACCATTTTTCATTGTTAATAGTAAATCATTTAATACTTTTAATGGAATTTTGGCTGTTTTATTTTTTAACTGATCAAACATTTCTTTACCTCTATAAGAGCCGAGTCTTCCTGGAAAGCATTTTCCACACGATTCTTCAGCAGTAAATTCAAATAAATGATGAATATATTCAACCATTGGAAAATCCTTTGGAATACTAACTATACTTGCGTGACCAAGCATAAAACCAGCTGCTGTAAATTCTTGAAAATCTAAGTTAAGTTTTTCAGCTTCTGCAATCGGTATCACACCACCTAGAGGCCCACCAATTTGCAATGCTTTTATTGGCTCTTTAAATCCTCCACCAATATCATTTAAAACTATTTTCATTGGTGTTCCCATTTCAATTTCATAAACGCCTGGATTATTAAAAAAACTATCAAAACAAACTAATTTAGTACCAGCTGATTTTTTATTACCTATTGCTGAAAATTTTTCTGCACCATTTAAAAGTATTCCTGCTGCTGCAGCTAATGTTTCAACATTATTAACAACAGTCGGTTTTTTATACAATCCTTCAGTAACAGGAAAAGGGGGTCTCACCTCAACTTCTGCTCTACGTCCCTCTATTGATGCAATCAAAGCAGTTTCTTCTCCACAAATATATGCTCCTTGACCAATGCATATATTCAAATCAAATGAGAATTTTGTTCCAAGAATATTTTCTCCCAATAAACCATCTTTTTTTAAAGAGTTAATTGAAGCATTTAAAGATTCAATTGATTTTGGATATTCTCCTCTAATATATAAAACTCCTTCATCTCCCCCAATAACATAACCACAAATAACCATTCCAAATATTACTTTAAGAGCCTGGTCTTCTAGTAAGTATCTGTCTGAATAAGCACCAGAGTCACCTTCATCGGCATTACAAATAACATATTTTTTTTCTGACGGTGCTTTACTACAGTAATCCCACTTCAGTCCAGTTGGAAAGCCAGCACCACCTCTTCCAGTTAAATTTGAATCTAAAAGTGTTTTAACTATTTCTTGTTTATCATTATTTATAAATTTTTCTAAATGCTGTTTAAATTTACCGTTATCAGAAATCTTATCATCCATTAAAAAACTTGTTGATGCAAAACTTTCTGAATAAAATTTTTCTTGTTCTAAATCTTTACCATTAATTATATCGTCAATTTTATTGATATCATTACCTGCGTAATTTTGTCCATTGTAATGAAAAGCATTATTTTCATAGCAATAACCAAGGCAAAACATTTCACCAACTTTATCGTCTCCAAGTTTTTCTTTTAATTTTTTCTTTAAAGGCTCTTGAGTCCCGGCGCACATACAGGCACTTCCATTACAAACAAAAGCTTTTTTCTCTCTGTGTGAAGGTCTTAAAAATTCATAAAAACTTTCCGCACCATGAATGGTAGAAACACCCATGTTGTATTCATCTGCTATTTCTTTAATACCGTCTGAATTATTAGATTTTAAAGATCTTTCATAAACTTTTTCAAAAAGATTATTCTTTAAACCAATTCTTCCAGATAGATTACTAATATTTTTTGACACAATTTACCCTATTAAATTTTTTAATTTTTTATTATAATTCTTTCGTTATTACTATAAATATTAAAGCTATCCTCTTTTACAAAACCAACTAACGTCATGTCAAACTTATTAGCTAAATCTATAGCGAGACTGGTTGGCGCACCCACACCTATTAATACGCCTATATTTGCCATAAGAGCCTTTTGTACTAAATCAAAATTAAGTCTTCCAGAGCAGGTTAAAAATTGAGAACTATTATCAAGTAATTTTTTTTTTAAAACGAATCCAATTAACTTGTCTAAAGCATTGTGTCGTCCTACATCCTCTTTTACTGCAATTATCTCTCCATTACTGTTAAATAATCCACTAGCGTGAATGCCACCTGTCTTTGAAAATTGAGATTGGTTTTGCCTCAGCATTTTAGGAGATTTCATTATTATGTCGTGTTTTATTTTAGGGATAGATTTTAGCATTTTATCTTGCTTAATAATTTCTAAAGAATCTAGAGATGTTTTTCCACAAACGCCACAAGAGGAGTTGGTTAAAAAATTTCTTTTTATCTTATCAATATCAATATTTTCTGAGTTATTTATTGTTACAACAGCTTTATTTTTTAATTTATATTGACCAACTAGGTCTCCAGCCAGCTCAATACTTTCTATATAGTCAATTTTTTCAATTACTCTTTCATTAAAAAGAAAACCTCTTACTAAATCTTCATCATCACCAGGTGTCCTCATGGTAATAGATATAGTGTTCTCAATCCAATTTTCTTTATTTTTATACTTTATTGTTATTTCAAGTGGTTCCTCAATGGATATTTGATCATTAACCTCTTGTAAGTTGTTGGAGCTAAATTTTAAGATTTTATAAATAGAATTCATTTAGCCAGTATATTTAAACTGACTAAATTTGAAACAATGAAAAAATTACTTTTTCCAATTACTTGGGTAGTTTTTCTTTAAAATGAAACGATTTAGGATAATTGCATAAGCAATAATTATTATTGAGCCAAAAATAATTGGGTTTAATAAAAAATCATATGAAGCAACCCCAAGTATTATAACAATTGGGTTACCACCTGCAGGTGGGTGGGTTACACCAAGAAGAATCATTACAAAAATACCAAGGCCTACAGCTATTGCTATTTGTAAAAATTGATCTGCTGGAAGAAATTTTAAAATTAATACTCCAACTATTGATGTTACCAAGTGTCCAAAAAAAACATTTTTAGGTTGAGCAAAAGGACTTTCAGGATATCCAAAAAGTAAAACCATAGAAGATCCAAATGATCCAGCTAAAAATAATCCATAAGGAGTTTCAAAACTCAAAAATGAAAGTGTACCGATAGTAATTATTGAAAATATCAGAGCAAATAAAGCTCTATTAAAATTTTCTTTTATTGTATTAAGCATTCATTAAACTCTTTTCTTTACCCTTAAGATTGATTTTTTTAAATTTAATATTATATCTTTTTTTTAATTGATCAAGATTACATTAAAGATTAAGTGCTTTTGAAAGAGTTTTAAAAGGTAAAAGTAAACATTCCTTACGTGAAATATTGTCGTTACTCATAATTTCTTTGAGGCTTTTTGTATTTTTTAATTTTATTTCTTCTAAAAAATTAAAATCATCATTAAAGAATAATTCTATTTTTTTTAGTAAGTGAGTTATTTTTTCTAAAGGCTCTTTAATAACCGATCTTGAAAGTAAGCTAACTGAAGCCTGACAGTAAATACATGATTTACATTGATAACCTATATCTTTTATTATGTTGTTTTCTAAAATTAGACTTATTTCCATTACATCACCACATAAAGGGTTTTTGTTTTTTGATTTATGAGTAAAATTTTCAAGAACTTTATTATTTTCTGTGTAGGAAGCTATTTCTAAAATTTTTAAATTCATTATATTTCTTTAAATCAATTTTTAATGTTTTATATTTTGATTAATGGATAATAACAATATTTTAGGCGCTGTGCTAGCGGGCGGAAAGTCACAAAGATTTGGAGAAGATAAGTCTCAAGTTAAATTAGAGGGAAAATTGTTAGTTGATTACATTTTATCAGAAATAATAGATGAATTTAGGGAAATTTTAATTGTTTCAAATAATCAAATTGATTTTAAAAAGTCAAAAAAAATTTCACTTATTGAAGATTATAAAAAAAATCTTGGACCACTTGGTGGCGTTTTAACAGCCATGAAGTGGGTAGAAGATAACAATAAAGATTATAATTGGATTTCAACTTTCCCAGCAGACACACCTTTTTTTAAAAAATCAATTCTCCAACAATTTCTAAAAGATATTAAACCAGAAGAAAGTAAACTTTTTTTTATTAAGTTTAACAATACTAGACATAATATATTTGGACTTTGGTCTATTGATTTAATAAAAAAATTGGAGGAAGATTTAGATAATGGAGAGAGAAAAGTAGAAGTTTGGGCAAATAGCATTGGTGTTAAAGTAATCAATATGAAATTTTTAGATAAAGATTCTTTTTTTAACATCAACACTAAAAAGGACTTAGAAGAAGCTAAAGGAAAAATAAATAATGATTAGTTATCAAAAATCAAAAAATATTCTAAAAAAGGGAACAATAAAAATTAAGAATGAAAATATAATTAGTGTAAATTCTTTAAATAGAGTTACATCATCCAATATATACTCTAAAATTAACTATCCGTCAGGTGATAATGCTGCTTTCGATGGTTTTGCTATCAATGCTCGTGATACAAAAAAAATTCACAATACTTCAGTACAAAGATTTAGAATAATTGGTTCTATAGCAGCAGGAGTCAAACCTTTCAAAAAAAAAATAAAAAGATTTAATACTGTAGAGATAATGACAGGTGGAATTTTGCCAAAAGGTTTTGACACTATTATACCCATTGAACAGATTGTTTTTTATCCAAATAAAATAAAACCAAATTCAATTTTAATTGATAAGAAGATAAGCAAACATAATTATGTTAGATTTAAAGGATCAGATTATAAAAAAAATGAGCTAGTCATTAAAAAAAGTACAATAATTCAATCTAATCATATTTTAGCTTTAAAAACATTAGGTATTAAAAATATTAAAGTCAAAAAAAAATTAAATATCATCTTTTTTTCAACTGGTAATGAAATTTCAAATAAAGATATAATTTCAGATTGGCAAGTTAGAAACTCTAATGCTTATTATATTAAGTCCTTAAATAAAAATTTTTTATTTAATTTTAAAGATGGTGGAATTTTAAGAGATAATCATGAGAATGTTTTTAAAGCTAAAATAAATAGAATGATAGCGTCCAATACTGATATTATTATAACATCAGGAGCTGTTTCTGCTGGTAAATATGATTTTGTTCCAAATGTAATAAAAAAGTTTAGTGTATCTTCTTATTTTAAAAGTGTAGCAATAAGACCAGGCAAACCAATTTTATTTGCAAAAATTAGAGGAAAACAAAAAGCAATTTTTGGATTACCTGGAAATCCAATGTCTTCTGCTGCCTGCTTTCGCTTTTTTGTTTATCCCTATATTTCAAACCTGCTAGGATTAAATCAAGAAAAACCCATCCAAGCAATCTTAAAAAATGGATTTATTAAAAAGAATAAATCCACAATATTTGCTAAGAGTAAATTAAACACAACTAAAAATGGAAAAATTCAAATTGAAATTTTAAAAGGGCAAGAATCATTTAGAATTAAATCGTTTTTAAAATCAAATATCTGGGCATTACTTCCAGCAGGAAAATCTAAATTCAAAAGAGGTGATATTATAGATTGTTTTTTAGCTAACTATATCAACCAAACTTTAATATAGAACCTGTCATTTTTGTTGTAGTTAAATCTATTTACAATTAAACATTATTCTATGTTAGAGTTTAAAAATCCTAAATTATCTGCTCCCGTTGTTCTATTTGCGGGTCTCATTTGGTCTTTTGGTCCACTTGTTGTTAGATTTATGGAAGATCCCCACTTAATACCTTGGCAATATATTTTTGGCAGAGGTCTGACAATTTTTGTCTTATTAAACTTATACTTATATTTTGAAGAAGGTAAAAATTTTTACAAGAATTATTTTAAAATGGGTATTTCTGGTTTAATTGGAGGGTTGGGTCTTGGTATTGCAATGATTGCATTTATGTTTTCGATAACAAACACTAGCGCCGCAATTACTTTATTGTGCTTGGCCGCAATGCCTTTTTTTACTGCTTTATTAGCTTTTTTATTTTTAAAAGAAAGAATCTCTTTAAATGTTTGGGTTTCAATTATTATTGCAACAATTGGTATTTGTATAATGGCCGCAGGAAATACTTCTGAAGCTTCTTTAATTGGATTTGTTTTTGGCATAACATCTTCTATAGGCTTTTCAGTTTTTTCTGTAACTTTAAGGTGGAGAAAAGAAACCCCAAAATTTACAACAACTGCCTTTGCGGGTTTTTTCTGTTTTGTTTTTGCATCAATAATAATTACGAGTCAAGACTTAGATTTCTTTTCATCAAGTTATAATAGTTCTTTATTTTCTTTACATGGGACGTTGGTTTGTTTGGGACTAATATTATATTCGATTGGATCTAAAGCTATACCTGCTGCTGAATTAACTTTGCTATCTTTGACTGAAGTAATAGGTGGAATTTTTTGGGTATGGCTACCTTTATTTGGTATTAATGAAGTCCCTACCACAAATACAATTATTGGTGGTTTTTTTCTTTTTATATCCCTAACTTATTACAGCTTAGTAATGAGATGGAATAAAAGATATATTGGTCTAAATTGATCTAATGCAAATAATAAATTTTTTTAATTACATAATAAAAAATTATGACTGATAATAAAATTATTGTTAATAGTTGGAATGAATGGGATCCATTAAAACATGTGATTGTTGGAAGAGCTAATGGAACATGTATTCCTGCTCCTGAGCCAGCACTTGATGCAAAAGTTCCAGAAGACTCGGATATGCGAGGTCAATTTGGTCCAAGAACCAAAGATACAGTTGATAAAGCTAATCAACTTTTAGATGATTTTTCAAATATGCTAATTAAAAAAGGAGTTAAAGTAGATCGACCAACTCCAATAGATTTTAATCAAAAAACCTCAACACCTGATTGGGAAGTAGAAACTATGTTTGGGTGTATGCCTCCTAGAGATGTTTTGCTTACTGTAGGTAACGAAATATTAGAAGCAACAATGAGTTATCGATGCAGATGGTTTGAATATCTTTGTTACCGACCATTACTTAAAGAATACTATAACTCTGACCCTAATATGAGACATGAATCTGCTCCTAAACCTCGACTAACAGACGCTGACTATAGAAAAGATTATTTATCAGATAAAATTGGTATCCAAAAAAGATTGAAATGGACAGAAGATAAGTTCTTTGTAACAACAGAAGAAGAGCCATTATTTGATGCAGCAGATGTTTTACGATTTGGTAAAGATTTAGTTGTCCAGCATGGATTTACCACTAATCTAAAAGGAATAGATTGGCTAAAAAGACATTATAAAGATCACAGAGTTCATACAGTAAACTTTCCAGGCGATCCTTATCCAATTCATATTGATGCAACATTTACCCCAATTAAAGAAGGTTTAATAATTAACAACCCTCAAAGAAGACTTCCAAAGGAACAAAGAAAATTGTTTGAAGATAATGGCTGGGAAATTATTGATAGTGCACAACCTGCTCATAATGAACCACCACCACTATGTTATTCATCAACATGGTTATCAATGAATGTATTAGTTCTTGATCCTAAAACAGTGTGTGTTGAAAAAAGTGAAGTGTATCAAGCGGAACAATTAGATAAATTAGGTATGGAAGTAGTTCCTGTGGAGTTAAGAGATGCTTATGCATTTGGTGGAGGACTACATTGTTGTACTGCCGATGTATACCGAGAAGGTAAGTTAAAAGATTATTTTCCAAAGCAATAGATATGGCAAAAATTAAAACAAAAAGGGAGCGAGTAAAATTCGCTTCTGATAATGTTGCGGGTGCTTGTCCCGAAGTATTAGATGCAATTATTAAAGCAAATGAAGGCGATAGTATTCCTTATGGAAATGATCAGATTTCTACAGAGTTACAAGATAAATTTTCTGAAATATTTGAAAAAGAGGTAATTGTTTTTCCAACAGTTTCAGGAACTGCAGCGAATGCGTTAGCTCTATCAACAATGACACCATCATTTGGAAATATTTATTGTCATAAACTATCTCATATTAATACTGATGAATGTGGTGCCCCAGAATTCTATACTGGTGGTGGAAAACTTGTTCCTCTTCAAGGAGTTAAAGGAAAAATAACCCCCTATGAATTAGATGAAGCTATTGGAGGAAAAGGAATAGTACATCACACTCAACCTTCATCTGTCAGTATTACTCAAGTTTGTGAGAGTGGAGAGGTTTATCAGTTAGAAGAAATTAAAAAAATATCAGAGATTACCCATAAACATAATTTAAATATGCACATGGATGGAGCAAGATTTGCTAATGCTTTAGTATCATTAGATGTAACTCCTGCGGAAATGACCTGGAAATCAGGTATTGATGTGTTGTCATTTGGTGCAACTAAAAATGGTTGTATTGCTGCAGAAGCTATAATTTTTTTTAATAAAGATTTAGTGGGTAATATTGCTTTTTTAATGAAAAGAGCAGGGCATCTATTGTCTAAAATGCGATTTGTATCAGCTCAATTAGATGCTTATATTTCAGATGATGTATGGCTTCGAAATGCAAAGCATGCAAATAAAATGGGAAAAAAATTAAGCAAGGGATTAAGTAATCATTCTGATATCAATTTAGCTTTTCCAACCGAAGCTAACGAAATTTTTGCTACATTTCCAAGAAATAAGATAGAACATTTAAATTCTGAAGGCTACTCAATTAATGAGGATGAATGGGATGGTAAAGCAGTAAGGTTGGTTACAGCCTGGAATACACAAGACAGTGATGTGGATCAATTCCTTGAGACATTAAAAAATCCTAATTAGGATTTTGTTTTAAAAATTCAATATATTTTACAACTTCATCAAATTTTCCAGATGGCCTTTAATCATGAAAAAATTTTTAAGGATCTTGGTTCCAGGTTTGTTGAATATAATATTATAAATCTTCCTCGAATTGTTATTTGATAAAAAGCACAGAAAATATAATCTAACCTTATTTAAAACTTGAGTTTTTGTATAAAATGTCAGCCAAAGGATGGAAAGGAAATTTGAATTTTTTTACAAGAACAAAATTGTTTTTTTTTAAAAAATTAAATATTTTTTTTTTATCATAATTTTTGTACATTTTTGAATTATTAATTTCAATTAGTAAATATTTAACTAAGTCTCTTTTTAATAAATTTTTTGACCCCACAAGAATTTTAAGTTCGTGACCTTCTGTGTCGAGTTTCAACAAATCTATTTTTTTAATATTGTTTTTTTTAACATAACTATCTAATTTTACTGTCTTTATAATTTTTCTCTTTTCATAAGTTTTGTTAGTATTTAATATTTTTTTTTTAATTTTAAACCAGAGTGAACTAGTATTTATTTGAGAAAAACTAGAAGTTAAAGAAAGTTTATTTATATAAAATTTTTTTTTTTTAGTATTGTTACTAAGAGCAATATTATTTAAAATTATTTTTTTATTAGCGCTATATTTTCTTTTTAAAAGAGCAAAAATCTCTTCTTGGGGTTCAAAACAATAGATTTTTTTAATTTTTGGTATTTTAAGAAAATAATTTATAGTTTCACCTTTATGCGAACCAACATCTAATGCAATACTTATATTGAGTTTTTTTAGATAAAATAAAATACTTGGTTGATGATAATAGTTTCTAACTATATCTATAATAAATAATATTAATTTATACATTTAAGCTTATAGTAATTTAAAACAATCATAATTTATATTAATTACTTGTATTAAATGTTTCCTTGTTTAACTCGGGTTCTCTTTCAAAAAATTAATGTAATCAACAACTTCTTGAAACTTTTCATCAGGAATATCTTTATATGAGTTGCCAAATTTCTCTTTGACACAAAGAGTAATAGTAAAAACCACCTTCCCCTTCTAGTCCCTTTAGGTCCCAAAACCCTTATACTTACTTAGTTATTAAAATAGACTTGGTGTAAACATTAAGCAATTATAACAAAGAAACTGGCAACAAACTGGCAACAAAACTGAGTGGAATAACAATCAACAAATGTGATAGCCTTTAAGCATGAAAAAGATTTACTTTAAATGAAATTAATAGGCAGAAGACAATTTCTAAAAACATCATTCTCAGGTCTTGCATTAGCAACATTACCTGTAATTTCTTTTGCACAATCAAATCCTGATGTTGTTGTGATAGGTGCTGGTGCAGCAGGTTTATCTGCTATGGCTGAACTTAAGAGACGAGGTATAACAGCTGTTTGTATAGAGGGTATGAATAGAATTGGAGGTAGATGTTATACAGATATGTCAACTTTTGGAGTACCAGCTGATCTCGGCGCTCATTGGCTTCATGCTCATAAAGGTAATGAAGTTGCTAAATTTGGAATGAAACATAAAGATAAATTTAAAATATATAAAGAACCAGATG
>Ga0209709_10005031_pt1 | contig 10499 bp, 10 predicted proteins | sample ArcticOcean_MG_C_2_FD_187435 | JGI IMG/M metagenome (GOLD analysis project Ga0209709, IMG submission 187435) | Marine microbial communities from western Arctic Ocean - ArcticOcean_MG_CB4_136 (SPAdes) (version 2) | ecosystem: Environmental > Aquatic > Marine > Oceanic | place: Arctic Ocean...
CTTAACTCTAGCTAATGCAAGAGTATCTATAACATTTTCACTATTTAATTTATTTTTTCCTAACAATTTTAATTCATTATTTAAGTGAGATAAATCAAACTCGGCATTGTGAATTACCAATCTTTTATTTTCTATAAAGTTCAAAAATTCATCCACTACTTCTGAAAATTTTTTTTGTGTGGATAGAAATTCATCTGTATAACCATGAACCTCAAGTGCTTTTTCGGAAACTTTTCTTTCAGGATTTAAATAGCAATGAAATCTATTCTTTGTGGGTATGAGATCTTCAAGTTCAATACAGCCTATTTCAACAATTCTATGACCATCTTTAATGAATAAACCAGTTGTTTCTGTGTCTAATATAACTTCTTTCATTTCACAAAATCTCTTTCAGAATTTTTTTTATACTTCTATTAACAGATTTGTTAGTAAAATTATTTTTGATAACAAATAAAGATTTTTTCTTTTTATATTCAAGTGACAGTTGAATATTTTTGAACTTTTTATGAAGCTTTAAGCTAAAGTTTTTTCTTTTTTTTAATCTTTTTAAAATGTCTGTTTTTTTTGATTGAACAAATACTAAAATATCATTTTTCTTATTAATTTTGTTTTCTAACAAAAGAGGAATATCTAAGATCACAATTTTTCGATTTATATTTTTTTTCAAAAATAAATTCATTTTTTTTCTTATTTCTAAATGAACAATTGTAACGATTTTTCTTAAATTGGCTTTATTAGCTAATATAGCTTCACAGATTTCATTTTTGTTTACTGGAAATAAATGAATATGTTTGGGTAAAGCTTTTTTCAACTTGATAAAAGTTTTTCTATCTTTTTTATATAATTTACCAACTTCCTTATCCGCATTGAATACAGGATAGCCAAAATTTTTAGCAACAAAACTTTTGCCAGATCCAATGTCTCCTAGAATTCCAATTTTAATCATTAGTCCAGCAATCTTATTGCTTCATCATCAATTTCTGGTGAGATATTTGTCCATATTTTAAAAGCAATTTGTGCTTGCCATAAAAACATCATTTTACCATTCATGGTCCTGTTACCTCTTAATTTAGCATTCTTAAGGAAGTTTGTCTCTTTGGGGTTGTAGATCAAGTCATAAAATAAAACATCTTTGTTATTTTCATAATCGTCAAATTCTAAATCTAAATTTTTATCTTTTGTTAAACCAATACTGGTTGTGTTTATAACTACGTCACAAACTTTGGGCTTTTTCCCCCAATCGATAACTTCTATAGTTTCTTTTTCACGTTGAAGTGTGGCTATTGAAATATCACCTAGTCTTTTAAGCTCTTCAGCTTTTTTTTTAGTTCTATTCATAATATAAATTTTTTTAGCAGTACCAACGAAGGCTTCTAAAATTGACGATGTAACTCCTCCAGCACCTAAAATAAAAATATTCTTGTTTTCATAATCTATGGAGCCATCTTGCAAGCTTTTTTTAAACCCTTCAGTATCCGTATTATATCCGTGCACCTCTTTATTAACTTTGCACAAGGTGTTTACTGATTGTGTTAATAAGGCATCACCATGTACACAATCCAATAAATCTATTATTTCTTTTTTAAACGGTACGGTTATATTAAGTCCTTTTATTTGTCCGTTTCTGACCTGGTCAACAATGACTTTTAAATCTTTTTTCTCTACTTTTTTCTTCTCATAAACACTATTAGCTAATCTATATTTTTTTATCCAATAATTATGAATTAATGGTGATAGAGAGTGTTCAATTGGATTTCCTATAACTAAATATTTTTTCATTTATAATTATTTAAATACTCTTTAATTTTTTTAACCGGCAAGCCCATTATGGTATCTTCGTCTCCATCTACTGCAGAAAATAAAGACCTCCCCTCACCCTCAATTTGGTAGACATTGTAAGCGTAAAGCGCTTCATCACTTATCTTTGCTAAATAATTTATAAGCTCTTCTTCTTTCATTTGTTTCATGGTTAAAGATGCTTTGTCTGTGTAATTCCATATCATTGAGCCATTTTGAGATATACAAACTGAGCTTATCAGGTTATGTGTTTTACCATTTAAATCTCGAAGTATGTTTAGGGCCTCATCTCTATTTACTGGCTTTGAAACTATTTTCCCATCCAAATCAATAACGCTGTCAGCTCCTAAAACTAGTTTTCCAGCTCTTTTTTGACTTATTTTGTTTGCTTTAAGCTCAGCAAGATTTTTAGAAATAATTTCTGGAGAAGCTTTCTCTTTTAATAGGCTTTCTTTAATGCTTTCTTCATCTACATTAGATGGCTCAACCTTACATATAATTTTATTGTCTTCTAAAATTTTTTTCCTTACGCCGCTTTTTGAGGCAAGTATTATTGTATTAAGCATTGTTTTTATATATCTCGTGAATTTTAATTATAGATGCTGCCGTTTCTTCAACTGATTTCCGTGTAACATCAATTGTTGGCCATTTATATTTAATAAATGTTTTTTTAGCATCTTCGATTTCTTTTTTAATTTTTTTTATGTTTGTATAATTGGTGTTTTCTGTTTCTTTAAGCGTGTTCATTCTATTTTTTCTTATATCAACAAGTCTCTCTGGCTCGGTTGTTAGTCCCACGACACATGATAATTTTGGGTTCCTTTTCAGTTCTTCGGGTATAGACAGGTCGTTTACTAGTGGGATATTTAAAGTTTTAAAACCTCTGTTTGCTAAATAAATAGATGTTGGTGTTTTGCTTGTTCTGCTTACTCCCAACAAAATTAAATCTGCTTTGCTAACATCTCCAACTAAATTTCCATCATCATGTGCCATTGTGAATTGGATAGCTTCAATTCTTTCATAATATTCTTCATTCAATGCGTGTTGTCCACTTGGAACATGAGATGCTTTTTGATTTAAAAGTTTAGAAAAGTTCATTATTAAATTCCCCAAAACACTAAAGCATGGAATTTTTTTTTCATCACCCTTGTTCGCTAAAAATTTAGCAAGGGACGTATCAACAATTGTATATAAGATTATTGAGTTATCTTTTTCTTTAGCTTCTTCCATTATTTTTATAATTTGGTTTTCTGTTCGTGTAAAAAAATAAGACTTAACATCATACTCAATATTTTTAAATTGGGCTTTGATTGCTAAAAATACTCTATCTAAAGTCTCGCCAGTAGAGTCGGAAATAAGGTATATTTGATAGGTATTACTCATGTATAAAAAGTTGATAATTATGTACTGTTTTTACCATTTTTTAAAATAGTGATGTTTTTTATTTTTCACTGTAAAACCTGCTTTTTATGAACATTAATAAACATGTGAAACATTAATATACAATTTATCTAATAATATTAAATAAAGACCTAATTTAAAACAATATAACACACTTCTATAAATTCTTAATTGTTAACAAATAATGTATAAAATATGTAAAACAATTAATTACCATTATTCACATACTATATAACTAATACTATAATTAAATATTTACTTATTATTATGACACCCATTCAAGAGACAATAATAAACAAAAAAACTACTAATTCTCCAATATGGTTAATGAGACAAGCCGGAAGGTATCTTCCTGAATTTAGAGAAATTAGAAAGTCAAACCCAGACTTTATTGATTTATGTTTAAATGAAAGTTTATCATCAGAGATTACACTACAACCTTTAAAAAGATTCGAACTAGATGCGGCAATAATTTTTTCAGATATTTTAATGTTGCCTTACGGACTAAACCAAAAGGTAGAGTTTAAAAAAAATTTTGGCCCACAATTAGGTGAATTAAGATTAGATGAAATATCAAAAATCGATGAAATTGATTTCGTCGAAAAATTATATCCGATTTATAAATCAATTAAAAAAGTGAGTGAAAATAATTTAATTAAGAATAAAAATTTAATAGGATTTGTCGGAGCGCCCTGGACATTGTTGGTTTATATGATCAATAAACAATCGCCGAAAAAAGAATTAATAAAAAATTTTTTTAAAGATGAGTTTTTAATAAATAAACTTTTAGCAATATTGGAAAAATTCTTAAAGTTACATATTGATCATCAAATAAAAAATGGTGCAAACGTGATACAGATTTTTGATAGTTGGGCCGGTTTATTAGAAGAAAAAAATTTACCAAGTTATGTTTATATTCCAACTCTAAACTTAGTTGATCATATAAAATCATTAGGCATACCAGTAATCTGCTTTCCGCGAGGAATAACAGATTATAAAAACTATTGTGACATCGTCAAACCAGACGTCGTTAATATTGATTATAATATAGATCCTGTTTTTATACGTAAAGAAATCAATATACCCGTTCAAGGCGGACTTGATCCAAAAGTTTTATTAACAGATATAGAGAACCTAAGAAAACAAACTTTAAAATACCTAGAAATCTTTAAAGACCACCCATATATTTTTAATTTAGGGCATGGTGTGCTTCCAGAAACCAACCCTGATATGGTTGATTATTTGGTAAAGATGGTAAAAGATTACTAAATGAAAAAAGCTGTTATTTTATTTAATCTTGGTGGCCCAGACAAAATAGAAAATGTAGAACCTTTTTTATTTAATTTATTTAATGATCCTGCAATCTTGAATTTACCAACTCTTTTGAGGTACCCCTTGGCAAAATTAATTTCTAATAGAAGGGCGCCCGTTGCTAAAAAGATTTACCAAGAGCTTGGTGGGTCTTCGCCCATTTTAAAATTAACCAACAAACAATCTGACGCCCTGGTAATAAAACTAAACCAAACGCAAACACAAGATAAATATAAATGTTTTGTCGTAATGAGGTGCTGGAATCCGCGAGCCAAAGATGTTATTAAAGATGTTCAGCAATATAGTCCAGATGAAATTATTTTAATGCCCCTTTACCCCCAATATTCTGCCGCAACATCTGGGTCTTCAATTAAAGAATGGAAAGATGTTTGTAAAAAAATTAATTATAATGTTAAAACAAGTACCATTTGTTGTTATCCAACAGACCACAATTTTATTAAAGCACACACAAAGGAAATACTAAAAAAAATTAAAGACCTTAAAAATTTTAAACTAATATTTTCTGCTCATGGTTTGCCAGAAAAGAATATTAAAAAGGGAGACCCCTATCAATGGCAAGTAGAACAATCAGTTAAAAATATAGTTGAAATTTTAAATAATGAAAACTTAGATTGGATATTAAGCTATCAAAGTCGAGTTGGCCCACTAAAATGGATTGGACCATCAACAGAAGACATAATTATTGAAAACTCAAAAATTGGCAAACATATTGTTTTAGTTCCAATAGCGTTTGTTTCTGAACATTCAGAAACACTTGTTGAGCTTGATATAGAATACAAGGAAATAGCAGAAGCCAACGGATGTAAAAATTATACGAGAGTTCCAGCTCTTGGTATTAATGAAGATTTTATCAAAGCGATGTCAGAATTAATAATTAAAAAAGATAATTATAAAATTAATGAAGGCCTTTACCCACCAAAGATTCAATGCCCATCTAATTTTAAAAAATGTCCTTGCCTAAATTATGAATAGTTATTTATTGTTTAAGAGCCTACATTTAATTGCAGTAATTTCTTGGATGGTGGGCCTTTTGTATTTGCCCAGAATTTTTGTCTATCATGCAGAAAATCTAAAAGAAAAAAACACTTCCTCAATATTCAAAATAATGGAAAGAAAATTATACTTTTATATCATGACACCAGCGATGATCTTAACTTGGATATTTGGCTTAATTTTAATTTCTTCTTTAGGTTTCGAAGTATTTTCAACAACCTGGATTAAGCTAAAATTATTGTTAGTTATTTTACTAACATCATATCATTTTTATCTTTCCAAACTTCTTGGTGATTTTAAGATAGATCAAAATACTAAATCTTCTAATTTTTTTAGAATAATTAACGAAGTACCAACAATATTACTTATTTTAATTGTTTTTATTGTTGTTTTTAAACCCATCTAAGCTTGCAATACCTTAAAGAGTATATATATTTATCTCATCTAATAAATCTTAAACAACACCCCACTCATGAACATTCAAGAACTTAAGTTAAAATCGTCTGAACAATTAATTACACAGGCAGAAGAGCTTGGTATTGAAAATGCTAGCACGTTAAGAAAACAAGAAATTTTATTTGCTATTTTAAAAAAAGTTGCAGAAAAAGAAGAGATAACTGGAGCTGGAGTTTTACAATTATTACAAGATGGTTTTGGTTTTTTAAGAGCCATGGAATCAAATTATTTACCTGGACCAGATGATATTTATGTAAGCCCATCTCAAATAAGAAAATTCGGTTTAAGAACAGGGGACACAGTTGAGGGACCTGTTAAGGCGCCAAAAGAGGGAGAAAGATATTTTGCATTATTGCAGGTAATGAAAATAAATTTTGAAGAACCAGAGAAAGCACGGCACAAAATTGCTTTTGACAATCTAACACCTCTTTATCCGGATAAGCAAATGGTGATGGAAGTTGAAACAACCAAAATTGAAAAAAAACCTGATTTAACTCCAAGACTAATCGACTTAGTAAGCCCAATTGGAAAAGGTCAAAGATCAATAATTATTTCACCCCCCAAAGCAGGTAAGACGATGATTTTGCAAAGCATTGCAAACTCAATTGCTAAAAATTATCCTGAAAGTTATTTAATGGTTTTATTAATAGATGAGAGACCAGAAGAAGTAACGGACATGAAAAGAACAGTCAAAGGTGAAGTTATTAGTTCTACTTTTGATGAGCCTGCTTCAAGACATGTTGCTGTAGCTGAAATGGTAATTGAAAAAGCAAAAAGACTAACTGAACATAAAAAAGATGTTGTAATTTTATTGGACTCAATAACAAGACTAGGTAGAGCTTATAATGCAGTAATCCCCAGCTCAGGAAAAGTTTTAACAGGTGGTGTTGATGCAAACGCATTACAAAGACCAAAAAGATTTTTTGGTGCGGCAAGAAATATTGAGGAAGGTGGATCTTTAACAATTATCTCAACGGCATTGATAGATACTGGATCAAGAATGGATGAAGTTATTTTTGAAGAATTTAAAGGAACTGGAAATAGTGAAACAGTCCTTGATAGAAAAATTGCAGAGAAAAGAATTTATCCAGCAATTGACATAACTAAATCAGGAACAAGAAGAGAAGAGCTTTTGTTTGATAAAGATGATCTTCAAAAAATGAATGTACTTAGAAGAATTATTGCACCAATGGGAACAATGGATGCAATTGAATTTATAAACTCTAAACTAAAAGATACAAAAAATAATAGTGATTTTTTTAACTCGATGAACAAACCAGCTTAATAGCTTTTTAATGACTGCACTAAGTCAACAGCAAAAAAATAAAATCATTGATCTTTTTACAAAAAAAAAATTTACTGAATTAGAGTTTGAGATAGAGAGCATATCATCTTTTAAAGATAGATCACCATTTCTTTCAAACATGTTAGGTGTTGTAAAATTACGAAAGATCCCAATTACTAAAAAAGATTTTGAAGAGGCCAGGAAAATGTTTAAGGACTCTTACGAAAAAGATCCAAATTACATAGACGCTATGTGTAATTTAGCCCACGTAAGTTTAAAACTAAGAAATTTTGATTTTATATTCAAGGATCTAAAGAAATTTAAAAGAGACAAGGGTTACAACGCCAAGGTATATGAGGCACTTGCACGAATATTATTTTTTACTGGAGAAGTTGAAGAGGCTTTAGTGCTTTTTGAGGAAATGATTAATAAAGATGATCTATCGCAAGATGCTTCTGCTAACTTTTTAAGTTCCTTAAATTACTCAACTAATTTTTCTCAGCTTGAGCGTTTAAATTATTGTAAAAAGGTTAATGAAAAGTTTAAGCCAGATAATCTTCAAAATTTAATAGATTATGAATTTGAGAAAAATCCAAAAAATTTAAATATTGGTTTTATATCACCAGATTTTATTGAACATTCAGTTACAGATTTTTTGATTGGAACCCTCGAAGAATTAAAAAAAAGAAATTTTAAGGTTCACGCTTTTAATTTAAGAAAAGAACATGAGTTAGATTCGGTCTCAGATTCCTTAAAAGATATATTTGATGGTTGGTACGATTTAGAAAGCTTAAGTGATTTGGAAGCTGCCAATGTAATACGAAAAAACAAAATTAATATTTTAATAAACTTAGTCGGATATTTTTCAAATAATAAATTCAGAATAATGAAGTATAAACCGGCTCCATTACAAATGCTTTGGATGGGGTATGTTAACACAACAGGAATGAAGGAGATGGACTACATTATTGCTGACCCTAACCTTATTAAAGAAACTGAAAAAAATTTATACTCAGAAAAAATTATTAATTTACCAAATATTTGGAACTGTCATTCAGGAATAAAAGCAAACATAGAAATTGGAGATTTGCCTTATTTAGAAAATAACCACATTACCTTTGGTTGTTTTAACAATTCATCCAAAATTTCGAAAGATGTTATTAAGGTATGGAGCCAAATACTTTCCAAAATAAAGCACTCTAAATTGATTATAAAAGCACCAAGCAATGATTCGGAAATAGCTCAGCTCAATATACTAAAAAATTTTAAATATTTTAATATAGATAGTTCAAAAATAATATTTTACCAAAGAGAAAAAATAAGAAACGACCATCTTAAATTATATAATAAAATAGATGTGACTTTAGATACCTTCCCCTACCCTGGTGTTACCACATCGATGGAATCAATTTGGATGGGTGTCCCCGTCTTAACATTGGAGGGTAATAATTTTGTATCGAGGTGTGGTGAAAGTATAAATTTAAATTTAAACATGCCAGAATTTATAGCTAAAAATAAAAATGATTATATTAATAAGGCTATTGCTATCTCCGATGACAAACAAAAATTAGTGCTGATCAGAAAGTCATTAAGAAAAACAGCACTGAATTCACCTTTATTTGATATGAGTAGCTTTGGACAACACTTTTCTAATCTACTAAATAAAGTTTGGGAAAAACATCCTTTAAAATAAAATTATTTAGGTAACTTTATTATTTTCCTTTTAGAGATATAATAAACGTATGACTATATATGCTCTGTCAACTGGTCCTGGAATTTCTGGAATAGCAATTATTAGAGTTTCAGGGGAAGATACTAAAAAGGTAATCGAATTATTAACAAAGACATCAATTCCAAAACCTAGAGTTGCCACGTTACGAAAAATCAATAAAATCAACACTTCTGAGCTTATTGATGAAGGTATTATACTATGGTTTCCTGGCCCTGAGAGCTACACAGGTGAAGATATGGCCGAATTCCATATACATGGAAGTAAAGCAGTGATCGATGCCTTACACGCCTCTATTTCAGAAGTAGAGAACTGTAGATTAGCCGAGCCAGGTGAATTCACAAAGCTAGCATTTCAAAATGGAAAAATAAATTTACTTAAAGCAGAAAGTATTGCAGATTTAATTTCAGCAGAAACAGAAATTCAAAGACAACAAGCAATAAAAATAATGAAAGGAAAATCAGCTGATAAATTTAATGAGTTAAGAGAAAAACTTTTAAAAATTTTATCACACGTTGAAGCAAAGATAGATTTTCCAGATGAGAATCTACCAGAAGATATATTAAAAAATATTAAAAAAATTTCTAATGAAGTCTTTTTAAATATAAAAAAAATTTTAGATGATCAAAAGGTTGGAGAGAGAATTCGAGAAGGTTTTAAAATTGCAATCATAGGACCAACGAATGCTGGAAAATCTAGTTTGTTAAATCATCTTTCAAATCGTGATGCTGCAATTGTCTCAGAAATAGCTGGAACAACCAGAGATGTTATTGAAACACATTTAAATATTGATGGTTACCCTGTTGTAGTTTCTGATACTGCAGGAATTAGAGAGTCTAAGAATGAAATAGAGAAAAAAGGAATAAAACTAGCACTTAAAAAAGCTGAAGACGCTGATTTAAAACTTATTGTTGTAGATGCTAAAAACTTAGATTTTAAAGGTGTTTTAAAGGAATTAATGGATAAAAATGCAATTCTAGTAATTAATAAATCTGACCTTTTAAGTGATGTCTTAAATTCTGATTTAAAACATCTTGAACATGTTTTAATTTCAGTAAAAAATAATCTCAATTTAGATGATTTAATTTCAAAGATTAAAAATAAATTAAAAAATAAATTTATTACAAGTGAAGATATCTTGATCACCCGCGAAAGACACAGGCAGCATCTTCAACAAAGTTTAAATTATCTAAAAGATTTTGAAGAAAAAAATGAAGCAGAAGATTTTGATAAAGCGGCCGAAGATCTTCGTTTAGCAACTAGACACTTAGGAATGATAGTTGGAAAAGTTGATGTTGAAGAGATATTAGGTAGCATTTTCAACGATTTTTGCATTGGTAAATAAGTTCATTTTAAAAGGGTTTTTTAGCATATTTTTATCATTATCATTGATAAATATAGCTTATTAGGGAATTTTATAAAAATATACAGCTTAAATCAGATGAAAAAACATCTATTAAAAAAATACTGTCTGCTTGTAAATATTCATATCGGTTATAAATTTAA
>Ga0209709_10005036_pt1 | contig 10491 bp, 6 predicted proteins | sample ArcticOcean_MG_C_2_FD_187435 | JGI IMG/M metagenome (GOLD analysis project Ga0209709, IMG submission 187435) | Marine microbial communities from western Arctic Ocean - ArcticOcean_MG_CB4_136 (SPAdes) (version 2) | ecosystem: Environmental > Aquatic > Marine > Oceanic | place: Arctic Ocean...
CCTCCGGGTATGGATTTGGCACCACCAGCTCCTCCGGGTATGCCACCAGCTCCTCCGGGTATGCCACCAGCTCCTCCGGGTATGGATTTGGCACCACCAGCTCCTCCGGGTATGCCACCGGCTCCACCCGAGATGCCACCAGCTCCTCCGAGTCTGGATTTGGCACCACCAGCGCCTCCAGGTATGCCACCGGCTCCACCCGAGATGCCACCAGCTCCTCCGGGTATGGATTTGGCACCACCAGCGCCTCCAGGTATGCCACCGGCACCACCCGAGATGCCACCAGCGCCTCCCGGTATGGATTTACCACCACCAGCTCCACCCGAGGTTTCAACTGGCGACGATGAATCATTCGTATTTATCGATGCAAGTCCATCGGGATCATTAGAGATGCCTCCGGCACCACCAGGTCTGGATTTAGGTGATTTAACTCCAGTGGGAGAAACAGATGAGGATAATTCTGAGAAAGGGGATGTAAACGATTCATTATTGTCTCCGTTTGCATCAGATGCATTACTTGCACCTCCTGCACCACCTGAATCTGTTCTCGACTCTTCTACTGAAACTTCAGATGAAGTAGCCTTGCCAGATTTAGACCCACTTACTCCTGTAGTGGGAACCGTAGAAGAAGATGATTTCGTTAGTGCAGGGGCGAAAATCCGCCTCTCACGCGCTATTGATGAGGTTGTTGGCGATAAGTTGGAAGGTAATCTTCACGAGGTCGAAAAGGCAACCCTAACGGCGAATGGTGATATCGTTAAGCAAGATGTAAAAGGTGTGATTACTGTAAGCAATCCATCTTCTTCAGATCGTATCTTCGATATTGATGTAATGCTAAACAATATTGCAAATACCGATATAGGTGGCGACCATATTGCTGTTGATGAACTCGAGTCGAGCAAGGACTTTACCACAAAATACAATGTTAAGGGCGCACGAATGCTGATTCTACGTGAACGTCTCGATACCAACCCTGACCGCGATCAAGAGAGATCACTCTCGGCGGCAATGGGCGATGATGGAAAGATTTCACTAGAACTCGAAGTAGAAAACGTGAGTGCAGTTTCGATTGAAGAAGTAAATGTAAGTCGAGATATACCACACTCCATGAGTCTTGAATTGATAACTACCGGTAATGCTTCAGTTGACGGTAATACTCTAACCTGGGATGTTGGTTCTCTGGCTTCTGGTGAGACCCAGATTCTTACTGTATCGGGAACGCTTAGTGTAGATTCTGTTAAACCGATTAAAGCAGGAGTCGCTTCAGCAAATTACAAGTCTGATGCAACTCTATCAACTCTCTCTTTCAGAGAATTAGATGCATTCTGTCGTGGATTCGCTTACATGAATGTAGTCGAAGATGAGAGGCCAGATAATTGGCAATGCAAGACAATCTTTGAAAATAGATCTTCCTTTGCAGTAGATTTGGTTAAGCTCCAGGTCAAGATGAAAGGTAGTGATGATTTCTTGTTCAATATCACCGATGTGTCGCAAGATGTTCTACCTGATAGTAAGTGGGAGTCCGAGGTTAAGGTTGTAGAGGCTAATGAAAAGCCTGACTTCACCTATGATTTGGGATACACCGTGTTGCCAAGAGTATCAGAGGTTACTGAAGGAAGTATAAGATTGGAACAATCCGTACTTGAAGTATTGGATGCCAAAGTCGAAAAGAGCTATTCAAAGACGGTTCTTCCCTCCTATAGAAAGCAAGACCTAGTTGCAAGTATTGTTATTGCCAACACCGGTTCTTCACCAATCAATCTGATGCGATTAACCGACGACATCCCTGGATTGTTTTCAGCACCTGCATTGGATACCATCACTGTGAAAGTTGGTGGAAGCGATTTGCCTGATGACCAATTCAAGGCAGAAATCAGCGAGGGTGTTACAATTGAAAAAGAGTTACGCAGTCCTGATGGTATTGGTCATACTTTGACCATGACAGTTGGCACAAGAGGTCCAATAGGTCTAGCACCTGGGAAGTTATTGGAGATTTCATATCCACTTACAGCCCCAGATCCAACACCTGAAAATAAGAAGATTGCAGGTCCACTAAGATGTGAATTTAGTGCAGAGCGATACGGTCCGATTTGCTCAAGTGATGTCATCGATTCACCAGTGGTAACAGTAAGACACAATCGACGTAACTTCAGTGCTGGTAAATCTGTGATGCCAATTGGAGGAAAGGGTCGTTATGAAGTATTGATAATCTTTGAAAACAACGGAGATACTCCACTACTAGATGTGTCACTGAATGACTTGTTACCGAGTAATTTCGAGATTAAGAATTGGTCGGTTCAAGGAGCAGACGGTAAGAGGGACAATGTTGAAATGACCACTTCAGATGAAGGCGAAAATACTGCCATAACTTGGGCTATACCTCAGGTTGAGCGTAATGAGAGAGTTGAGGTTTGTTTCGAGATCAAGGGTGATGGCGAGGTCAATGCCGAGCAACTGAACAAGTTCCATGGTGCTACATTTGGCGATGAAGTAGAAGATCAAAACCACGTTGTAGCGGATGATACGAGCACAGATTCTGAAGAATCAACTGAAGAATCAACTGGTGAACCAGGTGAAGGTTTCAAATGGCGTGAAGATGTTCTTGAAAAAGTAATGGCATCACATGGTATTGAAGACCGTGATGCGTTCTTGAATTTCGCAGTTGGTTTCGATCATGATAGCAACCAATATCTCAAGAAGGCCGAACTCGAAGAAGCAGCTGTGGCTTGGAGTGAGGCAGCGGTATCTGAAGATATTGCAGCAGAGGATTCATCTGACGAAGAGGCTAGTTCCGAGGATACCAATGAAGATGACTCAGTAGAAGACTCAGTAGAAGAATCAGTAGAAGATTCAGCAGATGAGAACCCTGTGGAAGAGAATGAAGTTGTTGAAGAGAATGAAGTTGTTGAAGAGGACTCGACTGAAGAAGCAGCAACCGATGATTCACAAGAATCCGATGATGAGAGCAAGAAATGCCCGATTTGTAATCAATCAAACAATTCCGACGCTACTCTCTGCTCAGCCTGCGGTTTTCACTTTGAGTGAATTCAGATTATTAATTCCCAAGGCGGCCAAGGTTGACTAACATCACCTTCGCTTACTATGATCAAAACGGTTCTCGGCATCTGCCTAAGCAATTGTTCAAGTGGTGTGGAAGTAGAGGGTGGTATCACTCCTTGGCGTAGATCTACTGCAAGCCATGCATCAGGATATTGCTTACTCCAAGCATCGAATTCTGCCATTATTCCTTCTGGCGGGACTCCTTGTCGTACACTAGCAAGATATTCCCACTCTCCTGGTATCGAACGATTCGAATCGGACCATAGGAATATTCGTGGTTTACGGGGTAATCGTGCAATCTGTTGTAATGCAGTGTGTTCGTTAACCACGCACGGTGAGCGCGGCATTGGCATCGGTTGAGGATGTATCCACTTGTCATTACTCATCGCTCTGCCCCATTCGGTCAAGTATAGCACGCATGTTTGACTTCTTCGGTTGCATTGGGATAGTGGCAATGTTCAAACGACCTCTTCCCCCCCCTTGAGCATGAGCGCCAGTCCGGCTCCACCTCCTCCGGCTGGAGGTTCGATGATGTTCATGATGCTATTCATGGTCATGATGACCTTTCTGTTGCTGTCAGGTGATTTTAGAAACACTCTTGGTACTTTTGCTGACCCTTACCTCTCCCCTTGGCTACCCGATGAGAAATGGTTTATTCTCACCGTTTTCGTGCTTGGTTCAATCTCGATGTTTACCAATACCATCTTGCGTAATTTTTTCACCGACCCAATCGCACAAGCCCATATCGCTCATCGCCAAGGCCAAGTTAGAAAAATGATGAATGAAGGAAGGGTGGGCAGAGATCCGATCCTCATCGAAAAAGCCCAGACAATGCAACAGCACATGATGCCGGAACAACTCAAGGTGCAGATGGGTGCAATGAAACCGATGATGTTCACTATGATTTTCATTATTGCAGTATTTTCATGGATGGGTGCGATGGTTGAGAACTTCCGCGTTGATTATGTCAGTCTACCATGGATGTCTGAATGGAATATGGTAGACGGTCGTTTCCTTTTCTTCCCTGCATGGATATGTGCCTATATTTGCATGTCTGCACCACTTGGGAGAATCGTTGATCGTCATCTCAAACTCTATCGTTACCGAGCTCATCCTTTGGTGCTCGCTGGAGAAACTATCAAAGAACCCCTCCTCGAGTTAATTTCAACTTCACAACCAAAATCAAAGGCAGCGCAATCTCGTGAAATGAGAGCAAAGCAACGTCGCCGTCATGGCCCTCGGAAGACCGATAGTTCATCCAAGGAAAGTACCGATTCTGAAAAGCCAAAAAAATTGGTGGCAACTGGGCAATGCCCAGAATGTGATAGTGAATTGATTGAGAGAGATGGTCCCTCATTGTTACGCTGTCAGATATGCCGCCACGAATGGAGATGAGAATATCCTCAAAGTTTCGATATCCGGTCATCCCGGAAGCGGCACCACTACTCTTGTCAACAGTATCTGCAAGTTGATGTCGTGGACAACTGTAAACGGCGGTGACATATTTCGTAATCAGGCAAAGGATAGAGGTATTTCATTAGCGGAGTTCTCTGAGATATGCCGTAGTGATGAATCTATTGACCGTATGTTGGATGCCATGCTAATCGAATACATGGAGGCAGAGGATGGTCCTGAGATCGTCGAGAGCCGTTTGGCTGGATGGTGGGCTTATCGTCAGAATATCTCTTGTGTTCGTATTTGGTTAGAGGTCAGTGATGAAGAAAGAGCACATCGAGTGTCATCTCGTGAAGGTCTTAGCATGGAAGAAGCTCTATCTGCAAATAAAAAACGTTTACTTGTCGACCGGCAAAGATACGAGTCTATGTATGGGATTCGGCCAAGTGATGCAACGCCATACACTCATACCATCGATGCTACCACCCTCTCTAAAGAGGAGGTTCTCAAAGTGGCACTTAAGATCCTAAAGGAGGAAGAAAAATGACAATAGTTTTCAGTCCAGATTATTCTACTGATCTCAAATACGGTAAAAAACCCGAAGATCGTTCAATAGAGGAATTACTCGCCTCGGGTTTCATTCTCCTCGACAAGACCTTCGGTCCAACTTCTCATCAGGTCTCTGCTTGGGCAAGAGATATGCTCCTATTGGATAAGTTGGGTCATGGTGGAACTCTAGATCCCTTTGCTACTGGTTTGCTTACCTTGTTGAGTGGTAAGGCTGTGCGTCTCTCATCCAAAGTTCTCTCTCATGATAAATCGTATATTGCAGTGCTAAAGATTCATGCTGAGCATAGTGAGGATGACATCAGAGCAGTGATGGCAAAACTCACTGGCCGAATCTATAATGTTCCACCGGAGATTTCGGCGGTTAAGGTTCAGGTTAGAACCAGAACTATTCATCGCTTTGATCTGATTGAGATGGTCGGAAATCACGTAATTGCTCATATCGAGTGTGAATCAGGTACCTATGTCCGTACTCTCGCTAGCGATATGGGACTAATGCTAGATTGTGTAGTAGATCTCAAGGAATTACGCCGACCTACTTCAGGCCCATTCTCTCTGAAGAGTGCAGTTACTATGCAACAATTGGCTGATGCATATTGGCTGTGGAATAGCAAAGGTGATGATTCTGCAATGCTTAGAATCGTTCATCCAATCGAGAGTTTACTCGAAGGATTCCCACGTATGGTGGTCAAGGATTCAGCAGCAGCAGCACTTACCTATGGCGCTCCATTGATGCGTCCAGGTTTAGTTTCATTAGAATCTACAGCGAAGAAAGACGAACGTGTATTGATAGTTACTATGAAGGGTGAAGTGGTTGCACTTGCCAACTTAATGGTCGAGCCCAATAGCATCGCAACGATGGTAACGGGCGAAGTAGCAAAGCCTGACATCGTCCTAATGGACGAAGGCACCTATCCTAAAGGATGGGTCAACTAATCAAGCTTCAACAAATTCTTCAAATATCCATTCATCGGTTTCAATTCTAATTTTGAGTTCACTCATCATTCCACAACCTGCTTCCCAGCATGCTGGAGGTCCCCACGACCATAGAAGCAAGTCATTCTTACTACTAATACATATGAACCTTGAGGCGTATTTTGTGATTATCCGTCACACGGGTGCTCTGAATGGTCTTTTTCAATCGATTCTCTTTATTTTACTTGGTGCGAATAGCGCAAAGAGTGTGATAATGACTAAAATCACAGCGATAGTTGAGCCCCAGGCAAGACCATTAGGCATAGTAAATGATTCTACATCATCGGTGATCTTAACTTCTTCAGAGCCGATTGTTAGTATTATTTCAGCCTCGTTATTATCTTCATTCTTTTCGTCTATTTCTCCGCCGATATCTACTATTGCACTCAGCCTAATGACTGAATCTCCCTGAGGGACTTGCATATTACAACTGACTGAGCCTAGTGTGCCAGGGTTTAGAATTGGAATTATTCCTATGTCTATTGTACTATCATCGACTAAACATCTAACGCTAATCATCTCAGCTTTTACTTGGCCTGAATTTCGCACCATTATTTTAATGGTGATTATGTCACCCGGCAATGGAGTCATAGTGTCAGATCTAAGTTCTTCTATGAAGAGGTCTGGCAAGGCTTTGACCTCTAGATCCAAAATTCTCTCAACACAGTTTGTAGCATCGCATGCACTTACTAAGATCGAAGTGAAACCAGGTGTGGGTGCGGTGATATATAGAGAGTTTTTTGCAATATCAGTTACAGCCCAACTTCTGTTGGTAGTGATGGAAAGTTCTGAAATTGGGCTATCTCGATCGGTCAAGATAAATGGTACTGTGGTCGAAAAAGAATGTTCGACGGGAATGATTGCAGGGAATGCTGCCAATTCCGGTTCATCATCGACTTCTGCGACATTAACCGTTGTGATTTGACTCCAACTATTACCGGCAGAATCGGTGACAGTTGTAATGAAGTCAGCACTTCCTGACGCTTCTTCAAGTAGACGAATGCGAACTTGTCCTTCAGTCAAATCAACTGCAATAATGCCTTGGTCGATTAGAGTAAATGAAACCTGTAAGTTCTCTGTAAGATCTCTATCATCGGTGCATCTATCCATCAAAGGTAGAATTACACCACCGCCATCTTCGCTCATTTCCTGATGGGGTATTGCCTCACAGATGGGGTTTTCATCCCATTCGATGGCAAAACCTCCACTGATGTCTATATTGTCAATATTGAGAATAGTAGTAGAAGCATTGCCACTTGAATTCCAACTAAACCAAGCTTTGATTTCAATGTCTATGCTTTCATTTTCTAGGGAAAGGAATTCACCTATTGGCGCAGCGATATTAAAAATGCCAAGTTGGGCTACCGGCTCATTGAGGGCAACCATGCCGTTGACTAATACCAACCAGCGTGAAGAAGTCGGTTCAAGTCCTTCAATTGAACCACTAATACTGCCACTAATTGTGATGGTGGGGTCATTAATATCTACCCACATGCGTGAGACGCAGGTGTTGTTGACCTCTAATTTGAAACGTGTGTAGGGATTATTTGGCACAAGTGAATCTGCGGTAATTGTATTCCAATCACTCCAGGTGGAATTGTCACTCGATGATGAATATTCGATCAAAACCTCACCTAAAGAATCCGCGGTAGTGATATGTATTCTACCCACGCTCTGTTCGGCAGGCCTCTCAAGATATCCTGAGATCCATATTCCGTTCACATCGTCCTGTGAAGGTTGTATTCCACAGGGCGCTTGAGCCATATTTGTGAAAGTGCCATTACTCCAATTAGCTTCAGCAACAGGTATGGTTTCAACTACACTTGAAGCAAACGCCTCTGCTCTTTCAACGCCATACCACGGAGTACGTACTTCGACCATAATAGCAGCAGCATCTATCTGAAGTTCACTATCATCGTTTTGACCAACCGATACATAATCGAATGTTAGTTCGATATCTTCAATATCACTCCAGGTGTCGACACCAAGTTCCATCACATTCTTGCTCCAATGGGCACCATTGATAAAATCCATGCCACCCTGTGAATGCTTCCATTCAGCTAGTAATTCATTGGTATTACCCCAGGCTAATGAGAATCGCACACTATCTTGATTCAATTGTTCAGGGACTGCAAAAGAAACGATGACCTTGACCGCCATTAACTCATATTGGCTTAGTAGTGAAGTATCAAATCCATCTAATTTAATCAACACCCCATTTGTGTAGGTGTAGGCTCCGTCAGCACTGCCGATACTGGCGTTGCTATCGGTAGGGGAAGTGCTTGCCCAGATGTATTGTTCTTGCGAGTTAATCTCTCTTGAATGATTAATGGAGATCTGACCATCTGTGATTATAGCTTCGGTATAAAGTGATGACTCATCAGAGAATGCTAACTTGTCACTCAAAGTCCAATTATTCGCATCATCCATGCTACCGTTAGGGAATAAATCCACATCGTAAGCATCGTGAACCGACCTCGCTTCAACCATGCTTAATGGTGCAGCCACCAACAAGAAGAGAATACAAAACACCTTACGCATAGCCATCTCTCAACTGCAATTACACTTCAAACTCATGGTAAGATGTGTCCCGTAAAACGGAATCGTTGAAATAACTCGGTCATCAGGGGCGCACATCGATGGCTGTGATGGTGCAGTGGTTAGCACAGCAGGTTGTGGTCCTGCTAGCCCGGGTTCGATTCCCGGTCACGGCCCCTTTTCAATGATAATCAGATGGATTTGATTGTTTAATAGTTAATACCATAATTAATCGATGAATGAAAAACATAGTACCGTTTTGGATTAATTCCATGTCGGCCTCATTATGTTCGTTCGAAGTTATGATAAGGTTAAAATCTCTGATAATTTCATGTATTGGGCTGGAAGATCTACCTTCAAAAACGCTTTCTTGGGGGATTAGTCCCTCCGAACATTCATAACGCCGCCAGTGTCCCTGATTACTGGATGGGATGCATATGGTTCAGCGAGAGCGGGATGGAATTAACAAAGCCTTTCTCATGGCTTTGATGAGAGAGCAGCAAGATAGTGAGACGAATGGGATTGTAATAGATCTACGTGAAAGGCCGCAAATAGAGGGTGATAAGACCCTTGCTAGCCTTGCGAAGAGAGTGGTAGAAGAAGCGACCACAGTATCTTCACGCGGTATGGCTCAAGATGTTTTGAGTCGAGCTGGAATCGATTCAGATATTTTCACAGGAGTACCCGAAATTGAAACAGGACATCTACGACACGTAGGGCGCAGAGCCAAAAAACTCTCAGTTAATCAAAACAAGGTCAGAGTGCGTAAAGCGGTAAAGAACGCACAGTCAAGACCTGCACTCGGACAAGAAGTCGTGCCTCGGAAGAAAGCTCGAAGAATTGCTCGAAGAATTGCTCGTTGAAACGACACACACAAAAGACAGAACACATCGCACAGATGTGAGGAGTCAGCATGGACATTGCAAATCCCAGTGATGAACACGTCATGTTACGCGAGATGATGCGTGATTTCGTTAGTGAGAAGGTCGAACCGCAGGCTTTAGAGTACGACCGTTCAGAAAAATTCAATCTTGATTTATTTCGTTCGCTTGGAGAAATGGGACTACTCGGTATCACAGCACCTGATCAATACGGTGGTTCTGGACTTGATGCAACTGCAGCAGTCATAGTCCATGAAGAATTATCAGCCAGTGATCCAGGATTTGCTCTTGCATACTTAGCCCATTCAATGCTCTTTGTCAACAACCTTGCACAGAACGGTAGTGAGGAACAGAAATCTCGAATCATCCCTTTGGTTTCAACAGGTGAATGGGTTGGAGCAATGGCTATGAGCGAGCCAGATTTTGGTACTGATGTACTTGGTCTAGCATCTACAGCGACACAAAGAGATGATGGTTCATGGTTACTAAATGGCCGTAAGATGTGGATTACCAATGGCTGTATCGACGAAGAAGGAACTCCTGCTGATGTTGTTTGGGTCTATGCCCGTACTGGAACAGATTCCAAAGGTCGTTCGCAAATCTCTACCTTCTTGGTTGAGAAAGGAATGCCTGGCTACTCTGTAGGTCAAAAGATAATAGACAAAACCGGCATGAGAGCATCGAATACGGCTGAACTCGTATTTGAGGATTGTATTGTACCCGCGGCTAACCTTGTTGGGGAACTGGGTGAGAGTCTTATTCACATGATGCGTAATCTCGAGATAGAGCGCCTCTGCTTGGCTGCAATGAGCTTAGGTATCGCTCGTCGCTCACTATCTGAAATGAATCGCTATGCGACTGAACGCAGTGCCTTTGGTCAAGAGATCAGGCAATTTGGTCAGATACAGCGCCATATCGGTGAATCATGGGCTAAATACCGGGCAATGCGCGCCTATATTTACGATACAGCATTACATCTGAACCTTTCACAATCAGGTAATAGACTAGATAGCGATGGTATCAAACTCTTTGCTGCAACTGCGGCCAAAGAAATAGCAGATGCAGCAATGCAAGT
>Ga0209709_10005042_pt1 | contig 10485 bp, 11 predicted proteins | sample ArcticOcean_MG_C_2_FD_187435 | JGI IMG/M metagenome (GOLD analysis project Ga0209709, IMG submission 187435) | Marine microbial communities from western Arctic Ocean - ArcticOcean_MG_CB4_136 (SPAdes) (version 2) | ecosystem: Environmental > Aquatic > Marine > Oceanic | place: Arctic Ocean...
TCCCTTAGCTGTTGTTGTTAGCTTATCATACGCGGCACCTTTATTTATTACCGTGTTATCAATTTTTTTACTGAGTGAGAAGGTAGGTGTTTTTAGATGGTTAGCAGTTTTGATCGGATTCATTGGTGTTATTATAATTGCTGAACCTGGCTTTAAAGGCATGAATTATCTTTATTTTCTTCCATTAATATTTTGTATTGGGATGGCTTTTGTAACTATTACAATTAGAAAGCTATCTACGACAGAACCTATTTGGCTTATCTCAATTTTTTTTACAATTACAATTTCAATTGCAGGCTTAGCCACAATTCCTATGGGTTGGGTAATGCCTAATTTTCAAGATTTTGTTCTTTTAGCCTTAATTGGAGTAACTGGAGGCTCTGCAAATTTATTTTTAACTCAATCCTATAAGCTTTCAGAGGTATCATTAGTTGCACCCTTAAAATATTTGGCTTTAATATTTGCTATTTTTTTTGGTTATTTAATTTGGAACGAGATACCAACTATAAAAACATTGGTTGGAGCATCTCTTGTAATTCTTGCTTCTCTTATAATTTTTAAAAGAGAGATTTATCACAAACAAACAATACCATCAAATACTAGACATGAGTAAAAAACCAAAATATTGGAATACAGCAAAAAAATATTTATCTAAAAAAGATAAAGTGATATCTTTGTTAATTGATAAGTATAAATCTCCTTCTGAAGCAGTACTGACCTCCAGGAAAGATATATTTTTTTCACTATGTAAAAGTATTATAGGGCAGCAAATTAGTGTTGCAGCAGCAAACTCTATTTTTCTAAAGTTTAAAAAAAAATGTAAAAATAAGATTAATGCAAAGGTAATATCTAAACTATCTTCTGTTCAGCTTAAAAGCTGTGGATTAACCAGACAAAAGGTTAGAGGAATAAAAAGTTTAGCTAAACAAACATTGGATAGGTCATTTAACCCTAGATTAATTTCTAAAATGTCTGATGAGGATGCTATTATTTATTTATCCAAATTAAGACAAATTGGTAGATGGTCAGCTGAAATGATCTTATTGTTTACTTATAATCGTCCAAATATTTGGCCCATACAAGACATTGGCCTTCTAAGAGGAATTTCAAAAAATTATAAAAAAAAATATTTACCCCCAGAATCTTATGTAAAACTATTAAACAAAAGATTCACTCCATATTGTTCCGTAGCAACTTGGTATCTTTGGAGAAGTATAGATCCAGAACCTATTCAGTACTAAAACCTTGAATAATTTGCAAGTTTCTATCAGTGGTATTTTTAGCTAATTCCCATCCCTCTTGGTATTCTTTTGATTCATGGCACTTTATGGCATCTTCATAACTTGGAAATTCCCAGATCACAGTTCTTGAAAAATTTTCACCCTCTAGGCATTGATATTCTCCACCTCTAACTAGTGGCTCTCCTCCAAAACTTTTTATGATTGGAGTTACTTTAGCAGAATAATCTTTTAAATTTTTTGTATCACCAATCTTTTTATATAAGGCTATCCAATATCCCTTCATTATTCTTCAATCCATTCTTTAAATTTATTTTTATTTTCTAAAATATAATTTGGTAGTAAATTTAAGTCAATTTTTTCTAATCTGTTTCCATCATCAAATTTATTTGATCTTGAGTCTACTTTTAGATTATAAATAGTTTTTTTATTCATAACCATTTCTTTGATTTTTTTAACACTAACTGGATTTATTTCATATTCTACATGATGAAGATAGGATTTTAATTTCTTTTGAATATCTTCTGGACTCTTTAAATACGAAAAGTGCCAACCACCATTGTTAATAACTTTCACTTGTATATATTTTGTTTTTGAAAACAAGGTATCTATTCTCCACCAGGGATAAGCCCTATCTTTAATATTACGAAGCCATTGTGGAGACACAAGGTTTTTTTTTTTACAAGCTTTAGATCCAATCCAAGGATAATTATTTAGGATAAGATTAAATTTATAATACATCATTAGTTGCTTAAAAAAAACTATAGGTGATTTAATATTTTTTAGATCAATATCTTTTAAGTTAGGAATTTCATCTAGGTCAGAAATTATAATCCAATCTTCATCTAAAGCCTCGGTTAATCCATTAATTATTTGGTTCCTTTGAAAATTTTCTCTTCTAAGGGCATTCATTATCTGTTCTCCAGCCTTTTTATCTATATTGTCTAAATTTTTTACTTCTTCTATCTCAGGAGCTTCTTGGTCAATTAATAGATAGATAATCTTATCTCTAAATTTTTCAAAATTTTTAACATCAAATTTTGGTTTTCTCTTTTCACCCTTATGATTGTATCTTGCTTCAATAATTACAAATTTATCAACATACTCATTTAGATAATTTAGTCTTACGTCTAAGACAACATCTTCGTCAAAATACATAAAGCAATCAAATATTTTCATAATTTTTAGTTCTTTTTTATTTTTGTTTATATGATAAAAATTTTTATGGCAGAAAAATTAATTATCTCTTTTAGCCAATATACAAAAATTGTTGAAAAATTAGCAATAGAAATTCACAATAGCTATAAACCAACGGTATTAGTAGGTATTATGAGGGGTGCTGCCCCTATTTTAGATATTCTCTCTAGAATATTGAAACTGCCAATTGCATACATAGTAATTCAAAGTTATTCAGGCGAAAGGATGGAAGATAAACAAGGTAAATTAATGTTTGCTAGAGAAATCAGCTCCTTAGCTGAAAACAAAGATTTTGATAAAGTATTATTAGTAGACGATCTTTCTGACACTGGATTAACTTTAAATAAAAGCATTGAGTGGTTAAAGAAGTATGAACCAACTAAAGATTATATTAATGAAGTTAAAACAGCTTGTTTGTGGAAAAAAAAGTCATCTATATTTGAACCAGATTTTTGCCCAGTAAAATTAGATTCAGACCCATGGATTGTTCAACCAACAGAACATTATGAAGAGTTATCTATGGAAGAAATAATTAAGAGAAATAAATAGGGCCAGAGTTTAGTCCAGCCCTATAAAATTATTTTTTAAGCAACGGCAAAACTTATAACACTAAGTATTGCAATCACCCATATAGCAGGTGAAGTACTTGAAAACTTACCAGTGAATAGCCTAATTAAAGCATACGAAATAAACGCTAAAGCAATACCATTGCTAATACTATAAGTTAAAGGCATTGAGATCATTGCAAGTATTGCAGGAGCAGACTCGCCAATATCATCCCACTCAATATCAACAATATTTCTTACAAATAAAACTGAAACATATAAAAGTGCGGCTCCATCTATTTCTTTTGGTAAGCTTGTTGCTAAAGGTGAAAGAAACAAACAGGCTAAAAACAAAACTCCAATAGTTAAAGAGGTCATGCCAGTTCTGCCACCCGCTTTTACACCAGCACCAGACTCAACATAACTGGTAACAGTTGTTGTGCCCATTAATGCACCAGCTACAGTTCCAACACTATCTGCCATCATTGCTTTTTCAATATCTTTAACTTTGCCATTTTTATCTACTTTTCCAGCAACATTTGCTACCGAAGTTAAAGTCCCTGCAGTGTCAAAAAAATCAATAAATAATAATGTAAATATTACCGTAGACATCCCAGCAGTAAGTGCGGCTGTAAGGTCAAAATCAAATAAATAAGTCATTGGAGGAATATCTCCAACAATTCCATTAAATTTTGCTAATCCAGTTGTCCAAGCAATAATACTAAAAACAATAATTCCAATAATAATATTTCCTTTAATATTTAGTTTTTCCATAACTATCATTGAAACAAAAGCTAAACAGGCAAGTAAAATTAAAGGATTTTTCATATCACCAATAGTTACTAAAGTAACTGGATGGTCAGCAACAACGCCCATAATTTCTAAACCAATAATTGCTAAAAACAATCCAATACCAGCACCTATCCCTAGTTTTAAACTTTTTGGAATAGAGTTAATTAGCCATGCTCTAATTGGTGTTAATGAAATAATTAAGAATAAAACACCAGCAACTAATACAGCACCTAGTGCAGCTTGTGGCGTGTAACCCATTCCACCAACAACTCCAAATGCAACAAAAGCATTGATCCCCATGCCAGGCGCCAAACCTATCGGCCATGTTTTTCCATAAAATGCCATTATGAAACAGGCGAGTGCAGTTGCAACGATTGTTGCTGTGAACACTGCTCCAAAATCAAAAAAACCTTTTTCTGGTCCAGCAAATTCTCCTGATAATATAAATGGATTTAAAAACATAATGTAAGCCATTGTCAAAAATGTTGTTACACCAGCTATTACTTCTGTTTTAAAATCAGTATTATGTTCTTTGTAGTTAAAATATTTTTCTAACATTAATCCTCCTAAAATTAATTTAGATTTTATTAGATTATTGAAGCAAATACTCTTAAAAACCTAAGTTTATCAACATAATTCAACTTATAAGTTTATATTTATGCTATATTTTGAGTGCTAACATTGATCTATGATAAAAAAATTAAGATTTATTCTTATGAGTACATTTTTTTTAATTTCGATATCTGGCTGTCAAACAATTAAGCAAAAAGCAGATGCAATTATTGAAAAAGAAAATAGTGAATTAAGCCAATACATTGGAAAAACTTCAAGTAATTTACAAATGAATCTAGGTAAACCTGATGAAGATTTTAAAAATGAAAAAGGTAATTTAGAACTTGTTTATAATACAAAAAAATATTTGATAACTTGTGAAAGAAGATTTGAAATAGACCCCAATTCTATCGTTATTGGTTTTGTGTCAAACGGTTGTTTTTGATATTTATCAAATTTTTTCTGAAATTTTTAATGCAAATGCATAGTCTAAAGATATTTCTTCTATAGCGCCGTCTCTACCAGATTTACCACCATGACCAGCATTCATTTCAGTTTTTAAAAGTAATAAGTTATTATCAGTTTTATAATCTCTAAGTTTTGCTGTAAATTTTGCGGGCTCATCAAACAATACTCTATTGTCACTTAAGCTCGTTGTGATTAGCATATGAGGATAATCTGTTTTTTTAATATTATTATAAGGAGCGTAAGAATAAATATAATCAAAGTGATCTCTTTTATCTTTTGCATTTCCAAATTCATCGAACTCACCGACTGTTAAAGGTAAAGAGTGATCTAAATTTGTTGTCAATGAGTCCACAAAAGGTACAGCCATTATTATTCCTAAAAATAATTCTGGGACTTGGTTAACTACAGCACCCATAAGGAGGCCTCCAGCAGAGCCACCCATTCCAATTATCTTATTTTTTGAAGTGTATTTTTTCTTAATTAAATATTTTGCAGATGCAATGTAGTCTTCAAAAGTATTTTTTTTATTAAGTAGTTTTCCTTCTTTCCACCACTTCATACCCCTTTCCATACCACCCCTAATATGTGTTGTTACCCAGATAATATCTCTATTTATTAAACTTAATCTTGTAGAAGAAAAACTAGGACTCATTGAACTTCCGTATGAACCATAACCATAAAGTAATAAATGTGCTGTTCCATCTAGTTTAGTATTCTTGTGTCTTGTAATAGTAAGAGGCACTAATCTTCCATCATGTGACGGACAATCAACTCTTTCAACAATATAATTTTCAGGATTATGACCTGAAGGAATTTCTTGTTCTTTAACCAATTTTTTTTCTTTTGATTTAAGATTATAAGAATAAACTCTAGATTGAGTTTTTGGGGATGAATAACCTAAATAAATTTCATCTGTATTCTTATCTCTTTGTGATAAAGAAGTGCCAGGAACATATACTTCCTCATCTGAAAAAATTAATTCTTCTTCTTTTCCAGTCGTTATATTCTTTACAAATAATTTGTCTAAAGCATCTGAAGTCTCTGATCTTATAATCCAATTTTTTAAAAATGTTAGACCACCAATTAAAACCTCTTCCTTCGCAGCTATAAAGGTTTTCCAGTCTGGTTTGTCCAAGCTATCAGTTATGTCTACTTTAAAATCTTCAGCATATTCATTTGTGTGATTATAAAATTTTCCATCCCAGGAATTAACTGAATAAAGTATTCCTCTTTGTCTTCTCTTTATTAACTTAGGTTTTGGCTCCCTCTCATTAACATTAAAATAATATTGCTCTGAAGTATTGTGATTAGAAGTAGTAATAAAAAAGTATTTATCATCAGAACTTAGATCAATTCCAACTGTAAAGGCCTCACTTTTTTCTTCAAAAATTAATTGATCTTCTTTAGTACTTGTACCCAATTTGTGTCTATAAATTTTTCTTGGTCTGTGATTTTCATCTAATTTTGAATAGAAAATATATTGGTCGTCTAAACTAAAAGTTATCCCTCCTGATGTTTCTTCAATTTTTTCAGTAATGAATTTTTTTGTGTCGATATCTCTAATATATATTGTGTAATATTCAGAACCTTTGGTATCTAAAGAATACCCTAAATATTTATCATTAAAGCTTACCTCTAAATCACCAACACCAAAAAATTCCACGCCGAGTTTTTCTTTTTCTTCATCACCATTCCAAATTTCTTCAATATTATCAGTCCCAATTTTTTTCCTTAATTTAATAGAGTAATTTCCTTTAGTTGTTGTTTTTGTCCAATATTCATAATCAAAATCTTTAAATGGTAAAGATTCGTCATCTAACTTTATTCTCCCCTTAATCTCATCAAATAATTCTTTTTGAATACTTTTAGTATTTGACAGGTGAAAGTCTGTGTAGGTATTTTCTTCTTCTAAGTACTTTCTAACTTCAGGGTTTAATCTTTTATTATCCTTTAAAACTTCCAAGATGTCATCCTGATGTATCCAGCTGTAATTATCTTCCCAGCTAGTGTTATGACATGTTTTTATTTCTGTTTTTTTTTTAAGTTGTGGTATTTTCATAGGAATAAATTAAATATATGAATATAATCATTTATACACTATTTATTTTTGGTATTATTTACTTTTTACTAAAACTATTAGTCAACATATCGTCTAAAAAGATATCAAAAAGTTTAAGAAAGTTGATTTTTATTGGGTCAATAATCTTAGCTTTTGTACTTGCTATAGGAGGCAAGTTTTTACTCAGTATACCCTTAACATTAATAAGTTTAGCTATAGTTAAGTTAAAAGGGTTTTCAATCATACAATTAATTGGTTTGTTTAGATTAATTCAAACACTTAGAAGGTCTGGAAGGTTTTCATTTAATCAAAATCAAAATATTAAAAATTCATCGACATTATCTTTAGAGGAAGCTTATAAAATTTTAAATCTTGATAAAAATAAAAATAATACGAAAGATGATATAAATAAAGCCCATATTAATATTCAAAAAAAAATTCATCCAGATGTGTCACCAGAAACCACAAGACTATCTGCAATCGTTAACGAAGCCAAAGAAGTTGTTTTAAAAAATATTAATTAAAATTTATTATTGATTATTGCTTGGTAAACTTTTTCAACTGAAATATTTTCTGCTTTTAAATTTGATCCATGAGTTATATTTTCAATTTTAATACCATCTGGAACAATTCTTTGATAATTTTTGCTATAGTCAGTATAGGCCTTAGGCGTATCCAAGAGCATCACTAAACTTTTTATTCCTGATTGAGAGGTTACATGTGATCCAAATGAGTCATTTCCCACATACATATTTGCCGAACAAAGATATGGAATAATTTCTTCAATTTTTTTGCTATATAAAGAAAGACAATTATTTTTAGTAACATTAGCCATAATTTCATCAGACAGTATTTTATCATTTGGGCCACAGAGTATAAAAAAATAGTAATCCCCATTATTATTAAGCTTATTAATTAGGTCATAAAAATTTTTTGTAACCCATCGTGTTGTTGGTCCTGAAGAGCCTGCACCAATAATAATTTTAAACTTTTTATTATCAAAATTCTCATTAATTTTTTCAACTTTATCTTTTTTAATAAAAAAATTTGTTTCAGTTGGGCAATTATTAATTCTTAAGGATTTTTCAGTAAATTTTTTTGCAGCTTCTATCAAGTGTAGTTTTTTCTTTTTAAAAATTGGATAAGAATAAACCTTTTTAATATTTGAAAAAATTGAAGCTAAATAAATTCTTAAACTAGGATAAAAAATAAATATTTGATTAAAATTAAATGAATTTAAAAATTTTCTTAATTTTAAAATGTCAATAAACCGTTTATGATAATTATTTATAAAAATAATTTTTTCTATCAAGGGATCATCACTTAAAGCCTCTTCTAGATTTTTACATAATGTTATAATTGTAATAGGGCCAAATTTCTTTGCTATTTCATGACAATAGGTTAGGTGAAGCAAGTTTGCCCCCAATCCTTTGTAACTTAGGTATACACAAGTTTTCATAGTGATTAATTAATTTTTATATTTAATGATTTAAAGTGTACAGATAATCTTTATAATAATTATTATGAACAAAATAAAAGGAATTTTTGCAGCATCAATGTCTGTGTTTAACGAAGATCTAAGCTTAAACATTGAAAAAACTGTTGGGCACGCAGAAAAAATAATTGATCAAGGCTGCCACGGAGTTGCTATTTTTGGGAGCACAGGACAGGCTCAGCTTATATCTATTAGTGAAAAAATTAGTTTATTAAATCAATTATCTAAAAGTAAATATAAAGATAAATATTTAATTGGAACCGGACTTAATTCCTTAAATGAAACTATTAACTTGATGAGTGTAGCTACATCTTTAAATTTTAAAGATTTTTTAATTATGCCTCCTGCTTATTACAAGTATGGTGATAAAGAAGTGATAGAGTTTTACTCAAGAGTAATTAAAGCAAGATCAGATAGTAGAATTATCTTATATAATTTTGAAAAATTATGTGGTTATAAATTCAGCATTGAATGCGTTGAAGAACTTGTCAAAAAATTTCCAAAACAAATTGTTGGTGTTAAAGATAGCTCGTACAACCTTTATGAGCATTTAAAAATAGATAACTTTTCTGTTTTGCCAGGATCAGAGTCAAAGCTTTTGAAAGGATTAGAATTAGGATGTGCTGGTATTATTACCGCAACCTGCAATGTAACAGCAGGCTTATCTAGAAAAGTTTACGATGATTTTATTGAAAAAAAGGAACAAAAAGCAAATGAAGTATTATGTAAAGTTAGAAATGCTTTTGAAAAATTTAATTTAATATCTGGATTACACTCCTTTATGTCTGATGAAGATAAAATTTATAAGAATGTTCTGCCCCCTGTCAGCCTTTTAAATGAAAAAGATAAACAACAATTGATAGAAGAGCTCAATAAACTAAACTTTACATTGGGATCTTTGAGGGAAGCCTAAATGCAATTAGCGAGGTTTTTAAACAGCACATTTAAAAATGACGGATTCATATTAATTGATGCTGACTTAAAAAAATACATCATAGGCTCTCCAAAAAAAAAAACTCCAATTACATTTAAGATTTTAAATAAGAAACTTCATTATAAACTATTGCTTCGCCCAGATCTATATTTTGGAGAAGCCTATTCTGACGGAGATATAATTATTGAAAATGGAACACTAACTGATTTTTTAGATTTGGCACTTATGAATATTGGAAGGAGGAATATAAACTTTTTTAGTCAATTTATAAATAAAATGAGTGGCTCATATAGATATTTGACAAATTTTAATTTTATAAAAAAATCTCAAATGAATGTCTCACACCATTACGATCTTTCAGATGATCTATATGATTTATTTTTAGATCAAAAAAGACAATATTCGTGTGGATATTTTAAAGATGAAAATGATAGCCTAGAAACTGCTCAAAATAATAAAATACAGCACATAATAAAAAAATTAAATATACAATCTAATCAAAAAGTTCTTGATATTGGATGTGGATGGGGATCTTTAGTTTTTGATATTGCCAAATCTACAAATTGCAAAATAACTGGAATCACTTTATCACAAAATCAATTTGATTATTGTTTAAAAAAAACTGATGAACTTAATTTAAAGAATCAAGTTACATTTAAACTTATAGACTATCGGGAATTAGATGAAAAGTTTGATAGAATTGTAAGCGTTGGAATGTTTGAGCATGTTGGTAGAAAATTTTATAAAAAATTCTTCAAACAGGTAGAAAGATTGCTTGAAGAAAATGGTGTTTCTTTGATTCACACAATAGGCTCTGTAAATCCACCTAGTGACCCACATCCATGGATAACAAAGTATATTTTTCCAGGAGGGTATACACCAAGCTTAAGCGAAATAACCACACCTGTGGAAAAAGCAGGATTAATTGTATCCGACATAGAGGTGCTTAAATTACATTATTCTTATACTTTGAAGCATTGGAAGGAGAACTGCATAAAAAATAAAGAAAAAATAGTCGAAATGTTTGATGAAAAGTTTTTTAGAATGTGGGAATTTTATCTGGCAGGATCTGAAATTGCTTTCAAATGGGGAGACCAGGTTGTTTATCAATTACAATTAACAAAGAGTTATACATCAACACCCATCACAAGAGACTATATTTATCGATAATATGTTGATAAATCATAACTTCCTTAAAGTATGAA
>Ga0209709_10005047_pt1 | contig 10479 bp, 11 predicted proteins | sample ArcticOcean_MG_C_2_FD_187435 | JGI IMG/M metagenome (GOLD analysis project Ga0209709, IMG submission 187435) | Marine microbial communities from western Arctic Ocean - ArcticOcean_MG_CB4_136 (SPAdes) (version 2) | ecosystem: Environmental > Aquatic > Marine > Oceanic | place: Arctic Ocean...
TTATTCAAATGTTTAATGGCTTTTAATATAATTTCTTCTTCGCTATTAATTTTTTGAAATAAGAAAGTTAAAAAAAATGGAAAATATTTAACAATTAATAAAACAAAAAAGAAAAAAAAATAGATTTACTTTCTTCTTCTAGATTTTCTTCTTTTAGATTTTCTTCTTTTTGTATGTCTTCTTTTTTTTGATTTTATCTTTTTTGATTTTGTTTTGTCTCTCCCTCCTCTACCCACATCATCCGTGTTAGGTCTTGGGAGTTCTACAAAGCCCAGGTATGGGTTGGCCAATTCCCTTTGAAAGTTTTCCCTCTCCCGCACGAACGTCTCCCTGCGCCCGGCGTCGCCGTACTTGATCGCCTCCGCAATCTCCTTCTCAAGCTTTAATAATTTTTTTATATCCATATGCGCCTGGTTGGTCCAGTTTGCGAGTTGACCAATTGAATTTTCTACACCAACCACCACCCTCTGATAATCGTTGTCAGGGCGCGTGAGCTGGAAGCGTGTGTCATGTATTCTGCTCGCCAATCTTTGCAGTTTATCTAATAACGTACCATCTACTCTAGCCTCGTAGCGGGCAATCCTAAATATTTCGTAGCCAAGTTCCCACTCATCTTCTGTAAATCTCAGTTCATTCAAGCTGTTATATAATGTATCCATCTTGTTACTTACTTCTTCTAATTTTTCTAAATTTATAGGCATTTTTTTATAATATAACTAAATATTTTATTTATTTATTCAAATGTTTAATAGCTTTTAATATTACTTCTTCTTCGCAATTAATTTTTTGAAATATTAAATTATCATTAAAATAAATAGTAAAAAATCTATTTTGAAAGTTTTTAAATACTAAACCAATTCCTTTATTTAAAACTTTTATTTCACATAAATTATTTACACCCGATAATTTTATATTTTCTATATTTTTTAATTTTATATAACGTATATTACTGCCTATTTTTAAATCTTTTAATTCTTCTATATATCTATAACCTTTTAAATTTGAATTAAACATTTTTAAATCATCGCGATTTAATCCCAATTGTTGTAATATATTGTTTTTTTTATCCTTTATTTCTTGAATACTTGTATTTATTAGCCCTACATTATCATCATTTTCCAACGCTTTTTTTAATAAATCAAAATCCATATATTAATATAATATTAATAAACTATTATATTAATTAAAAATAAATTTAAGATTTAATTTTTTATAAATTTTATAAGGTTAGAGTTATGTAATTTTTACACATTTAAATTTATCATTCCTTGTTTCCCCCGCTTTACATTTTTTATTACAACGTCTTGTTTTAACATTATAATCCATATTTTTTTTAACACAAGCTGATTTTTTAGACGTTTTAGATGAAGATGATTTTGAAGATGATTTTTTAATTTTATTATTTTTATTAATTTTATTATTTTTATTAGATTTTTTTTTAATTAATGATTTATTTACAACACATTTATAATCTTCATTACGTATATACCCATCTTTACATAACATTAAACATCTATTTGTATTTGGATTATGAATAGGTTTTTCTGGCGGACATTCTTTTTTCTTAATTTCCTTTTTCAATTCTTCTTTATAAATACTTTCTACTTTATCTTGTATTTTAACACTAGGCGATGGATTACCAGTTGTTAAATAAATTTTGTGTTTTTTTAATAATTTTGTATATTCTTCTTTAAATGTTTTTATGTTTGTTTTTCGTTCAAATAAATTAGCTAATATATAATAATTTGATAAATCTTTTAAATCTGTTCCAAAATTTTTATATTTATCAACATTAATTAAAAAATTACCAATTTGATTAAAAACGAAAGCTAATGTATATAAATCAAAAGAATTAATAGCCAATTCTAAAAAATCATGATAACTATATTTTTTATTATCTTTTAAATATTTACATTTAGTTGATAAATTATATTTATGAAAATTCCTGCATATATTTTCAGGAGGCCAATAACTATGATCCACAGCAAAACCGTCACTACTTTTTTTTGACAACTCTATTGCTCGTGTTTTTTTAATCATTAAACCAAAATCAATGTATTTGATTTTACCATTATTAATATTATAAACAATATTATCTGCTTTTATATCTCTATGTAGAATATTTTTAGTTTTAAAAAATTGTAATCCATCTAATAAAGTAATTAACGATGTTAAAAAATAATGCTGTTCTTTTACTTCTGCTTTTTTGAAAATATTTACTACAAAATTAGTAATATTTATACCTCCATCTTCATATAATAACATACTATGTTCTGATTTATTTTTATTAACATTGTTTATTAATGGATTTTCACATTGAGTAACACTTGATATATAGTTATCGTCTATTATTGGTTTGCATAGAATCGGTTGTGTAATTGCATATTTTTCTAAACCTTCAATTTTTGAAATACTTTTATATTCTTTTAATTCATTGGTTGCTTCCCTATTTACCATAACTTTTGAAACTTTGTTTTCATAACTGTTAATTTTTTCTTTACACCTTAAACTTGGTTTAAAAACACAACCATATGTTCCTTCTCCTACTTTTTCATTCATTTATATTATATAAATATTTATATAATATAAATTATAATAATGAAAAATATTATATTAAATAATATTTTTGATAAAGATTTTTATTATTATGATTACAAATTAAATAATGGAATGTTAAGTTGGTTATTAATACCCTTAAGTTATATAATATTATATTATAAAAGTTATATCAAATATTTTAGTTATGCATTTGTTGTCATTGCAATCGTTGGTATAGTTGATACAATATTATTAATTGAAAGATATAATTATTTTCTTTTAATTAGCGCATCGTTAATATTACACGCAATTTTATTATATCCATTAACAAATATTAAGAAATATTTAAAACTTAATATTAGTAATATTGCTTTAGCATTTTTAGGTATTGTTACAATATTATATTTACCATATTGGCCATATATTTTACCAAGAAGCACAATTATTATATTTTCTATATTAATTTATATTTTCCTATTTTTATTATATAATTTTCATAAATAAATCATAAATCATAAATCATAAATCATAAATCATAAATCATAAATCATAAAACTATTTTTCTTCTATATTATTATTTTCTTCATTATAAATATTTAATGTACGCGCACTTGCATCATTGGAATCAATAAAACGAGGCATCCAATAATATGGAATTAAATTATCACATCCTTGATAATGTTTATTATAAATATATTTATAATATGCTTGTTCATATGTAACTGGTTTTGTATTTGAAAAATTCATATGTTTATAACTTTTTATAATATTATCTAATTCATTATGCAATGCTTTATTAGTTTGTATTTTTTCTTTAATAATTTCAAACCATGAGCGTTTTAAAGAACTTACTCCATCACTAAATGCTTCTTTTGTTCTCCATAAAATTTTTTCTGGTACTAAATCTGGCATTAATTCAGAAAACGATTTTCTAATTAAATATTTTTCACAATTATTTATAGTAGTATTATAACGTAAATTTTTATCTATAGACAAATAAAATTCAACAAATTGTTTATCTAAAAATGGAGTTCGAGGTTCAAGACCATTTGATGAAATAGACCTGTCACTACGCAATACATCAAAATTATAAATATCATTTAATAAACGTTTACATTCAAAATCAAAATCTTGAGCACACAGACATTTTTTAAAATATAAATAACCACCCATTAATTCATCTGCACCATCACCATTAAATATTACTTTACAATCACTATTTTCTTTAATATATTTTGCAACCAAATAATTACCGACACTTGCTCTAACTGTTGTGGTATCAAATGATTCTATTTTTTCTATAACTTCAGGTATAGCATCAAAAAAATCTTGCTCGGAAACAACAATTTCATGATGATTACTATTTATATGTTGTGCTACTATTTTCGCATATTTTAAATCTTCCGAACCTTCTAATCCAATACTAAATGTATTTAATTTAATTTCTTTAGCATTGGTATTATTCGCATTTTTAATAAATCGATTTACAATACAAGCAACTAAACTGCTATCTAATCCACCTGAAAGAAGACAAGCAATTGGTCTCTGTGTTGTTCCTAGTGTGCGTTTTTTAACACATTCCATAAATTTATTTACAATAAGATGATTAATATCATTCATATTATTATTTATTGAATCTAAATTATTGAAGCACGGAAATGCTATATATTTAGAATAATCCATAGTAAGTTTGTTATTCAAATCGGATATCATCATATAATGTCCTGGTATAAAATTACAAATGTTATTTTTTCTAGATGGAAAACTATATAAACTTTTTATTTCACTTGCAAAACCAATAGTATTATTTTCAATATAATAATATAACGGACGCACACCATATGGATCTCGTCCAATAAAAATTAAATTTTTTTGTATATCATATAAAATAAACGCAAATACACCATCTAATAGTTGAATGGTATATTCCATTCCATATAGTTTATATAAATGCAAAATAATTTCGCAATCAGAATCAGTTTCAAGAGTTATTTTATTATCAATTGCTAATTGTGCAAAGTTATAAATTTCACCATTACATATTAAAACGCAATTGTTAATTTCAAAGGGTTGATTAGATTTAGTATTTAATCCATTGATGGCTAATCTATGAAAACCAAAAATTATATTTTTATGATTTTTTAAAACAGAGAATTCAGGACCACGTGGTTTTCCTTTATTGAAATTATTTTCAATAATATTATTATTACTATTATTATTTATTAATGCAAATATCCCGCACATACTTAATATATTATCAAATAATATTTTTAAATATATTTTTAAATATTTTTAAATATTTTTAAATTTATTTTTTGATAAAAATAAAATATTATATTATTATATTATTTATTATATAATATGAATTATAATGTTACTTTGCAAAATTTCAAAAAAAATGATAACATAAATCATGAAATATATTCACGTAATTTTCCATCTGAACAATTAAATATGAATTTTTCACCACGTTCAGTATCTACCAAATATAGCACATTACCTATTTTAGACCATAGACAAGAATCCAGTGTACCAATGAATAATTATCCAATTTATGATAGTAATTCTACATTTTTTCCAGGAACTTCTAAGCCACATTTTTGTGGTTTTGCAAAAAATGTTGATTTAGAATCCAGTTTAAGAAGCCAATTTTTTGCATTACAAAAAGGTGATCAGGCAAAATATATACCATCATCTACTAGTAATTTATATCAAAATCCAGTAGATTTTGTCAATACTAATCAAGATTTAGATAATCATTTATTATTTCAAACACCTAGTTTTAATGATTTTAATCCAAATTTGTCAAATAATATTGGAAATGAAATATTTTTAAATTCTACAAAAAATCAACTTAAAAATTTATAATTAGTTAATAATTAGTTAATAATTAAATAATTAAATAATTAAATAATTAAATAATTAAATAAAAAATTAATATATACTTATAATCGTGTATATATTAATATGGAAGTTAATAAAACAAAAGATGCGGATTTGATGCTGTTAGGAAATAAAGAATTATATAATAAATTAGTTAATAAGAATGAAAAATCAATTATAATGAAAAATGATTTCATAAAATATAAAAAAGAAATAAAAACAAAGATAAATGAATTGTTTACTTATTATAGTGATCCAAGTAATAATTGTTTATTTATAGATAATAATAATGAAGATTATAAATATTTAACTTCATTTAATTCATTTGTTAATCATTATGTAGAAAATATTAAAACAAATAATTTTAAAAAAGAAATTCAAAATGAATTAAGTATATATAATAATAATAATAAAAATAATAAGTTACAAGACAGTTCATTTAATAATGACTTTAGTAATGTTAATATAGACATAAATAAAGATTTTTTTAATAAACCACAAAATAAAAATAATACTTTAGATGAGTTTATTGAGAAAAGAAATATTAATATAAAACCAAAAATATTACCCAAAAAAAGATACCAAAAATAAAAAATATATTTATATATTAAAATATTCATATATTTCAATATGGCAAAGCCAACCAATAAAAATAAAAGAAAAAATAAACATCATAATAAAAATAAAACAGCAAAATTTAAAAAATTAAATTGCGCACCAAATAGGGGCAAAGAAATAAATGGAGAATTACAAAAATTGTCTTGTTACAACAATAGTGAATTATTTAATTTTAAAAAAATATGGAATTCTAAAAATCCCAATAATTTAATAAAAACTAATAACCCCAAAAATATTTGGTTATTTTTTAAAACTAATTTAAGTTCAAAATGTTATAATGAACTATGTTGGATTAAAGAGAATCATATTGGAAATATAAATAAAGATCATATATTAAAAAATGTATTTAGACCATTTTCACCTACTAGCTGGAAAGCAAAACCATATGAATGGTTATCAAGTGTTGATATTTTAAAAGTAATGGAACAATATCAAAGAACAAATAAAAATTTTGTTTTTATTGGACCAACTCCAATTGATTTTGATAATAAAGATTTATTTGGTACTTGTATATATGAGCAATTATGTAAATTTGATATTAATAAATATTATAACGCAAAACCCAGAAAAGATAAAATAGGTATTATTTTTAATACAGACCCACATGACCAACCGGGCGAACATTGGATAGCATTATTTGTAGATTTAAAGAAGCAGTTTGTATTTTATTTTGATAGTAATGGTGAAAAAATTAAAAAACAAGTAGATATATTAAAAAATAGAATAATAGAACAAGGCAATAAAATAAATTTAAATTTAAAATATTACGATAATAAAGGTTTAGTCCATCAAAAACGCGACGGTCAATGTGGTATGTATACATTATATTTTATTGCTGAACTTTTACAAGAAAATAAAGAACCCGAATTTTTTAAAGATCAAAGAGTTCCTGATGAATTAATGAGAGATTATAGAATTAAATATTATAATAGCGAATAAAAATATAAAAACTTTAAAACTATATAAAATTAATTTATAATATATTAAATTATAGCAAATTAATATATTATGTCAAATAATGTAAGCGAATTATTAAAAAGTGAAAATAAGGAATTTTTATGGAATGTACTATATAAAAATAATGTATTTAATGCTATACCCAACTCTAAAACACCTGAAATAAAAAGTTTATTTGAAGAAACAATAAATAATAGCATTGATTTTATTAAACAAAACAATTTACAAAACAATAATTTACTTGAATTAAATAAAATAATTGTCAAAAATTTAAATTCTAATATTATTGCATATAAAAGTCAAATGCTTTCACCTATAGATAGTAAAGACATTTATAAAAAAACAAAATTTGATGGACTACAAGAAGAATTTAACAAACAAAAAGAATCAATGAATAATACTTTAAATGCCGATAAACCAACAACTATTGATTTTAGTGATAAAAATGATGAACCAATTGAAAATAATGTTATGTTATTAAAATTACAAGAAATGGAAAAAGAAAGAAATATAAATTTAAATACGAATAGCAATAGCAATAGCAATAGCAATAGCAATAGCAATAGCAATAGCAATAGCAATAGCAATGAACAAGTAAAACTTAAGATAGAAGAATTGGAGCCAATTAGTGAAAGCAATGAAGTATTGCAACAAAGCGATGTTCCAAAAATAAAAATTTCCAATATTGAAGATTTATTAGAAGCCGGATTAAAATCAAATTTAAATATTGAAAATTTAGATTCTAACAATGAAACAAATGCTTTAAAAGAAGAAATATACAAACAGAAATATGAAGAATCACGTAAAAACTATTTTCAAAAAAGAGATTCAAGAATAAATATTACAAATATTGATGAAGTTTTAAAACAAGAAACTACAACAGAATTTATAGCAAATAACAATAATAAAACAGATTCATTGTATAATATGTTAACTACTATATTAAATAATCAAAAATTAATTATGGAGAAATTAGAAATTTATAAAGAATAATCAACCATAAAATTAATATACTAATTAATGATAAAATAATATTGTTTGTTAAATAAAATGTAAATAATATTAAAACATATAATAATACTGTAAATAATAAAAATTTTATATGATAAATAATATATTCTTTACTATTGCCTTCATTTACATATATAAATAATAATCCAATAATACCAACCACAGGTAACGCAGGTATTAATGCACATATTTTATATTTATTTTGTAATGAAAAATAATATGATGTTGTTAATAAAATTGCTCCTAATATTGCATAAAACGCATAAACAATTGGACTGTCTTTTTTAAAATTCATTTTATTATAATTAATATAGTATTATAATAAAAATTATTGCTTATTATAAATAACTAGTATCAAACTCACTTATATTATTTATAAAATAAGTAAAATCTATACCACCTATATATGCTACTTCATTATTAGATATTTTTTTAAGCTCATTAAAATTATCCATCCTATCGTAATCATTTGACCCGCCATCCATTCTAAAATGTATTTTTTTAGTGATTTTATTATAATAAACTACTTTTACATGTCCCATTCCATGATACATAAACCCTAAATCTACTATATTATTTATATTATGAGTAGCATAATGTTTAACTAATTCTAATATTTTTGTAATTGAAAAAAATGTCCAATTTTCTATATACATTTCTTTGTTATGCGCTTCGTTGTCTAAATAAAAATCTGCTATGGCTTTTTCCAAATTTAATTCTTTAAATTCTATATTTAGTAATAAATTGTTATCTTCTATAATACTAATATTTTGATTTTGATTTTGATTATTATCTACATTAGGCAAAATAAATGGTTGTCCAGTTGAATCATGATTTCTTGAACTGAATAAAATATTTTGTTGATTTGTTTCCATTTTTTATATTATTTTAATAAGTAAATTATCTTAAAATAATATTTATATAATATTTATAAAATATTTATAAAATTAAAAGCTAAGCAATTATTGTGACTTTATTATTAGCATCCAAGCTAAATTTACCAACAGCAATTAATGCTTTTTGTGCTCCTTTCATAGCATCATAATCATATAATATACGTTCTCCAGTATAATCTTGAGTAGTATGTACTTTATTAATTGCGTATTTTTTACCTTTAATTGTTTTAAACATTATTGTATCTTTAACTTCTTTTTTATTTAAGGTCATTGCCTTATCGGTTAATTGTTCTTTAATAGTATCATTATACATAAGATTATCACTTTTAGAATCACTATTTATTAAATAACATTGTATTTGTTCTTTGGTAGTTGAACGTGAATGTACGGTACAATCAATTGCTGCTCTTTTAACGTTATCTAAAATTCTGCTGGTAATTTTTTCTTTGATATCGGCTACTTCATTTAAATATTGGTCGCTAGTATGAACCATATATTGACCGCTTACGGGGTCTTTTGTATATTTACTTCTATCTTTTTTCAATAATTCTAATGCATTTTTCCCTTTTAATTGTTCATCGGTAAATTTCATCAAATACATTAAAACAGTAACATTTTGCAAATCTTTCGGTAAATCTGCATGACTACAAATACGTCTTGCACGCCCAATAACCTGTGTTTTTCTTACTGGATGCCAATATGGTTCCATAATATGAACAAACCTAACATTTTTTAAACTAATACCTTCAGCTCCTGACGATGAAATCATTAGCAATTTAACAACTTCGCCATTATTATTATTTTCAACAGATGGATTATATTTTTTAATTTTATCTATAATATTTTGCGGAACAATTTTCCAATTACTATTTAATATATTTAAAATAACTTCACGCTCTTCGGGTTTTTCAGAACCAGTATAAGATGCGAAAAATTGTGGTTTTCCACGCAATTCAATCGCTCTTTGCATCTCCAGTTCATTAATATCTAAATCAAATTGTGTAGCCGATAAACGTTTTATTTTAAGTTCTAAAAATCCATGTTCTTTTAGCACTATTTTAAATATACCAATACCTTCCAATGTTTTAAATTGCGAATATAACATATTAATTCCACCAAACCGCTCTTCATCTTCAATATTTTCTAATATATTTAAAAATTTAGGACTATATAATTTTAATGCTTCTTTATTTAAATATTTGTTGGAATTCTTTTCTAAACTTTTAAGCGCTTCCAAAAGACGCGTGCTATAAGTCGCATCTTTAAGTTCGTCAGTTTCTTTCTTTAATTCATCAATATCTTCTTTTTCTAAATTACCATCCATTTCATTTACTTTTTTATCAAAATCTTCTCCTTTTACATCTTCCAAAATATCTTCATTTATTATTTCTATATTATTTGTTGTTCCAATAGCAGATTCAAGTGTTTCTTCACTTTTAGGCATGGGTCGTTTAATATGTGGTCTGGGAAATACATAATTGCAAAATGCACGCGAAAAAATACGATATGTAGATACTCCATCATCATATAAATCATCTTTTCCAGCAACAGATTTTTTCTTGGTTTTACTTTGTTT
>Ga0209709_10005048_pt1 | contig 10475 bp, 9 predicted proteins | sample ArcticOcean_MG_C_2_FD_187435 | JGI IMG/M metagenome (GOLD analysis project Ga0209709, IMG submission 187435) | Marine microbial communities from western Arctic Ocean - ArcticOcean_MG_CB4_136 (SPAdes) (version 2) | ecosystem: Environmental > Aquatic > Marine > Oceanic | place: Arctic Ocean...
TAAGAATTTCGTCTCCATGTTCTAAATATTTTTGGCCAAAAGTATTAGCCACAAGGTTAATTGCTTCTGTGGCACCTTTAGTAAATACAATTTCATTTTTATCTTTAGCATTAATATATTTTTGAACGGAAGATCGTGTATTTTCATAAAGATTAGTTGCTGCCACAGCTAAGTAATGAACACTTCTACCTGTATTTGAAAATTCATTAGTATAAAATTCGTTAACTCTATCAATTACTGATTGTGGTTTTTGAGATGAGTTAGCACTATCAAGGTATACAAGATCGTTATTATGAATCTTGTTACTAAATATTGGAAACTCTTTTTTTATGTCTGATATACTCATTCTGTAATTCCTATCATATTTTTGATTAAGTCTTTAATTTCTTCATCTGTAATTTTTTCAACTGCATCAATAAGAAAACCATTAATCAATAGCTCTTTTGATTGTTGATGACTCAGACCACGTGACATGAGATAAAATATTGCATCTTCATCTAAATTTCCAGATGTCGCTCCATGAGAGCACTTCACATCGTCAGCATAAATCTCAAGTTCTGGTTTTCCATCAAATTCAGTATTCTCATTTAATAATAGAGCTTTACTAAGTTGATACCCATTTGTTTTTTGAGCTTTTGAATCTACATAAATTTTACCTTGATAAATACCTTTTGCATTGTCATTTAAGACACTTTTTATTAATTGATAGCTTTTTGTATTTTCAGCTAAATGATTAATGTTAGTTTTAATTTCATGATGTTGTGAATTGGTTAAATTTATTATTCCGTTAATAAATGCTGAGCTATATTCATCATTTAAATTGCAATTAACTTCATTTTTTATAAATTTGGACCCAGTTGAAAGAATAAAGTTTTCTGAAATACTATTTTTTTCTAAATTAATATTATTGTAGCAGTATTTAATATTTGAGTTTATTTTATGATCAATTTTGTAATTTTTAAGAATAGCATCCTTTGCGATATCAAAATTTTGAACTATATTTATAAAATTATTTTCAGAATTATCATCAAACAAATTTATAAGCCTCAAGCTACTGTTTTTTTCAAGAATAATATCAGTTTTTAAATTGAGCACTGTTGACTTAAGATCTTTAGTTGTAATATTGTATATAACTAAGGGCTTATTCAATGAATAGTTCTCTTTAACTGTTATCCTAATATAGCTAGCAATAAGAGCATTATTCAACGAAACTAATGGATTAACTTCTTTAAAGTTTTCATTTTGATTTAAATCTCTAGTTAGTGAAAGTTTAGTTTCATCTTCGTGTGTAAAATCAATATTTGAAATTGCTCCATTAAGAAAAATTATTTTGTTATGTGAAAATTTATTAATGAAGATAGTTTCATCAACTTTGCTTAGCTCTAAGTCACTATGGAAACGTAAATTTTCAATATTAGTAGAAATTATCTGGTTCAAATCTGAAAACTTCCAATCTTCTACTTTTTTATTGGGAAATCCATTTTCTACAAATTGATTAAAGTTTTTTTTTCTGGAATTTATATTTTCATCTGAAAGTTCTAAATCTTTAATTACTTTATCAAAGGCTATCTTTAATTGTTCCATAATTTAACTTAAGCTTTCGTAGCCTTTACTTTCAAGCTCTAATGCAAGTTCTGAACCACCTGATTTAACTATTTGTCCATTAATTAAAACATGCACAAAATCAGGTTTTATGTATTCTAATAACCTTTGATAATGAGTAATAATTAAAAAAGAACTTTCTTTACTTCTTAATGCATTGACACCTTCTGAAACTATTTTTAAAGCATCAATATCAAGGCCAGAGTCTGTTTCATCTAAAATAGATAATTTTGGATTTAAAATAGACATTTGTAAAATTTCATTCTTCTTTTTTTCACCACCAGAAAAACCAACATTTAACTGTCTGCTTAAAATTTTTTCATCAAATTTTAACTCTGATGCTTTTTGTTTAACCAATTTTAAAAATTCTATTGCATCCAGTTCTTTTTCACCCTTTGCTTTTTTAATTGCATTTAAGGATGTTTTTAAAAAAATATTAGTATTTACACCTGGAATTTCTAAGGGGTATTGAAACGCTAAAAATATTCCTTTGTGTGCTCTCTCTTCAATCTCTAAATCTAATAGGTTTTCATTTAAATACGTAACATCTCCACTTACATTATAACCCTTTTTTCCAGAAAGAACGTTTGATAGTGTGCTTTTACCAGATCCATTTGGTCCCATAATTGCATGCACCTCTCCTGGTTTAATTTCTAAATTCAATCCTTTTAATATTTCTTTGTTATCTATTTTTGCTTTAAGATTTTTTATTTGTAACATTTACCCAACGCTCCCTTCTAAGCTAATACCAACTAATTTTTGTGCCTCTACTGCAAATTCCATTGGAAGCTGCTGTAACACTTCTTTGCAGAAACCATTAACAATTAAACTAACAGCCTCTTCTTGATTTAAACCTCTTTGATTACAATAAAATAATTGTTCTTCACTAATTTTTGAAGTGGTTGCTTCATGTTCTATATTTGAACTAGAGTTTTTATTTTTTATATAGGGTACTGTATGTGCACCACATTTATTTCCCATCAACAACGAATCACATTGAGTGAAATTTCTTGCATTATCTGCGTTGCTAGCAATATCCACTAAGCCTCTGTATGTGTTGTCAGCAAAACCAGCTGATATACCTTTAGAGATTATTTTACTTTTTGTATTTTTTCCAAGATGAATCATTTTTGTGCCAGTATCTGCTTTTTGATGATTGTTGGTTATAGCTATTGAATAAAATTCTCCAACAGAATTATCTCCTTTTAAAATACAACTTGGATACTTCCATGTAATTGCTGAACCTGTCTCAACTTGTGTCCATGAAATTTTTGAATTTTTTCCCTTACATAATCCTCTCTTAGTGACAAAATTATAAATTCCACCTTTTCCATCTTTATCACCTGGGTACCAATTTTGAACTGTTGAATATTTAATTTCAGCATCATCTAATGCTATTAATTCTACATTAGCGGCATGTAATTGGTTTTCATCTCTCATTGGTGCCGTACAGCCTTCCAAATAACTAACATAACTTCCTTTATCAGCAATAATTAATGTTCTTTCAAATTGGCCTGTCTCAGTAGCGTTAATTCTAAAATATGTTGAAAGCTCCATTGGGCATCTGACACCTTCTGGAATATAAACAAATGAACCATCTGTAAATACTGCAGAATTTAATGTTGCAAAATAATGATCAGACAATGGAATTACTGATCCAAGATATTTTTTTACAAGTTTAGGATGTTCTTGAATAGCTTCAGACATTGAGCAAAAAATTATTCCTTTTTTATTTAATTCACCTTTAAATGTCGTAGCCACTGATACCGAATCAAATACAGCATCTACGGCTATGCCATTTAATCTTGCCTGTTCCTGTAATGGTATTCCTAGTTTTTTGTATGTCTCAAGCAACTTCGGGTCTAGCTCATCTAAACTTTTAGGTTTATCATCCATACTTTTCGGTGCAGAGTAGTAATAAAGATCTTGATAATCTATTTTAGGATATTTTGGTTTTTGCCAATTTGGTTCTTTTAATTGTTTTAATCTTTCAAAAGCTTTTAATCTCCAATCAAGCATCCATTTAGGTTCTTTTTTTATATTTGAAATGAATTTAATTACTTCTTCATTTAATCCTTTGGGTGCTCTTGTGTTTTCAATGTCAGTTGAAAAACCATACTTATAATCTTTTAATTTTTCTATTTCTTTTTCTCTAGCATCCATTTTAATTTCTACTTTCTGAGTGATTACTTATTAGATCTTTTAAATTTTTTTGTTCAAAGAAATAGTTAATATGTATTTCAAGTTCATCCCACAAATTGTGGGTAATGCATTTTGATGTTTTGCTATTACAGCCTTTTTTTGACTCTTTTTTACACTGAACTGTTTTAACTTCTTCATCTACGGCATTAAGTATATTTGCTAGTTTAATTTCCACAGGATCTTTATTCAAAATATACCCACCATTAGTGCCTCTGATACTTTTAACTATGTTATTTTTTTTTAGCTTTGAAAATATCTGCTCAAGAAAATCTAAAGATATACCTTGTCTTAATGATATATCCCTTAAAGATACAGGATTGACACTATTGAAATTAGCTAAATCAGCTAATGCCATAACTGCATATCTTCCTCTTGATGTTAATTTCATATTTACCCTTATTTATATGAGCTTTTTATACAAACCTGACTAAATTAGTCAAGTATAGATTGTTTAAATAAGTTAACATATTGTCGCTTACTTATGATAAGTGTAATTTTTTTTTGATAATAATAATCAATAACATGTATGGATAACAAAATCGCAGAAGTTTTTATACCTGGCCCTGCTGGTAGAATGGAAGCTAAATATTATAAAAGTGAAAAAATTACATCTCCAATTGCATTAGTATTGCAACCTCATCCTCAGTATGGAGGAACAATGAATAATAAAATAGTAGTAGATACATTCCATACATTTATGGAAAATGGATTTTCGGTTTGTAGAGTAAATTTTAGAGGTGTTGGAAAAAGTGATGGTGAATTTGATAATGGTCAAGGTGAGCTAGCAGATGCAGCTGCTGCATTAGACTGGCTAGAGAGAGAGAATTTTGATAATTCACAATGTTGGGTTTCAGGATTTTCTTTTGGATCATTAATAGCAATGCAACTACTTATGAGAAGGCCAGAGATAAATAGATTTATTGCTATATCTCCTCAACCCAATGTGTATGATTTTTCATTTTTATCTCCTTGTCCAACATCGGGTTTAATGATTTATGGAAAAAATGATGAGTTAGTTCCATTAGAAGATATTACTGATCTAGATAAAAGATTGAGTGCTCAAAAAGGAATTAAAGTTGATTTTCAAGCTATAAATGATGCAAACCATTTTTTTAAAAAGAAAGAAGATGTTTTGGTAAAAAATTTGGATAAGTATATTAAAAAAGAATCTGCTTTATTTTAATAATTTTCTACTAAAACTCCACCCAAACATGAACTTTTAACATTAGTTGTTTTAGGGAATGATATTATTTTTTTTAAATAAGATCTAATTGCAAGATACGCAAAAGCCTGAGACTCAATAAAATCACCATTAATTTTATAATCGTCTATTAGAGAAAGATGCATGTTAGATGGAAGTTTACTTTTAATACTATCAAGTAAAAATAAGTTTTTTCTACCTCCTCCACAAATAAGTATTTTTAGTTTTGTATCTTTTTCTAAAATAATAGAATTAAGGATTGATTGATTAATGATGGAGGCTGTAAAATCAGTTAAAGTTGCAAGACCATCTTCCAGCGAAAGTCCTCGCACAAAATTTAAATTAAAATCTTTCACATCAAAAGAAAGTTTATTGATATTTTTTATATTATCAAAGTTATCAATTGCTTGATTTAAGATGGTTTCACTTATTTTTCCAGCCTTAGCTAATTCTCCATTTTTATCAAATCTTTCTTCACTATTTTTTCTTATCCATTCATCTAGCAAACAATTCCCTGGTCCAATGTCATAACTTTTTAAATCATTAAAATCTTTAGAAGAAATTATTGTTATATTTGCTATTCCTCCAATATTTAAAACACATACGGGCAATTCAATCTGATTTTGGTTTGCCAATAGTTGGTGGTAAATGGGTGCTAAAGGTGCTCCCTGACCACCATTAAACATATCATTTTTTCGAAAATTATAGACAACTTTTTTCTTTAATAATCCCGATAATAAATTAGCGTCACCAAGCTGTTTTGAAATTTTTTCATTAGCGTTGTGAAATATGGTTTGTCCATGAAATCCTATTAAATCAATATTAGTAGAATAATCTCTAATAATTTTTTTGCATATAGAAGCATGAAATAATGTAATTTTTCTCTCTATATCACCTAACAAAGTTGAGTTAATTTCTAGATCGACAGAAAAGTTAATCTTATTCCTGACGTCAGTCAATTCTTTATATATTTCGTCGTCATATTTAAAGTATTCATCTAAAACAACCTCATATTTATCTTCTCCATTTGATCTAATGATGGAAGCATCAATTCCATCCATAGAGGTTCCGCTCATTAATCCTAGAGATGTATAAATTTTTTCCATTCTTATTTTTTTTTATTAAATATTGTATATTGTAGTTAGCATATTTATGAATAAATTTTTAACAGAATTTAAAGAAAGAGGTTTCTTCTACCAGTGTACTGGAGAAGAGGATTTATCTAAGTTACTAGATAAAGAAAAGATTAATGCCTATATTGGATTTGATTGTACAGCAGAGAGTCTTCATGTTGGTAGTTTATTACAAATTATGTGCCTACGATTGCTACAGAAACATGGTCATCGTCCAATTGTACTATTAGGAGGTGGAACAACAAGGATAGGAGATCCTTCTGGTAAGGATAAGACAAGAACAATCTTGTCAGAACATCAAATTGAAAAAAATATTAACAATATAGAAAAAATTTTTAAAAATTTTTTAGATGATGACAATCCACAAACTGAACCTATTTTTGTAAATAATTATTCTTGGCTTAAAAATTTAAATTATATTTCGTTTTTAAGAGACATAGGAAAACATTTTACAATTAATAAAATGTTAAGTTTTGATAGTGTAAAAACAAGATTAGAAAGAGAGCAATCCTTAAGTTACATGGAATTTAACTATATGATATTGCAGGCTTATGATTTTTTAGAACTTAATAAAACAGAAAATTGCATGCTTCAAATTGGTGGATCTGATCAATGGGGCAATATTATAAATGGTGTAGACTTAATAAAAAGACATTCCAATAATCATGTTTATGGTTTAACCACACCATTAATAACATTAGCATCAGGCGCTAAAATGGGAAAAACTGAATCTGGCGCTGTTTGGTTAGATAAAAAATTTCTTTCTTCTTATGATTATTGGCAATTTTGGAGAAACATAGACGACAGAGATGTTTTGAAATTTATCAAAATTTTTACAGATTTAGATGTCAACGAAATCGAAAAAATTAAAAACAATGATATTAATGAACTAAAAATTTTATTAGCTAATAAAGCAACAGAAATGCTACATGGTGAACATGAAGCTAAAAAAAGTGAAAAAACGGCAAAACAAACTTTTGTTGATAATTCAACAGGAGAAAACTTACCTTCTATCTCAATAAGAGAAGAAAAATTTAAGGAAAAAATGACTGTTATAGATTTAATAGTCTTGTCTAAATTAGAAAGTTCAAAGAGTGAGATCAGAAGATTAATTAAAGGGAATGGTATCAAAATAAACAATCAAGTTATTACTGACGAAAAATTAATTGTTACTAAAAGTTTATTTCAAGATAATTTAATCAAACTTTCTTTAGGTAAAAAAAGACATATCAAGGTTGAGTTAATTTAATTCTTTTTAATATTTTCTAGAGTTCTAGTAATAAATCTTGGTGTTAAAGATTTGATCGGATTCACCTTAGTTTTTAAATCTTTGGGTGGTCCTTTAATCTTAAAACTAACTCCAAAAACTCCCTCTCCAGTCTTATCTCCAATTAAGATTTTTCCCAACACAGGTATTGAAGCTATAGACCTATTGATCGTTGTAGCTGGTACCAACGTTCCTCTCAAGCTAACTAACTTCTTAGTCTCAATATATCCGTCCATTAATATAGAAACGGCAGGTCCAATTGCATACATTTCATTGATTGTTGTAAGACCTTTTTGATTTGAAAAATTCATTTCAAAATTTGTAAACCTTATACCTTCACCAGTTAATAGATCAGCTATACCTTGCAATGAAGCTAAGCTTAAAAGTTTAGCAAAGACTGGTACCTTTTTAACTTTAAAGTCATTAATAATTAGAACTGAATTAGAGACATCTCCTTTCTTAGAGGAGTAAAAATCTAAGTATCCTTCTTCAAATCCTTTAATAAAATCATATCTTTTGATTAAAGGTTTTGGATAAGCAGAAAATAATTTTGTTATAGTTTCTGAGCTATTGTTTGTTTTAATAGATAGATTAATTTTCTTTTTATTTGGAAAGGTAGATTCTAATTTAAGGTAATTTATTTTATTATTATCAAAATTTATAGTCCCATAAAGATTATTAATATAATTAGTCTCATTAATAAAAGTTTTTTTAATTCTAACCTTAATTTTTGACTTCAGACTCTGGAAAATAGATGAGTCTTTCTCATCATCATTTATAATATTGTTAATTATTTTTGAAGCATCAAAGCTTTCTCCCTCTATAATAAAATTTGAATTATTTTTTTTTAAATTTAGTTTATTTAGAATCTTTTTATTATTTTTATAATTTATGTTAAAATTATCAATATCTATAATTTTAAAATTTTTACTTAAATATAAACCCTTAATTAAAATTTCATTATTTTTTTCTTTTAAAGAAATCAAATCAAACCTCAGTTTATCATCTTCATTGAGGCTTCCTTTTATTAAAAACAAAGAATTGAGATTTACTTTCTTTTCATAATCTAAGAAGTCTATTAATAGTGAATTGTTTTTAAGGTTTATTTTTGTATCAAATGAAAGGTTATTTTTATTTTTTATTATTTCGTAAGATAAGATATCTGATTTGTCCTCTAGTAAAATATTTCCATTTCCTTTTATGTGAAATATATTTTTTTTATAATTGATAATAATTTTATGTTTCTTTAATTTTATCTCCTCAACAAAGTTTGTAAAATAAGGCTTTAACTTTAGATGTTTTCCATTAAGAATTAATTCTTTTAAATTAAGAATTGTTTCAACTTTCAGATCATTAAATTTTAAGTTTTTATTAACATTAAAAGAAAAGTTATGTATTGAACTGTAGTCAATTTTTTTTAAATTAATATTTTTGGATAAACTATCAAAAAATTGCTTAAATTCTTGAATATTAAAATTTTTAGTATCATTTAGAATTTGTCCATTAGCAAAAAATAAATCTTTATCTTTTTTAACTTTAATTAATGGTGAGGTAATTTTTATATTATTAATTTCTGTGTCTATTTTTTTTAATAAAAAATTATTTTTACTTATATCAAAATCAAAATTTAAATTTTGTAACCTAAGTTGATTTAAAAAATTAAATTTTGATTTTTTAACAGATCCTATAATTTTATAGTTTTCTTTTATTTTTCCTATCTCATCAAAATTTAATTTAATATTTGCAGTAATAAAACCACCTTTGGTCATTTTATGTAATATAGAAAGTTGTGGGGAATTTTGAAATGATCTTGCTAATGAAATTACATCATTAAGTTTAATTTCTTTGGTTGTAATTTGTAAATCATCAATTAAAAATTGACCATACATTAACGATTTCAATGATACGTTTGTTTTAATATCTTTTATCCTTAATTCAGTACCACTTAATGATATTTTAGGATTTTTAGTTTTTATATTTATCGTTAAATTATATGGATTTAATAAATAATTTACCTGGTCTAAGCTTAAATTAATTTTTTTATTAATCTTTAAAATATTGCTAGCAATTTGATTATTAAATTTCTTAGTTTTTATTCCAAAAGAGCTTAGGTAAAAAACTATTATAATTAAAAGTAGGAATATGACTGATAAAGTTTTGATTATTGTTTTAATCATTATCTGTTAGGCCAGCACCAGCACCACTTTCTTTTAAACTGTCACTTTCCTCAACAAAGGTATTTTCTGAGAGTTTATAAAGCTCTTTCCATTCGTTTTCTTGAAACGAGTCAATGTTCTCTAAGAATTTAATCGAGATATGATTTCCTATTGTCATAATTCCATCATTTAAGGAATTACAATATATACTCTTATTGTAGTTTAATAAAAATTTAACACTATCTATTTCTAAAAATATTTTTTTTCCCAGGACCTCAGAAGCTCTACTTATAAAAGGTAAAAAAAGCATTGGAAATGCCAAATTATAAAATTTTATCTCATTTAAACCTTCTAAAGATCTAACTTGATCTAAAAAGTTTACTCCAGCAATAATGGGGCAATATTCTAGTTGAGTTTTCTTATTTTCTTTACCTATAAGGTTTATTTTTTCAAAATTCTTTTTATTTTTTACCTTGTAGTAATAGTTTAAATTTTTAATACCTGGTATTCCTAACATTTCCAACATTCTAGTATTTTTTCCAACTTCTTCGGCGATACCCCAGTCAAACCCTGAGGCTCTACTTGCTCTTTTTGATACTGTATCTATTTCACTTAATGATTTCATTTAGTTTAAAGAATTATAAACCCAACCATCATTATGATTTTTTAAGTGTTCCGCTAGTGGCGCTCCTTGAAACATACATATTCTTAACCACTTGTCTGACCTTGGATCAAATTTAAGAGCACCAAAGAATGACAGTTTTAATCTCAACATATCAATGGGAACTATAGATTTACCAATTGTGTTATCTTGTATTTCTGAATAAGGAAATTTTTCAACTATAAATGCTCTTCTGACAACATGTCTTAAATGATTATTTTTTAATAAAAATTTGTCAATTGTAGAACTATTT
>Ga0209709_10005049_pt1 | contig 10474 bp, 10 predicted proteins | sample ArcticOcean_MG_C_2_FD_187435 | JGI IMG/M metagenome (GOLD analysis project Ga0209709, IMG submission 187435) | Marine microbial communities from western Arctic Ocean - ArcticOcean_MG_CB4_136 (SPAdes) (version 2) | ecosystem: Environmental > Aquatic > Marine > Oceanic | place: Arctic Ocean...
AATTTTTTTGAAGAAATAAAAAAAAAAATATGAATATCTCAAACAATTTTATAAGTATTAAATTGCTAGGAAAAAAAAATGAAATTAACTAAAGAACAAACACAAGAGATTAAAGATCAACAGTCTCAACAGAATCAAACAAAAAGAGTTACTGTTCCAGCGCTTGAAAATATCTTGTATGAAGCAAAGCCAGCATTAGATCATGGTTTTGTAAGAGTTGTTGATTATATGGGTGATGATACTTCAATAGTTCAGTCAGCTAGAGTTTCTTATGGAAAAGGAACTAAGCAAGTTTCAACAGATGCTGGTTTAATCAAGTATTTAATGAGACATTGGCATAGCACACCATTTGAAATGTGTGAAATTAAATATCATGTTAAACTTCCAATTTTTATTGCTCGTCAATGGATCAGACATAGAACTGCAAATGTAAATGAGTATTCAGCAAGATATTCTATTTTAGATAAAGAGTTTTATTTACCTTCTACAGAAAATTTAGCAGCTCAGTCAGCAAGTAATAGACAAGGGAGAGGGGATGTTATTGAGGGCGAACAAGCAAAAGAAGTTTTAGAACTTTTAAAAAATGATGCTGAAAGAACTTATGATAATTATGAGATGATGTTAAATCAAAGATTTGACGGTTCAACAATTGATGAAAATAAAAAAGGTTTAGCAAGAGAGCTTGCTAGAATGAATTTGACTTTAAATACTTACACTCAATGGTATTGGAAAACTGATTTATTAAACCTGATGAATTTCTTAAGACTTAGAGCCGACAGTCATGCTCAATACGAAATAAGAGTGTATGCAGATATCATGTTAGACACTGTAAAGAAATGGGTTCCAATAACTTATGATGCATTCATGGATTACAGAGTTGGTGGCACAGAAGTTTCTGCTAAAGGAAAAATAATTATCCAAAAACTTATTAAAGGTGAAAACATTGATTCTAATAGTTCTGGTTTATCTAAAAGAGAATGGAATGAATTAATGGCAGCTTTTGATCTTAAAGATAAGTTGATTTAATCTTATTAGCAAAATCTAAATATATCTTTGAAATTTCATGATCAGGATTAGCTTCAACAATAGGCTTTCCTTCATCTCCACATTTCCCAACTTCAGGATTAATTGGAATTTCACCTAAAAAATCTTTTTGAAATTCTTCTGCAGTTTTTTTAACACCACCTTCACCAAAGATTTTATACTTTTTACCATCATCACCAATGAAGTAACTCATGTTATCTACTAAACCTAAAATTTTAACCCCAAGTTTATCAAACATTTTAATTCCTCTTTTTACATCTAGAAGAGCAACTTCTTGAGGGGTAGAAACTATAATTGCTCCATCCATTTTAATCTCTTGAGAAAAAGTTAATTGAGTGTCTCCAGTTCCTGGAGGCATATCAACTATTATAAAATCTAAATCTTTCCAACTTACTTTTTGGGTGAAAGTCTTAATTGCACTAGTCACCATTGGCCCACGCCAAATCATTGGTGTTTGTTGGTCTGCTAAAAAACCAATAGACATGCATTGAATGTCATATTTTGTAATTGGAGTTAAGGTTTGACCATCACTTTTTGGTTTTTCATTAATATTAAACATTTTCGGAATTGATGGACCATAAATATCTGCATCAAGTAATCCAACTTTGCAACCAATTTGCTTCAAGGCTAAAGCAAGATTTGTTGCAAAAGTAGATTTTCCAACCCCACCTTTCGCGCTCGAAACCGCTATAGTAAATTTTGTTCCTAAAATCGGGTTCTTTGTGAACTTTTTAGGTTCTAATTTACGTTTCATTGCGTCACTTAGTTCTGGCTTTTTATCTGTCATACTCTCATCATTACTTGTTTTTTGTTATAAAGACATTATATACTTTGTCATATGTCAGATGATTTTAAAGGAAGAGGTGGAAGTCCATGGGGAACACCCCCGGGAGGAGGAAATGGCTCAGGAAAAGGACCTACGCCACCGGACATTGATGCAATTATTAGAGACATTCAAAGTAAGATAAATAAATTTTTACCTGGTGGAAGTTCATCAGGGGGAAAGCCAATTGTTTTAATTTTAATTATTATAGCATTTGTATGGTTAGCAAGTGGACTATATAGAGTGGGACCCGATGAACAGGGTGTTGTCCTTAGATTTGGTAAGTTTATAAAAACTACTCAACCAGGATTGCATTATCACATTCCAATTCCAATAGAGGCAGTTGAGACACCTAAAGTTACAAAAGTAAATAGAATTGATATTGGATTTAGATCTGAAAGAGATAGTGGTTTTTCACAGGGTGGAGGAGTTGCTGATGTGCCTCAAGAAAGTTTAATGTTAACAGGTGATGAAAACATAGTTAATATAGATTTTTCAGTATTTTGGGTAATTAAAGATGCAGGTAAATTCTTATTTCAAATTCAAGATCCTGAAGGAACAGTAAAGGCTGCAGCAGAGACAGCGATGAGAGAAGTTATTGCTAAAAGCAACATTCAACCAGTTTTAACAGAGGGTAGAGCTCAAATTGAAGTAGAGACTCAGGAAATTATTCAATCAATATTAGATGAATACAATAGTGGAATTCAAGTTACACAAGTTCAAACTCAAAAAGCAGACCCGCCTGATCAAGTAATAGATGCATTTAGAGATGTTCAAGCAGCAAGAGCTGATATGGAAAGATCTAAAAATGAGGCTGAAGCTTACGCAAATGATGTTATTCCAAGAGCAAGAGGAGAGGCTGCAAAAATTATGCAAGCAGCTGAAGCTTATAAACAAAAAGTTGTGGCAGCAGCCGAAGGTGAAGCTAGTAGATTTATTTCTATATATAATGAGTATGCAAAAGCTAAAGAAGTTACTCAAGAGAGAATGTATCTAGAAACTATGGAAAAAGTTTTAGCTGATATAGATAAAGTGATTATTGAAAAAGGTGCAGGGTCAGGTGTAGTTCCGTACTTACCACTTCCTGAATTAGGTAAAAAGAAAGTGAGCAATTAAATGAAAGCACAAAAGATATTATTACCAATAGTAGCGATATTAGGTGCTTTAGTTTTCTTTTCAGTTTTTATTGTTAAAGAAGTTAATCAAGCAATTGTTCTTCAGTTTGGTGACCCTAAAAAAATTATATTAGAACCTGGTTTGAATTTTAAAATACCTTTTATTCAAAATGTTGTGTTTTTAGATAGCAGAATTTTAAATTTAGATACACCGCCAATAGAAGTAATTGCATCTGATCAAAAAAGATTAATTGTTGATGCTTTTGCAAGATTTCAAATTGTGGACCCATTAAAATTTTACATCTCAGTTGGAAATGAAAGAGTTGCAAGATCAAGATTAGCAACCATTATTAACTCAAGACTTAGAAATGTTCTAGGACAACAAGAATTACAAACATTACTTTCAAAAGATAGAAGTAAACAAATGTCATTAATTCAAGAAGGTGTAAATGTTGAAGCGAAAAATTTTGGTATTAAGATAGTAGATGTTAGAATTAAAAGAGCAGATTTACCTGAGGCTAATAGTGAGGCAATTTTTAGAAGAATGCAGACTGAAAGAGAAAAAGAAGCTAAAGAATTCAGAGCAAGAGGTGCTGAGATGGCTGTAACTATTACATCAACTGCTGATAAAGATGTTTCAGTACTATTAGCTAATGCAAATAAAGATTCTGAAATCATGAAGGGTGAAGGTGACGGGGAAAGAAATAAAATTTTTGCTGATGCATTTGGAAGAGATCCAGAATTTTTTGCTTTCTATAGAGCAATGCAAGCTTACGAAACTGCCTTAATAGGGGGAGATACATCAGTAATTTTATCTCCTGATAGTGAGTTCTTTAAATTTTTTGGAAACATAAAACCTAAATCTCAATAACATAATTTTATGAAAGAATTGATCATAGCTTTTGGTCTCTTTCTTTTTATTGAAGGAATACTTTATGCTTTATTTCCATCAAAAATGAAAAGTATGTTAAAAAAATTAGAAATTATAAAAGATAGTCAATTAAGATCGGGTGGATTAACTTTTGCAGTTATAGGGTTCATAATTATTTATTATGTTAAAGGTTAGTATGAAAAAATTTAAATTAATATTTATATCATTATTTTTTATATTTAATTTTTCAATTCAATCTAATTCTCAATCAGTACCAGAATCCTTTGCAGATCTGGCTGAGAGATTGATGCCATCTGTTGTAAATATATCTACAACACAAACTGTTGTTACTAAAAATAATCCATTTCCTGGTTTAGAATTCCCTCCCGGATCTCCTTTTGGCGATATGTTTAAAGAATTTGGAAACCCCCAAAAAAGAAAATCATCAGCCCTAGGCTCAGGATTTATTATTGATGAAAAAGGAATAGTTGTTACTAATAATCATGTTATTCAAGATGCAGAAGATATTGTTGTAATAGTTAATGGAGATCAAGAATTTAAAGCAAAAGTTATTGGGGCAGACCCCTTATCGGATATAGCTGTTCTGCAATTAGAGACTAAAGAAAATTTTATACCAGTCCAATTTGGTGATTCTGACAAGGCACGAATTGGTGACTGGGTTATAGCTATTGGAAACCCTTTTGGACTTGGTGGAACAGTAACATCTGGAATAATTTCAGCAAGAAATCGATCAATTGGCCTATCAAGGTATGAAGATTATATTCAAACTGATGCATCTATTAATTCTGGGAACTCAGGTGGGCCTTTGTTTGATATGAATGGTGATGTTATTGGAATTAATACAGCAATTCTAGGGCGAAGTGGTTCAGTTGGAATAGGATTTTCAATCCCTTCAAACAGTGCAAAAATTGTAATAAACCAATTAATTGAATTCGGTGAAACAAAAAGGGGATGGCTTGGAGTTAGAATTCAGGATGTTACAAAAGAAATTGCTGATGTTGAAAAACTCGATAAACCAAGAGGCGCATTAGTAGCAAGTGTCGCTGAAAATAGCCCATCAGACAAAGCTGGTATTAAAGCAGGTGATATTATTTTAGAATTCAATGGAGTTAAAATTAACAAAATGAAAGAACTTCCAGCAATTGTTGCAAAAACAAAAGTTGGCATAACTGTAAAAGTTAAAGTTTGGAGAAATAAAAAAGAGCTAATAAGAAATGTACTTTTGGGAAGACTTGAAACTTCTGATGATTTTAAAGTAAAAAAAATACCAGAAGATTTAGAAAAAAAAGAGTTAGAAATAGAAAGTTTAAAAATAACAGTAAGACTTTTAAATAAAGATGATATTAAAACTCGAAAATTACCGAATCAAACTACGGGTATAGTTGTTACAAAAATTAAGAACAATAGCCCTTTAAATAATTCTTTAAAAGTTAATAGTATCATTGTCGAGGCTCAAAAGAAAAAAATTAAATCAATTAAAGATTTAAGAGATATTGTTCAAAAAGTTCTAAATTCAAATCAAAAAACTATTTTACTAGCAATTTATAACAATCAAAATCAAAGAAGATATCTTGGTGTTAAATTAGATTAATCATGGATTTAAAATCCAAGATTGTTTTAATTTCTGGTCCAACAGCCTCGGGTAAATCGAGCCTTGGAATTAAACTTGCAAAAAAAATTAATGGTGAAATTATTAATGCAGACAGCATGCAGGTTTACAAGCAACTAAAGATATTATCAGCACGTCCTAATCTAAAGGATCATCAAAAAGTAAAGCATCATTTGTATGGTTTTAATGATGTTAAGAAAAATTTTTCAACGGGTAATTGGTTAAAATTAGCAGTAAAAAAAATTAAAGAATTAAAAAAAAAGAAAAAAATACCAATTTTTGTTGGAGGAACTGGCTTATATTTTAAAGCTTTAACTGACGGTTTAACTAATATTCCAAATATTCCAATTCGTTTTAGAAATAATATAAGATTATTGCAGGAAACGTTGGGTCAAAAAAAATTTTATCAAAAACTTAAAAAACTTGATCCTCATTCAAAAAATAAGATTAACTCAACTGATGTTCAGAGATCAATTAGAGCATACGAAGTAAAACTATTTACCAAAAAATCTCTCCACGAATGGTTTGTAAATACAAAGCCTTACTTTAACGATAAAGATTTTTTTAAAGTTTATATTGATTACCCAAGAAAAGAATTAATTCAAAGAATTAACAAAAGAACAGAGCAGATGCTTAAGTTGGGGGCAGTTAAAGAGGTAAAAAGATTTATTAAATTAAAGGTTCAAAAAGATAAGAGCGTCAATAAGGCTATTGGTGTTAGTGAGATCAAAGATTACCTCAATAATAAAAAAGAATTAGAGGAAATAAAAGAAAAAATATCAATAAAGACTAGACAATATGCCAAAAGACAAAGCACATGGGCAAGAGGAAATATGATGAACTGGTTAAAACTAGAGCCTCAAGAGATAGATAAATTTTTAAAAAAATTTAAATAAGTCATTCTAAAACTTGACCAATGAGCACAACTTCAGCTAGATTGTAGAATGCCAAAATTATTTACAGGAGCAGAAATTGTATTTAAATGTCTTGAAGAACAGAAGGTTGAACACATTTTTGGTTATCCAGGGGGAGCGGTACTTCCTATATATGATGAGCTTAAAAATCACTCATCGATAAAACATATTTTGGTAAGACACGAGCAGGGTGCAGGTCATGCAGCAGAAGGTTATGCGAGATCATCAGGTAAACCAGGTGTTGTGTTAGTTACTTCGGGACCAGGTGCAACCAATGTAGTTACCGCATTAACCGATGCTTACATGGACTCAGTTCCTTTAGTTTGTATTTCAGGTCAAGTTCCAACACATCTAATTGGAACAGATGCATTTCAAGAATGTGACACAACAGGCATTACTAGACCCTGCACAAAACATAACTGGTTAGTAAAAGATATAAATGATTTACCTAGAATAATGCATGAAGCATTTGAAGTTGCAACTACAGGAAGACCAGGACCCGTCTTAGTTGATATTCCAAAAGATATTCAATTTGCAAAAGCAAAATATATTTCAGCTAAAAAAAAGAAGAGAGTAAATACTGAAAGTAAAAATAGATTTAACCAAAAAGATATTGATAAATTAATTGAGCTAATGAATAAAGCTTCAAAACCAGTTTTTTATACTGGCGGTGGAGTAGTTAATTCGGGACCAAAAGCTAGTGAACTATTAAGAGAATTAGTTTCATTAACAGGATTTCCAATCACCTCCACACTTCAAGGGCTAGGTGCTTATCCAGGAGATGATAATCAATTTTTAGGAATGCTTGGAATGCATGGAACTTTTGAGGCAAATAATGCAATGCATGATTGCGACCTATTAATAAATATTGGAGCTAGATTTGATGATAGAATTACAGGAAAAATAGATGAATTTTCTCCCAAGTCAAAGAAAGTACATATTGATATTGATCCTTCATCAATCAATAAGATTATTAAGGTAGACTTAGCAATCGTTGGTGATGTAGCAGACGTGATTAGATCAACAAGTAAAACACTTAAAAATAAAAATTTGAATTTACAAAAATCTAATAAGCAAAAAATATCGAAATGGTGGCAACAAATTCAAAAATGGAGAACTAAGCAATCTTTAAATTTTATTAATAGCGATAAAATTATTAAACCTCAGTATGCCGTGCAAAGACTTTATGAATTAACTAAAGACCAAGACACTTTTATCACCACAGAAGTCGGTCAACATCAAATGTGGGCAGCGCAACATTATAAATTTAATAAACCAAACAGATGGATGACATCTGGTGGACTTGGGACAATGGGTTATGGATTGCCAGCGGCAGTAGGTGTACAAGTGGCTCATCCAAAAAAATTAGTAGTAGATATTGCAGGTGAAGCCTCAATTTTGATGACAATGCAAGAAATCTCAACTGCAATTCAATATAATTTGCCAATTAAAATTTTTATCTTGAATAATCAATATATGGGAATGGTTAGGCAGTGGCAGGAGCTTCTCCATGAAAAAAATTATTCTGAAAGTTACTCAAAAGCTTTACCTGATTTTGTAAAATTAGCAGAAGCGTACGGTTGTGTTGGTATAAGAGCTGAAAATCCAGATGAGTTAGATGAAAAAATAGAGGAAATGATTAGTATTGATGAACCTGTAATCTTTGATTGTCGTGTAGATCAAACGGAAAACTGTTTTCCAATGATACCATCGGGAAAACCTCATAATCAAATGTTATTAGGTCCTAAAGATCAGGAAGAAAATAGAATCACGGGTAAAGGAAAAGCGTTAGTTTAATGCCAAAATCTAAATCAGCTTACAGTACCCCAAGTAAAATTAGTAAATTAGAAAATCACATTATTGTTGTTTGGGTAGATAATGAAGCAAGTGTTTTATCACGTGTGGTAGGTCTTTTTTCTGGAAGAGGATATAATATAGAGTCTCTAGCAGTTGCAGAAGTTGACCAAAAAAATAACCTTTCAAGAATTACTATTGTAACCACCGGAACACCCGAGGTAATAGAGCAAATAGTATTGCAATTAAAAAAATTAGTTCCAGTTCATAAAGTTGGAAATTTTAAAAGAGATGATAAAAATGTTATTTTTAAAGAAATGGCATTGTTTAAAATTGTTGGAAACTCAAGTAAAATCAAAAATGCTTTAAATGCTTGTAAAAAAAATAATCCAGTTATATTAGATCAAACTAATAAATCTGTTGTAATTCAAATAACAGCATTAAGAAGAGAAATAGATAAAATGGCAAAAAATTTAATATCGTTCGGTCTTATAAGTGTCTCAAGAACTGGTGCGGTTGCAATGACTAGAGGCGCTGAAATATTTAATTAATTAAAAAAGGAGAAAAAAATGAAAATGTTTTATGAAAAAGATGCAGACGTAGATTTAATTAAGAATAAAAAAATTGCAATTTTTGGATATGGAAGCCAAGGACATGCTCATGCACTTAACTTAAAAGATAGTGGGGTTAAAGAAATTGTAGTAGCTCTTAGAGAGGGATCTTCAAGTAAAGCTAAAGCAGAATCTAAAGGATTAAAGGTAATGAATTTATCAGATGCCGCTGCTTGGGCAGATGTAGTAATGATCCTTACGCCAGATGAGCTACAAGCTGAAATTTATAAAAATCATATTGAACAAAGAGTAAAAGAAGGAACTAGTATCGCATTTGCTCATGGATTAAATGTTCATTACGATTTGATTAAAGCAAGAAAAGATTTAGATGTATTTATGGTTGCTCCAAAAGGACCTGGCCACTTAGTTAGAAGTGAATATGAAAAAGGTGGAGGGGTTCCGTGTTTATTTGCGGTTCATCAAAATGGATCAGGAAAAGCGAGAGATCTTGCGCTTTCATATGCTTCAGCAGTTGGTGGGGGTAGATCAGGAATTATTGAAACTACATTTAAAGATGAGGTCGAAACAGATTTATTTGGCGAACAAACTGTTTTATGTGGTGGTTTGGTTGAGCTAATCAAAAATGGTTATGAGACATTAACCGAAGCTGGTTATGAACCTGAAATGGCATATTTTGAAACTGTTCATGAGGTAAAGTTGATTGTTGATTTAATTTATGAGGGTGGAATTGCAAATATGAATTATTCCATTTCAAATACTGCTGAATATGGAGAGTATGTTTCTGGTCCAAGAATTATAAATAAAGAGGAAACAAAAAAAAGAATGAAAGAAGTTTTGACTGATATTCAATCTGGTAAATTCACAAAAGAATGGATGAATGAATGTAAAAATGGTCAAAAAAACTTTCTGGCAACTAGAGCAAAATTAGCTGAGCACTCAGTTGAAAAAGTTGGTGCAGAACTTAGGGCTATGATGCCTTGGATAAGTAAGAAAAAATTGGTAGATAGCGATAAAAGTTAATTTTTTACTAAAGACCTAAAACGATCAGTAATTGTAAATAAAACATAACATTTATTTTGCAATCTCTCTCATAGATTGTATTATAATTTTATATTTTAGCTTATGAACGACAAAAATAAAGTTTTTATATTTGATACTACGATGCGTGATGGTGAACAATCCCCAGGGGCATCTATGAGTTTAGAGGAAAAAATTCAAATTTCTAGAATGTTTGATGAACTTGGTGTTGATATAATCGAAGCAGGTTTTCCAATTGCATCTCCAGGAGATTTCGAAGCAGTAACTGCAATTAGTAAAATTTTAAAAAATTCAATTCCTTGTGGATTATCAAGAGCAAGTAAAAAAGATATTGATGCTTGTCATGAAGCTTTAAAGGCAGCACCACGATTTAGAATTCATACTTTTATTTCAACAAGTCCACTTCACATGAAACACAAATTGAATAAAACTCCAGAGCAAGTTTTAGATGCAATTAAGGAAAGTGTAACTTATGCAAGAAATCTAACTGATGATGTTGAGTGGTCATGCGAAGATGGCACTAGAACAGATATGGATTTTATGTGTAAAATAGTTGAAACAGCAATAACTAGTGGAGCAAGAACAATAAATATTCCTGATACGGTTGGCTATACTATTCCATCTGAATTTATAAAAATAATTTCTACATTAAAAAACAAGGTTCCAAATATTG
>Ga0209709_10005052_pt1 | contig 10472 bp, 8 predicted proteins | sample ArcticOcean_MG_C_2_FD_187435 | JGI IMG/M metagenome (GOLD analysis project Ga0209709, IMG submission 187435) | Marine microbial communities from western Arctic Ocean - ArcticOcean_MG_CB4_136 (SPAdes) (version 2) | ecosystem: Environmental > Aquatic > Marine > Oceanic | place: Arctic Ocean...
GTTTACTGTCAAGCTTCAGTAAGTTTGCTTTCAAGGTGGGTTATGCAATTACCAATAGAAAAAATTTTAGATTTTATCTCAAAAGCTGATTTTTTCTTTGATGAAAATTTTGATGAATTAAAAAAAATTAATACAAAGGATATAAAAGACTTTAAAAAAATAATGAATTCAGAAAATATTTCTAGAAAAGAATGTTTATTACTTCCTTTTAAAACCATTTCAAAAGCCCTAAAGCTTTAAAATAACTCTAACAATAAAGATAAAAAAATATGATAAATACAATAAAAGAAAACTTTAACAGAGCTCTTTATGCTTTAATATTTTCAATAATTACTATTGGAACTCTTTCATTCTTAAGTTTTGAAACGCCTTATGGATTATTTCTAGCTGGATCTTTTGGATCTTCTATGGTTTTACTTTTTGGATATCCCGAAAGTCCTTTTGCTCAACCCAAAAATGTTTTCTTTGGACATTTAGTAACATCTATAGTTGGTGTATTAATTTTAAAATTTCTACCAGTTGATCAGTTTTTACAAATAGCTATCGCTGTAGGTCTTGGTATTTTTGTAATGATACTACTTGGTGTAACTCACCCACCAGCAGGAGGAAATCCGATTGTTATAATACTTGGTGTAGTTTCATACGATTTTTTATTAAACCCAATTATCTTTGGTTCAATAATTATAATTTTTTATGCAATTATTTTAAATCGTTTCATTTTGAAGAAAAATTACCCAAGTAGCTGGAAAAGCTAATCTTTTCGTTGTTTCAAATTTAGCTAGTTTAAATATACTGACTAAATGAATTCTAATTATAAAGTTATAAAATTTAGATCTAATAACTCGAAAGAGGTTAATGATCAAGTATCGATTGAAGAACCGCTGGAAATAATACTCAAATATAAAGATAAAGAAAATTGGATTGAAAATACTATATCTATTACGATGAGAACTCCAGGTGACGATGAGGATTTAGTTACTGGTTTTCTTTTTAATGAAAGAGTAATTGAAAAAATTAATCACATAGAAAATATTGAATCTAGTGGCAAACCTGTTGGTCAGTATAAATTGCAAAATAAAGTTATTGTAACAATAAACAATTCTGAAAATGTTGATATTGATAAAATTAAAAGAAATTTTTTAACCAATTCTTCATGTGGTGTGTGTGGAAAAACATCTCTTGAATCTTTGGAAATTATTAAGAAAGATAAAATAATAAAATCTATTCCAAAAATATCTCATGAAATAATAATGAAATCACCCAATCTATTAAGGCAAAATCAATCTGAATTTTCAAAAACTGGTGGAATTCACGCTAGTGGATTATTCAATGCTAATGGAGAAATTGTATCTATAAAAGAGGATGTGGGACGACACAATGCTTTAGATAAGTTAATTGGATACATTTTGAGAAGAAAATTACTTGATAATAGTTCTCAATTTCTAACCTGTTCTGGAAGGCTTAATTTTGATTTAGTGCAAAAAGCTCTTATGGCAAATATAGGTGTATTAATAGGTGTGGGTGCGCCAACCAGTCTCGCTATAGATTTGGCTAATAAGTTTGACATGACATTAGTAGGTTTTGTAAAAGAGGATAGTTTTAATATTTATAGTAATAATGAGAGAATTATAATAAAAAATTGAAAATTTTATAAGGGTAAATTGTGTCAAAAAATATCAGTAACTTATCAGGAAGAATTGGTTTAAAAAATAATCTGTTTGAAAAAATTTCTGAAAGATCTTTAAAATCTAATAATTCAGACGGTATCAAAGAGATTGCTAAAGAATATAACATGGGTGTTTCTACTATTCATGGTGCAGAAAGTTTTTATGAATTTTTAAGACCATCTCATAGAGAAAAAAAAGCTTTTGTTTGTAATGGAAGTGCGTGCATGTGTTCAGGAACACAAGAATCTTTAAAGAAAAAATTAAAAGAAAAATTAGGTGATAATAAAGTTGGTGAAATGTTTTGTCTTGGCCATTGTTATGAAAATAATGCTTTTCATTATGAAGGTGAAAACTATGCGGGCAATGATATCAACAAAATTGATGAAATAATTAAAGGTGAAACTATTGAACAAGAAAAATTTTTTTCAAAAAGTTTTTCTTCAACAAGCTTTTTAATGGATGATAAACTTTCTAACTTAGATCAATTTAAAAATCTCTTAGGAAAATTTATTGATACGGATAAACAAGAAATAATTAAATCACTTCTAGATTCTAATCTAACTGGTAGAGGTGGTGCTGGTTTTCCAGCTGGAATGAAATGGGATTTTTGTAGAAAAGCAGAATCTAGAAAAAAATATGTCATTTGTAACGCTGATGAAGGTGACTCAGGAGCTTTCTCAGATAGATACTTGTTAGAAGATCAACCATTAAAAGTTTTATTTGGAATGATTATTTGTGGATATGTTATTGGAGGTGACGAAGGTGTTTTATATATAAGAGGAGAATATCCGAAATCTATTGAAGCAATAAATGGGGCTATCAATTCTTTAAAAAAAGCAGGTTTACTTGGTCAGGATATATTAGGAACTAAATTTTCATTTGATTTAAATATTTGTATTGGACAAGGTGCTTATATTTGTGGAGAAGAAACCGCATTGATTGCGTCAATTGAAGGAAGAAGAGCAGAAGTTGATGTAAGACCGCCCTTCCCAGTTACAGAAGGACTTTATAAAAAACCAACTGTTGTTAACAATGTTGAAACTTTAGCTGCAGCTACTGGTATACTTATTAACGGAGCTGATAAATTTTCAGCAATTGGAAATAAAAAATCTGCTGGAACCAAATTAGTTTGCTTTGATAGTTTTTTTAATAATCCAGGTGTTTATGAAATTGAAATGGGAACATCAATGAAAAAAGTTTTATATGATATTGGTGGTGGCTTTAAAGAGCCTATTAAAGCATTACAAATTGGTGGCCCACTTGGTGGCGTTATACCAATAACTGAGATAGAAAAATTAAACTTAGATTTTCAAGAATTTACTGCTGCTGGTTTTATGTTGGGACACGCAAGTATAGTAAGTATTCCAAAAGACTTTCCTATGGTTGAATATATTCATCATTTATTTGAATTTTCAGCAGAAGAATCATGTGGAAAATGCTTTCCTGGAAGACTTGGCTCTTACAGAGGTAAGGAAATGTTTGATCAGGCAAAGAATAAAACAGCTAAAATTCCTTTAAAATTACTAAATGAGCTACTAATAACTATGCAAAAAGGTTGTTTATGCGCATTGTGTGGTGCGATACCTACCCCTATCATGAATATATTAAAATATTTTGGTGATGAAATGAAGGATGATATGGTGAAAGATAATTAATGAGCTCAGAAAAAAGAAAGATCGCCTATATAGATGGAAAACCATATGAAATTGGTCCAAACCATACTTCAGTTTTAAACTTTGTAAAAAGTTATCTTGGAGACAAAAAGGTTCCTACATTATGTGATGATCCAAACTTAGCACCCTATGGTGCTTGTAGAGTTTGTTCTGTTGAGGTTGCTTTAGTCAAAGATGGTCCAACTAAAGTTGTAGCGTCATGTCATACACCAGTTGGTGAGAATCAATATATTTTTACAAATAATGAAAACTTAACAGACTTAAGAAAAAATATTATTGAACTAGTTTTAACTGACCACCCGATGGAATGTGAAACTTGTGAAGTTAATAATAACTGTGAACTTCAAGATGTTGCTAACGATTTAGGTATATCAGACCACAGATACAATACTCCAAAACAACATAAAAATATTCCAAAGGATACCTCTCACGATTACATGAGAATGAATTTAGATAATTGTATTAACTGTGGAAGATGTGTTCGTGCTTGTGATGAAATTCAAGGTTCTTTTGTTTTAACAATGAGTGGTAGAGGATTTGAATCTAAAATCACAACAGACAACGATGCTTTATTTGGAGATTCGTCTTGTGTATCTTGTGGTGCCTGTGCACATACATGTCCAACGGATGCTATCTCAGATGTTTTTCAATCAAAATCTGTAGCTGTAGATGAAAAAGTTAGAACAACTTGCTCTTATTGTGGGGTTGGCTGTAATTTAGAAGCGTCAATTAAAGATAACAAAGTTGTTGCAATATCTACACCAAAAGAAACTGAGGTTAACGCGGGTCACACTTGTATTAAAGGAAGATATGCATTTGGATTTTATGACCATCCAGACAGATTAAAAAGTCCACTAATAAAAAGAAATGGAAAATTTGAAGAAGCTTCATGGGATGAAGCTTATGATTTTATTAAAAAAGAATTAAATCGAATAATTAAAGAGAGCGGCCCAGATGCTGTTGCTGGTATTTCTTCAGCACGATGTACAAATGAAGAAAATTATGTTTTTCAAAAAATGATTAGAGCTACAATCGGAACTAATAACATCGATTGTTGTGCAAGAATTTGTCACTCACCAACAGCTTGGGGAATGCAACAAACTTTTGGAACTGGTGCTGCCACTAATTCTACAGAAGATATTTATCATGCAGATTTGTTTATGGTTATTGGAGCAAATCCAACAAATGCCCACCCGGTTACTGGAGCAAAAATTAAACAACAAGTAATGAAGGGCAAAAAACTAATAGTTCTAGATCCCATTACTACTGAACTAGCCGAACTTGCTGATTACCATATTAAACTTAGACCAGGAACAAATGTGGCTGTTTTAAACATGATGTTGCATTTTATAATGAAAGCAAATCTTTATGATAAAGATTTTGTTAGAGATAGAACTGAAGGTTTTTCAAATTTCATTAAAGAGATTGAAAGACAGGATATGGATCATCTAGCCAAAGTTGCTGGTGTTGATAAGCAATTGGTTAAGGAGGCTGCTATTGCTTACGCTACAGCTAAAAATTCTATGGAATTCCATGGTTTAGGAGTTACAGAGCAAGAACAAGGTTCTAAAACTGTAATGTTAATTGCTGATCTTGCAATGATTACAGGTAATATTGGAAGAAAAGGTGTTGGGGTTAATCCTTTAAGAGGACAAAACAATGTTCAAGGAGCAGCAGATATGGGATGCCAACCTCACCAAGGAGCTGGATATTTTGAGGTAGCTGATGAAAAAAATCAAAACTTTTATACTGAAAAATATGGTGTGGTTCATCCAACCAAAGCCGGATTAAAAATTCCTGAAATGTTTGAAAATGCAATAAATAAAAAACTTAAAGCTGTATGGATTATTGGGGAAGACATCGTACAAACTGATCCTGATAGTAAACATGTGGTTGAGGCTATGAATTCCCTTGAATTGTTAGTTGTGCAGGAAATTTTTATGAGCGAAACAGCTAAACTTGCTACCGTTGTATTACCAGGAACAACATTTTTAGAAAAAGATGGAACTTTTACTAATACAGAAAGAAGAATTCAAAGAGTAAATAGAGCAGTACCTCCTTTACCAGGGACTAAACCAGATGGCGTTATTGTTACAGATATGATGCAGAAATTAGGTTTTGACCAACCTACATATAATGCTGATCAAGTATTAGCAGAAATAGCAGATGTAGTTCCTTTCTTTAAAGGTGTGACGAGAAAAAGATTAGGTAAAATGGGATTACAATGGCCTGTACAAGAAGATGGAACTGATACTCAAATTTTACACAAAGAAACTTTTAAACTTGGAAAAGGTAGGCTTAAAAACTTTGATTGGAAAGAATCAACAGAAATCGAAACTAATAAAAAAGAATATCCTCTAATTCTAACTACTAGTAGAGTTCTTCAGCATTATAATGCTGCTACAATGACAAGACGTACAAAAAATATAAACATTGTTTCAGAAGATTTATTGTTGGTACACCCTAGGGATGCTAAAAAAAGAGACTTAAATACTGGAGATATTGGTAGACTTTATTCTGGTAGAGGTGAAGTTGCTTTAAAAGTGGAAGTGACAGATAAAGTTAAAGAAGGAATAGTATTTACCACATTCCATTTCCCAGAACACATGGTTAATATGGTTACTGGTCATGGAAAAGATGAAGAAACAATGTGTGCAGAATATAAAGTTTCAGCTGTAGAGGTTCAAAAAATTTCTAATCAATTCAAAACTGAATTTGAACCTAAGGAAAATCAAGTCGAAGTTAATTAATTCTTTAAAATGACTATAGGCTGGCATTTTGACAATACATATTCAAGGTTACCAAATATTTTTTCATCTGAAGTCTTACCTGCTAAAGTAAAATCCCCAGATCTTATTATTTTAAATGATAATTTGTCAAAAGATTTAGGATTAGATTTTTCTACAACAAATAACAAAAATTTATCTGAATTATTTTCTGGAAATATATTACCAAAAGATTCAAAAACAATTGCACAGGCGTATGCAGGTCATCAATTTGGTCATTTTACTATGCTTGGTGATGGAAGGACAACTTTAATGGGTGAGCATGTAACTAAAGATAATGAGAGGTTTGATATTCAATTTAAAGGTTCTGGCATAACTCCTTTTTCAAGAAATGGTGACGGAAGAGCTGCTTTAGGACCAATGTTAAGAGAATATATTATTAGTGAATCTATGTATGCTTTAAATATTCCAACAACAAGAAGCTTGGCTGTTGTAAAAACCGGTGAAGATGTTGTAAGAGAAAATATTTTACCAGGGGCAATACTTACAAGAGTTGCCAGTAGTCATTTACGTGTTGGTACATTTCAATACATAGCGGCGAGGCAAAATGAAAATGAATTAAAAACTTTGGTTAATTACACCATAGATCGTCACTATCCAAATATTAAACAATCTAAAAATCAAGCTTTAGATTTATTAAAAGTATTAATGGAAAAACAAATTAATTTAGTAATAAATTGGATGCGTGTTGGTTTCATTCATGGAGTTATGAATACTGATAATATGACTATCTCTGGAGAAACAATAGATTACGGACCATGTGCTTTCATGGATGCTTATGATCCTCAAACAGTATTTAGTTCCATAGATCAACTTGGAAGATACGCTTATTTTAATCAACCTAGTATTACAAAATGGAATTTAGCAAGATTTGCAGAATGTTTAGTACCTTTTGTTAATGAAGATAAAGATAAAGCAATCGATATAGTAACTAAAGAAATTAATACTTTTGAAAAGATATATGAAATAAAATGGTTAAACATGATGCGTGATAAATTAGGTTTGTTTGGAGAAGACCCAAAAGATCAAGTATTAATTTTAGATTTATTAACATGGATGCACCAAAATAAAACTGACTACACAAACACTTTTTGTTATTTAATGAATGAAAAGATTCAAAATAATGAAATATTTAATAATGAAAACTTTATTGTTTGGAAAAAAAGATGGGAAGAACGATTAATGTTGAGCAATAATACACCTGAAAAATATTTAAAATTAATGAGATCTGTTAATCCTTTAGTCATACCTAGAAATCATAAAGTTGAAGAAGCTTTAGAGTTTGCAAATAATAACGATCTGAGCTTAGTGAAAAAATTAATTAAAATTCTTGAAAAGCCCTATGAAAATCAAAAAGGAATTTCTGAATATCAATCTACAGCTCCTGTAAGTGACCAAAAATATCAAACATTTTGTGGAACATAAGCTTAAAAACAGTATAATTTTAATATGCTACGTGAAGTAAAATTTTTATTAAGATCTTCTAAACAAAACTTTTTTTTAAGTATTTATTTATCATTCAGAGTATTTTTTTTTAAAAAATTATATAGAAATAAAATACATAAAAATAAATTTCAAGTTGATTATCAAAAATTAATAAAAAAGGAATTAAAATTAGATCAAGACTATTTTTCATATAATGTAAATTCTCTTGATTTTTTTTTTAAAAACAATAATTACTATGATAAAAAGATTAATGCTCTAGAAATCGGTAGTTATGAGGGGAATTCAAGTTTTTTCTTTTTAAATTACTTTAAAAACTTAAACCTAACTTGTGTAGATACTTTTTTTGGTTCTATAGAACATGACAGTCGAGATTTCGAAAAAGTGTATAATAATTTTAAATTTAACACCGATAAATACAAACATAGATTAAAGGTTATCAAGGATAAATCTGATAACTTTTTTGATAAATTAAATAACACCACCTATGATTTAATTTATATTGATGGTTCTCATTTTCATGAAGATGTATTTAATGATGCAAAAAATTCATTTAAAGTGCTTAATAAAAATGGTTACTTAATTTTTGATGATTTTTTATGGATTTTCTATTCTAATATAAATGAAAATCCGATGGGTGGAATCAAGAGATTTATTAAAGAAAATTTTAATAAAATTAAAATAAGAAGTATAAATTATCAAATAATTTTGCAGAAAATCTAAGAAAAATTACAAAACGTAAGGTTCGGGTCTTGCATTATTCTCTAATACTCTTTCGACTGCAAAATCACTGATATCAATTGTTTGATAAGAGCCTGTTGTAATTAATTCTGTTAAAGCTCTACCAATACCTGGTGCTTGCATCAAGCCTCTTCCAGTAAATCCTGACGCCATATAAACATTTTCATATTTTGGATGTTTGCCAACAACAGCATTGTTATCTAGTTTGTTACAATCATAATAACCAGCCCACCCACCTGTTAATTTTAATTCTTCAAATGCAGGAATTCTTTCTGCTAAAGCTGGCCAAACTAATTCTTCAAAGTCATTCCAAGCTGGTTCTAAATCGGTGGCATCAAATACTGAATTCGGTGAACCGGCCAAGTACTCTTTACCTTCGGGTCTCCAATACACACCTGTAGTTAAATCTCCACACAAAGGCATTTCCGGTATATGTGTTGGGCATTTAACTCTAAAAACAGTATGTTTTTGAGGAACAACAGGAATGTCTTTTAATAATTCTTTAGTCCAACAACCTGCAGCAGATATTATAGTTTTAGCTTTTATTTCAGAAATACTTTTTATTTCACCTTTAATAAATTCAGCACCAAGTTCAATTGCTTTACTTTTTAAAGCACCATGAAACATAAATGGATCAATCCATCCTTCGCTTTGATTATCTGTATATGTAGCAGTTTCTATGCCATCACTATTTATAAATGGAAATACACTAGATAACTTTGATCCTTTAATATTTTTAGTTCCAGCGTCACAAGCTTCGTGGTTTTTTAAAGCTTTATACTGTTCCTCAGCATGCTCTGGGCCAAACATTAATAAATATCCATTAGCAACCATGCTAGCTGTAGGGTTAGGATTTTTTTCAGTTTTAAGTAATTCTGGTATTTGAAAAATAAACTCTCTTGCAAATTTTCCTAACAAAATATTTTCTTTTTGAAAAAATTGTCGTCTAAAACCACCCAATGATAATGGGAAAGAAGCTGTTTTATAAGTTGGATCTCTTTCTATAACTTTAACTTTTCTACCCTCTTTAGATAAAAAATAGGCTGTAGCAGTTCCTATTATTCCACCACCAATTATTACAACATCATCCATAATTTATTTAATTTAATATGATTAGGCTAAGATTTAGCAGTAATGCAAAGAGACACCAAAGTAAATAAGGAATCATTAAATAAAAACTAAGCAAGTTGACACGCTTAAATCTTACTATGAGAATGATTATCAATAATATTAAGATTACTAATACAATTAACGCTAAAGTAATTTTATGAAAAACAAAAAAAACTATACTCCAAGTTGTATTAAAAATTAAATGTATTATATAAATATAAATCGTGCCTATATCTCTATTTTTACTATGCCAAAATTTCCAAATAGCGATTGTCATAAATAAATAAAGCGTAGTCCATACTGGTGCAAAAACCCAGTCAGGAGGATTGTATGTTGGCATCACTAGCATTGAGTACCAAGGTTCTTTAAAGTTTATAGTGGCTAAACCACCAATAGCAGATGCTGAATAAGTAATTATGGCAAATAGTAGAAAGGATAATAATTTGTTTTTTAACATAAACTCATTATACATCACTTAATGAATGATAAAAAAGTAATTTGGATAACTGGTGCAAGTAGTGGAATTGGTAGATCTTTGGCTTTAAAATTTGCTAACGAAGGCTGGGTAGTTGCTGCTTCTGCTAGACGAGAAAATTTATTACAGGAATTACAAAGTGAAAATACAAATATTCATTCATTTCCTTTAGATGTTACAAACGCTGAACAGTGCAAAACTGTCTTTGATGATATTATAAAACGATTTGAAAATATTGAGATTTGTGTATTTGGCACTGGTATACATGATCCAAAATCTGAAAAGAGCTTTAATTTAGATAAGATAAGAAAAATTATGGAAGTAAATTATTTCGGCACAATGAATTCTATTAACTCTATTTATGAGTACTTTAATAATAAAAAAAGTGGGCAGATATCTATCATTTCTTCTGTTGCCGGTTATAGAGGGTTACCTGCGGCTGGTGCTTATTGCGCGTCTAAGTCTGCACTTACTAGCTTTACAGAAAGCCTGCAGTTTGAAATGAAAAGAATAAATGTAAGAGTTTCACTAATAAGTCCTGGCTTTATCAAAACTCCCATGACAGACCAGAATGATT
>Ga0209709_10005053_pt1 | contig 10472 bp, 4 predicted proteins | sample ArcticOcean_MG_C_2_FD_187435 | JGI IMG/M metagenome (GOLD analysis project Ga0209709, IMG submission 187435) | Marine microbial communities from western Arctic Ocean - ArcticOcean_MG_CB4_136 (SPAdes) (version 2) | ecosystem: Environmental > Aquatic > Marine > Oceanic | place: Arctic Ocean...
CGCGAAGCTGCCCGCGGTCGCCGAGCGCCTGAGGGCCTGGCTCGAGGTGGGCCAGGCGGGCGAGGTGCCGCCGGAGCTGCGCGCCGCGCCGCAGGGCGTGCTCGTGCACCGGCTGTTCGGCTCGGGGGCCGCCAAGACCCGTGCACCCGCCGGTGACTCACCGAAAAATGAGTCACAATCACAATCTCGATCTCGATCTCGGAGATTTTTGTGATTGAGCCAGCATTGTGAGACACATTTGCGCATGCGCATGCGCATGCGGAGGTGTCAACAAGCTACTTGACATGCCAATTTCAAGGGAGGAGCAACACAACACAAGATACATGACACACTATAAATAAATGTGAAGTACCGTACCGAAGTGACGTCTGCAGGGATGACGACTAGCTAGTTGACACCTCCGCATGCGCATGCGCATGCGCAAATGTGTCTCACGATGCTGGCTCAATCACAAAAATCTCCGAGATCGAGATCGAGATTGTGATTGTGACTCATTTTTCGGTGAGTCACCGGTGGTGTCTGGCAGCAAGCACCGCTTGCTTCTCGCCCCCTGTGTTTTTTGGTGGTTGCTGTCGAGAATTTCCTGCGGAAGTGAGCACTCGCAGAGCTCGTGGTTGGGGCGGCACACCACCTCCATTTGACACCGCAACAGCCAACGCGGCCGTGTTTATCTGTGTTGCACACCAGTCCAACTCAGCCGAATTGCAGGCTGTACTGCACACCAGGGCAACTAGATGGACAGGTGGGGGCGGCGAGCGATGCGGCACTTCGGCCCAGAGGCCCGCACCGCGCTGGAGCTGGGGGTGGAGCATCTGCGGTCGGGCTCGAGCTGGGGGGAGGCGTATTTGGCTGCGGTCTTGAGCATCGCTGCCGGTGCCGGAGGAGATGCAGGTGTGCTGGGGGGGAGTGCGAGGAACGAGGGCGCGACTGCCGCTGCGGTGCGATGGATGCTGTCGCACGTCGACCGGGAATCTGCCGCGCTCGCGATTCTCGCGTTGGCGGTGTACCGCTCCCGCGGAAAGAGTGTCGCAGACGACCGGCTCTACGAATGGGCCGCTCAATGCGGCCAGTGCGACGTCCACGCAGAAGCACTGCTCGACCTGCTCGCCGTCTTGATCGGGCTGCAGCTAGTCACCGTGCCGGACGACACGGGCGCCCTCGAAGCCCTGGAGTGCGCATACGCAGCCGAGCACGGCGCCCCACACGCGCTGCTGGGCGCGGTGGGGATGGCGGACGGGCCGGCGCTGGCCGCGTTCGACGGCCGCACAGCGGGGCGGGTGCTTTGGCCGGAGGACCGGGCTGCTGTTGTGCGCGTTCTGCGTCTCATCTCCAGCCCAGCCGACCGTCTGGCCGACGACGTGCTGCTTCACGACAGGGGGGACGACCACGCGGCATACCACACCTCCTTCGGCTTGCTGGTCGGATACACGTGGAGCGAGGTGGAAAGCTTCCTCCGAACCGCTGCCGACGCCGACGATGCCGATGTCCGGCGCGCTCGCCTCCGGGCAGAAAGCGTCGCTGCAATTCTGCCGGCGCAGCTGCATCAGCTGGGTTGGTTGCGTTGACTGATCGCGTCTCGCTTCTGGCGTGCGACCTTTGTGCTGTCTGCCTCCAATCGACCGTTAATTAGATCGGCTCTCCGTACAGCTTGCGCAGGTGGAAGGCTTCGCGGTGCATGTCCGTCACATGCCACTGCATCATCACGCGGTGGTTGTCGCGAGACGCGTGCCGCGCCTTCTGGACGCGCGACAGCTCGTCGTAGCACCCGCGGTTGTTGTTCTGCGCGTCCTGCAACTTGGAGTTGTGCTCGAGGACCTTCGGCTCGGTGCCGATGCCTGGCAGCCGGGGCAGCGCCTTCTTCTTCGGGTTCCTCTTCCCGGCCTTCTTCTTCTTCGCCGCCACGCGGAGCTCGTTCCACCGACGCACCGCCGCGCGCCGCTTGCACACGCGCTCGAAGGCGCGCACCGACGCCCGGCACGCGCGCCGCTTCTCCGTTTCGGCCTTCACGCCGGCCCTCTTGTTCCGCGACTTCGGGATGTGCGCCATGTCCTCCCATGGCTCGAGGTGCTCGCCGCAGAGCAGCGGGGTATCGTGAGAATGGTGTCTTGGGTGCGCTGGCCGGCGTGTTGACTGCCCAGAACATACGATAACCGCACGCCAGCGCGCTGCTGCCACGCACAACACCCCGATGAATGCACAGAGCATCACAGCATTCGTCACAGCGCATCTCGCCTCGACGCCGCCAGCAGAGGGGTATCCGTTGACCGACGACCAGATTGGCGTGGAGGAAGTTGCCGCGGTCATCGGGGTGTTGCTGAGCAAGCGCCTGACGCACTCCCCGCTCGTGGATGAGTTCGAGGCGGAGTTCGCCGCGGCCACAGGGGCGCCGTACGCGGTGATGGTGAACTCGGGCTCGTCGGCGAACCTGCTTGCGGTGGCGGCGGCGACGAATCCTGCGCGTGTCCGGCACCTGGCCCCGGGAGACGCCGTGGCCGTTCCAGCGGTGTGCTGGTCGACGTCCGTCGCGCCAATTTTGCAGATGGGTTGCCGCCCCGTGTACGTCGACGTCGACCCGGCGACAGCGAACATGACCGCGAGCGCCCTCGAGGCCGCGGTGCGCACCCAAGGCGTGAAAGGGCTGGTGGCAGTGCACGCGCTGGGCAACGCGGCCCCCCTCGACGCATTGATGGCGGTCGTGAGAAGGCACGACCTTGTATTCATCGAGGACGCGTGCGAGGCACTGGGGTCGCGGTTCCGATCGCGCGCCCTCGGCACGTTTGGGGACTTCGGCACGTTCTCGTTCTATTACAGCCATCACATTACATGTGGCGAGGGTGGCATGGTCGTGTGCCGGACGCTCGAGGACTACAACCTGCTGAGGTGTTTGCGGGCGCACGGGTGGACGCGCCATCTCACCAACCGCGAGGCGGTAGAGAGTGCGAACGCGGATATCGACCCCCGCTTCCTGTTTGTCAACACCGGGTTCAACGTGCGCCCGATGTCGACGCAGGCAGCCATGGCGCGGGTGCAGCTGCGCAAGCTGGGCGCGTTCGTCGCGGCGCGCAGAGAATCGTACGCCTTGATTCGCGATGCGCTGCTGCAAGACGCGCGCTATGCGCGACACTCCGCATACGAGGTCGTCCGAGAAACGCCCGGCGTCGAGGCGTCGTGGTTCGGCGTGGCATTGCTGCTGTCCGCGGCGTGTTCGCACCAGCTGGCGGCATTCAAAGCGCACCTGGCACGTGCAGGCGTGGAGCACCGCCCGGTGATTTCCGGCAACATGGCGCGGCAGCCGTTCAACAAGCTGTACTCGCTCGACGTCGACCCGGAGGAGTACCCGGGCGCCGAGAGGCTGCACCACGGCGCGTTGTTTGTGGGGCTCCACAGCCGCCGCATCTCCGACGCACACTTGCGGCGTTTGGTCGCCGCGGTCAACGGCTTCGACTGGCGCCCGCGAATGCGCGTGCTTGTGACCGGCGGGAGCGGGTTGCTCGGCAATGCGCTGCGCGACCTGGCGCCGCACGGCCTGGAAGCGGAGGTGCGGTTCCTCTCCTCGACCGACTGCGATCTGCGCGACGCAGGCGCGACGCGTCGGCTCTTTCGCTCGTTCATGCCGACACACGTCGTGCACGCCGCAGCCGTCGTGGGCGGGCTGTACTCCAACCTCATGGACGACATGACCATCGGCGCCGACAACGTCGCCATAAACACGAACGTGATGCGATCCGTGCTGGAATTCGACGTCCGCCACGTGCTCGCAGTATCATCGAGTTGCGTGTTCCCCGCCGCCGAGGCCGAGTTCGACGAAGATCGACTGCACGCCGGAGCACCACACCCCTCCGCCGCCGACTACGCGATGGCGAAACGCCACATGCACGTTCTGTGCGACAAGCTGCGTTCCCGCGGTGTCAATACGACCGTGTTGATCGCATGCAACATGTACGGGCCTCACGACGTGTTCGATCCGCCGAATGGGCATGTGGTCGGCGACTTGGTAGCGAAAGCCTCTGCGGGGCCGCGCCTGCTTGTGCTAGGGACGGGCGCGGCAATGCGACAGTTCATGTACGTTCGGGACTTCGCGCGCATCGTATGGCAAGCGCTGCCGATGGCGTTGCCCCCGGCGCTCATGTGTGCGCCACCAGACGCCTCGATCTCCATACGAGAGCTGGCTGCACGCATTGCACGGCTCGCAGGCACCACCGTCGAGTTCGACACGACCAAATCCGACGGGCAGCTCCGCAAACATTGCAACACTGCGCGTTTTCAGCGCGCGTTTCCCGCTTTTGAGTGGACGTCGCTCGAGGACGGGCTGCGCGCTACGATCGACTGGCACGCCGCGACACTCGCGGACAGCGGCGCCGCGCCCGAAACGGAGGACCCGCACAGCTTTGTCGGCACGACGTCTGCAGCGGAATTGTACGACTGCCAAGAATAGCGTCTTGGGTCTAAATGGCGGATGCGCAACCAAGGAGCAGCATGCGTTGCTGCAGACGGCAGTTGCTACACCCCGTGCTTGTATTTGTAGTGTGTTGTTCGATGGTTACAACAGTGCAGTTGCTGCACACATATAGTAGCTCCCAAGATGCAAGCACAGGCATCGCCGCCGTGATAAGGCGGGCGCAGCTCCGTGGGGGGCGCGAGCTCCGGGCGGTGCTGGTGCTAACAACGCACGACCGCCGGGGGTACGTCGAGACATTTGCGCGGGCGATCGCGTTGGACCCGGCCGTGCGCAGCGGGGCGGTCGGTCTGTTCGTGCGCGACGACGGATCGACACAGTACGGCGAAGTCGAGTTGAGACGGTTGTTTCCGCGGGCCACCATTGTGATGGGAGCAGGCGGGCTCAGAGCCGACTTCAACACCCGGAGGATTTTTGAGTGGTTCGCCGAGCAGTCGGAATATGACACCATGATCAACGTGGACAGTGACGCGTTTTTGGACCCTTCATGGTGGTCTTTCGTCCAAGCCAAGCTGCCCCCCGCTGGGTTCGTTACCCTCTACCACTCGGGCGCAGAGCACCACAAAACACTAAGTTGCAACGACCCGGAAGACATTGTTTTGTGCGAGCAAGGATCGACCGGGGCGTTGGGCATGGTTGTGTCCAAAACGCTGGCCCGCGAGATGCTGCTGGAAAACGACAACGGCGGAGCGTTTGACTGGGGAATTGTGGCCTGGCTAAAGAAGCGTGGGATCCCAGTACTCGCCCCGAAAGAAAGCAGGGTTCTGCATTTCGGCTTCTTCGGGCAGAATAACGCCCCTGGTCGCATGGCTGAGTTGGCCGAGCGCTTCAACATGTCCTCGATCCCCCCCAGCGTGCGGCCCTGTGTGGACTGGTGGATGGCGGCACACAACCCGAACGAGCCGTGTCCACACCACGAGCAATCGACACCCTTGTCGGACAACGAGGTGGTGGTCTTGGTCATGAGTGCACGTAGTGACGTGGAGCGACGCAAGGCCATTCGCGAGACATGGGCGCGTGGGCACACGGGCGTATTTTTCATGGTTGGCGACAAAGCGTGTGCCATTCCCCCATCGTACCGAACGACGGCGTATTCGTGCGAGGCGAAAGGGCCCGTGCCTTCCGACGTCCAAACCCCGTACGACACCAAAGTAGCGGGGGAAGATGTACTGCTGAAAGACGAGGCAGAGGCGCATTCCGATTTGGTCCTGTTGCCAATGGTCGATTTCTACCGCGCGTTGCCGCGGAAACTGAAGGAAACGTGTCGATGGGCGTTGGCCCACACGGAGGCCAAGTGGATGGTCAAGGTCGACGACGATGCGGTGGTGCGGATCCCCGAGTTGGAGGCGTTGCTTGGGCAACGAGATGCGACCAAACTTGTCGTCATGGGGCACATTCGACGCGGTGCAGCCGTCCCAAAGAGCGGCAAGTGGTCCGATCTCGACTTCATTCGACCGCAGTACCCACCCTTTGCGAACGGGGCCCAGGGGTACGCCGTAACGCGCGGAGTGGCCGGGGCGGTGGTTGCGCACGACGGGTTCGAGTACCAGGGTGAGGACGTGAGTCTGGGCATTTGGATGGACGAGATGAAGAACCCTGTGCAATGGGTGCATTCGCCCCAACATTTCGTGGCACATGAGAATTGCAGCGACAGGAGCAAGGTCGTGATCGGCCACAACATTTCACCGGCGAAGATGCGGGCGTGCTTCCCCAACGCCCATCTCGTCGAGGACGACGTGCGGGCAACGCGTCCCACCGCGCCACCGCCTGTTGCAGAGGCCGAGTTTGGGGTTGTTCCGCCAAACGATGAGTGGCGATTCATACACATCCCGAAGAATGGTGGCACCGCCATTAAGCGTGCTGCGGCCAGGCAGCACCTCCCGATCTCGACATCTGGGCACGAATTTGGGGCTGCGACGGCAGCAAAGCAGACGGAAAACCTACTGGTGGTATTACGCGACCCGCTTCTGAGGTTTGCTTCTGCGGTCAACTACGGATACAAGGAGTGGGTGCACGTCGCCAAGAACACGGCCGCGTTGGCGGCGAACCTCACAACGCCAAATGCAGTCGCGGAAGCGCTGTGCGGGGCAGACCCCGGGCTGCGGATCATTGCTGATGAGATGATTAGCAATGATGAAGGCCAGAAGGTCGATGGTGGACGCCCCAAGTTCAATTATGTTTTCGAGCCGCAATCGTCTTGGGTCCGCGACCGGCGCGACCCCATCACCGTGCTGCGATTCGAGCATCTGCAAGATGACTGGTACGATTTTCTCGATGCAAACGGTATGCCGCGCGCACCCTTGTCCGACCGAGTGACGGCAGGGTCTTCAGGAGAAGTATCGGCGAACGACGAACCTACACAGCGGGTCTTCTACTCCGCCGAAGCGCGTCGTTGCATCCAAGACCTCTACGTCGAGGATTACGCACTGTTGCGAACAAGCAAGTTGCTAACATACGCATATGCACGAGCCGGCGAGATGAAGCCCGTGTTGTACCACAAACTGCAAGGACACCTTGGCAACCAGTTGTTCCAGTACGCCTCGGTGGTAGGCATCGCCGCCGCCAACCACATGCAGGCGTGTGTCGACGGCGCCGCGAGTGCGCTGGGCGCGCACTTCGAAAACGTCGAGAAATGCGCTCGTCCCCGGCCGACAGTGGTGGTGGGCGAGCGCGGTCGCTTCGCAGAGCATCAGCAGTTCGAGTTTCCACCTGCCGGCGCCGTGCTGGAGGGCTACCTCCAATCCTACAAGTACTTCGCCAGCCGTGCCCCGCTTGCACTCGAGGCTTCCATTCGGGCCACGGCCTCGGCCGCGTTATTGGAGCTTGCGCCGGGGGGTGTACCGACCGTCGGCGTGCACGTTAGGCGGGGGGACATTGCACAGAAGCAGGCATTTTACTTCGTGCGCCTGCCCGGCGCGCCGTATTTCGAACGCGTGCTGGCGCACTTCAGAAGCGCACACCCCGGCGCGGTGTTCGTGGTGACATCCGACGACCCCGCGTGGTGCTCACAGCAGCCGTTTTTCGCCGCTGCAGACGTGCGCGTGCTCCCCCGCGGGCGTGCTCAGATTGCGGACATGGCGCTGCTGGCGGCGTGCGACCACCACGTCGTGTCCGCCGGCACGTTCGGCTGGTGGGCCGCCTTCCTGGGCGCGCAGACGGGCGGCGAGGTGGTGTACTACGACGGCGAGTTCGACATGGAGCATCCGACAAGCAAGAGGGGCGTGGTGTTGGCGGACTACTATCCAGAGGGGTGGGTCGCGATGGGAGACGCCGAAGAGCGAACGACGTCTCGGCACACCATCGTGACTGCCTACTTTGACATACCGTCCAAACACGCCTCCAAGGAGTACGAGGAGTGGATGGCCAACATGCTGTCATTACAAGACGCCATGGTGATTTACACCACACCGGACATGATTGCGACGATCGAGCGGCTTCGCGCCCACGCCATGGAGCGGACGCTCGTTGTGTCGACGAAGTTGGAGGATACGCAAATGGGAACACGTTACGGAGCAACGTTTTGGGAGACGCAACACGCGCTCGACCCGGAGCGTTCGATCCACGTTGATCCGCGACTGTATTGGATTTGGCACGAAAAGGCGGAACTCGTTCGGCGCACGGTGGTTTCCAACCCGTTTCGGTCATCCTTTTTTGCGTGGGTCGACATTGGATACTTTCGCACCACGCAGTACAATGGCAAAACCATGATCCGAGCCATTCCACCCACGCTTCGGAAAGATCAAGTGTTGATGCTCGATGCCACGACACTCATCGATTCAAAACGACTAGGAAACTACGTGGGAGGAGGGTTTATCGGTGGTTACGCTGAGGGGCTCGAGCAATGGCATACCAAATACTACGCGCTGTTGGACGGGCACAAAGACGAGTTCATTGGCAAAGACCAGCCATGGATGTGGAAGACGTGCGAGGCAAACCCTGGCCTATGTGAGTTGGTGGTGCCGGGTACAGGGCACGGGGATCCGTGGTTCTACATGGCGCCGTTCATGATGGGGGTTGGTGGTGGTCACGACGACAACCATTGCCTCCAAGATCTCGCTTCCAACATGCCAACCAACAAGGACGGAGCGATGAAGGCGCATCACTGGGACGCACGCACGGCCAAGTGGAACGAGAAAGAGCGTTGGAAGCCGATGGATCTGAAAGCACCGTGCACGATATGGTACGTGGGTGCCAACACCCACGGCAGGGACGGGGTTCGTCTACAGCAAGACTACCCCTGTGACATTCGGGTATTTGAACCAGTACCGACGTTTACACGGGCACTACGTCGCAACTGGAAGGACGTCCCGCGTTCGACAATCCACGGTTACGGTCTAGGCGCGTCCACGCGAACTGTTCGCGGCGTGCACGTCGTTGGCGAGAGCACCTTTGCGATGGAGGATTCGAAACAGGGTGTAACGCTGGAGATACGGAGCGTCGGCGAAGTGTGGCGCGAGTTCCGATCGCCGACCATCGACCTCCTGCACGTAAACTGCGAAGGGTGCGAATGGGAATTGTGGGAGTCGTTGCTGGACGGCGGCCTCGCTCCACACATCGGCACAATTCAAGTCGGCACACATTGGTTTCCAAACATCGTGGACATTGAGCGACGGTACTGTGACATCGAGAGCAGGTTGAAAGCAACGCACGAAATTGCATTCAAGCAAGCATTTGGTTGGGAGCGATGGACGGCGTTGCGGCCGTGATCCGGACGGAGCGAGCGAGCGTCGCTAGTAATCACACGGCGCAGCAACGCAGCGAGGGGGCGAGCAAGGGAGCGAGTGCAGCGAGGGAGTGCCCGTGAGGGTGTGCGAAAGTAAGAAACACCGAGGGCCGAGTCGGAGCGGGCAGGCGGGCGAGACGCCGCCGGCGCTGCGCGCCACGCCAGGCGATAGGCCAGCCCGCTGTGCGTGCCGCACCAGTAACCGCCGCGTCTGTGTCTCGCCATGCACAAGCCGCGTCGTAACAGCAGCCGCTGCCTCCACAGCTCGCGGAACCTCCCCGTCTGCGGCTCGCGCGCCGTCAAGGGACGAGTCGGCCCCGCCACGCGCTGCGTCGCCCACGGCGGCGGGCACCGCTGCCTCGAGCCGGGGGGGTGCGACAAGGGCGCGGTGGCCGCGCCCGACGGCACGCGCACGCGCTGCAAGGCCCACGGCGGCGGGCACCGCTGCCTCGAGCCGGGGGGGTGCGACAAGAGCGCACAGCAGGCGCGCGACGGCACGTGGACGCGCTGCAAAGCCCACGGCGGCGGGTCCCGCTGCCTCGAGCCGGGGGGGTGCGACAAGAGCGCGGTGGCCGCGGCCGACGGCACGCACACGCGCTGCATCGCCCACGGCGGCGGGTTCCGCTGCCTCGAGCCGGGGGGGTGTGACAAGAGCGCAAAGGTCGCGCCCGACGGCACGCGCACGCGCTGCAAGGGCCACGGCGGCGGGCACCGCTGCCTCGAGCCGGGGGGGTGCGACAAGAGCGCGGTGGCCGCGCCCGACGGCACGCGGACGCGCTGCAAAGCCCACGGCGGCGGGCACCGCTGCCTCGAGCCGGGGGGGTGCGACAAGAGCGCAGAGCGCGCGGCCGACGGCACGTGGACGCGCTGCAAGGCCCACGGCGGCGGGTCCCGCTGCCTCGAGCCGGGGGGGTGCGACAAGAGCACACAGGCCGCGCCCGACGGCACGCACACGCGCTGCATCGCCCACGGCGGCGGGTTCCGCTGCCTCGAGCCGGGGGGGTGTGACAAGGGCGCGGTGGCCGCGCCCGACGGCACGCGCACGCGCTGCAAGGGCCACGGCGGCGGGCACCGCTGCCTCGAGCCGGGGGGGTGTGACAAGAGCGCGGTGGCCGCGCCCGACGGCACGCACACGCGCTGCATCGCCCACGGCGGCGGGCACCGCTGCCTCGAGCCGGGGGGGTGCGACAAGAGCGCACAGCAGGCGCCCGACGGCACGTGGACGCGCTGCAAAGCCCACGGCGGCGGGCACCGCTGCCTCGAGCCGGGGGGGTGCGACAAGAGCGCAAAGGT
>Ga0209709_10005056_pt1 | contig 10469 bp, 10 predicted proteins | sample ArcticOcean_MG_C_2_FD_187435 | JGI IMG/M metagenome (GOLD analysis project Ga0209709, IMG submission 187435) | Marine microbial communities from western Arctic Ocean - ArcticOcean_MG_CB4_136 (SPAdes) (version 2) | ecosystem: Environmental > Aquatic > Marine > Oceanic | place: Arctic Ocean...
ACTTTGAAAAAATTTACACTTTTATTAAAACCAAGTGTTGGATTTAAAAATATTCCACTTATTTGGTATGAAATGATGGATGTTAGTAAAATTGTTGGCTTTATTTTACCAGATTGGATTGCAGATACTATCCCAGGTAAATACCCAGTTCATAGTGATGATGGAACAGTAAAACCAAACTTTAAAAGCAAAGTTTTTAATGTTGTTACTGGTGAGTTTAAATTATTCAAAATACCTGTACCCATGGGACACATATGGGATTCTTTCCTAAGAGTACTCTTGGGTCTAGTGCTTGGAATAATATTCGGTGTACCGCTTGGTTTATTAATGGGTCTAAATAGATTTGCCAAAGGGTTCTTTGACCCATTAATTGAACTGTACAGACCAGTTCCTCCACTTGCTTGGGCTCCACTGGTGATTACCGTATTTGGAATTGATAACGTTGGAAAAGTATTCTTATTATTTATGGTTTCTTTTTCAATCATGATCATCTCAGCTAGAGCTGGTGCTTCAGGAACTCAATTGTCTAAAATTCATGCTTCTCACTCACTTGGAGCATCTAGATGGCAAATATTAAGGCATGTTATTTTTCCAAACTCATTACCTGAAATCTTAACAGGTGTTAGAGTTGCTGTTGGAATGTGTTGGGGAACTTTAGTTGCAGCAGAATTTTTAGCAGGTACTACAGGTATTGGATTTGTTGAAAATGTTGCTAAGAAATACTTTCAATATGAAGTTATCTGGATTACTATTTTTGTAATGGGAATGCTAGGTTTACTGTTTGACATTGCTTTAAGAAAAATAATTGACAAAACAATTCCATGGCATGGTAAAGGATAAATAACTTAATTTAATAGATTATTCATTATGTCAATAGTTATAATTACAGGTTCTTCAGGTTTGGTTGGATCAGAATCTGTTAATTTTTTTTGTAAAAAGGGTTTTGACGTTATTGGTATTGATAATAACTATAGAAAATTATTTTTTGGAAGTGATGGGTCAACACTGGATATTAAAAAAAAACTTTTAAATAATAAAAATTTTCGTAGCTATAATTTTGATATAAGAAATTATAATAATCTAGAAAAAATTTTTCGAAAATATAAAAAACATATTGCTTTAATCATCCATTGTGCAGCACAACCATCTCATGATTATGGGAAAAATTTCCCTGTATTAGATTTTTCTATTAATGCAACTGGGACCCTAAACTTATTAGAACTTACAAAGATATACAGTCCTACATCACCTTTTATATTTATGTCCACCAATAAGGTTTATGGCGACAATCCTAACAAACTTAAATTAATTGAAAAAAACAAAAGATGGGAATTGAAAAATAATAATAAATTATTTAAGGGTATTAACGAAAAATTTTCTATAGATAATTGTACACATAGTTTTTTTGGTGTTTCAAAAACTTATGCTGACCTAATTGTTCAAGAGTATGGAAAAAATGTTGGATTAAAAACAGTATCATTCAGAGCTGGATGTATAACGGGACCAAATCATAATGGTGCTAAGTTACATGGTTTTTTATCGTATTTAGTAAAAATAAGTTTAGCTAAAAAGAAATACTCTTTAATTGGATATAAAGGAAAACAAGTTAGAGACAATTTACATAGTCAAGATTTAGTTAATTGTTTTTGGGAATTTTATAAAAGACCCAAATACGGAGAAGTTTACAATATGGGAGGTGGAAGATATTCTAATTGTTCAATAATTGAAGCTTTAGAAATATTAGAGGAAATCACAAAAATTAAAATTAAAAAAGAAATAATAAAAAAAAATAGAGTTGGAGATCATATTTGGTATATTTCTGATACTAATAAATTTAAAAAAGATTATCCAAAATGGGAACAAGAATATAACACTAAAAAAATTATTGAAGAATTAATTGCGAATAATTAGAAATATTTAATAAATTGAAAACTATAATATTAATCTCCTTAATTAAAAAAATCTTTAAATCTCATAACCTGAATAATAAGGATGCTTCTATTTGTGTAAATGCATTAATTAATGCAGAACTTGTAGGAGCTCCTTCTCATGGTTTGTCTAGATTAAAAATGTATTGTGATCGAATTAAAAAAAAAATTATAAATCCTAGACCCAAAATAAAGATTAAAAAAATTTCTCCATCAATAGCTCATGTTGATGCGGATAATAGTATCGGGTTTGTTGCGGCAGATATTGCTATCAAGACAGCTATAAAAAATGCCAAAAAAACTGGCATTGGTTTAGTTGCAGTTAAAAATAGTGGTCATTATGGTTTGTCTGGCTATTATGCTGAGCAAGCTGTTAAAAAAAATTTAATGGTTATGGTTTTTACTAACGCTCCGCCAGCTGTTGCACCTCATGGAGCATTAAAAAGTTTATTTGGAACCAACCCAATTTGTTTTGGAACCCCGACAGGATCTAAAGTTCCTTTTATTTTAGATACTTCAATATCAATGATTAATAGAGGAAAAATTAGAGTTGCCGCAAGAGAAAAAACAAAAATTCCCGAAGGTGTTGCTTTAGATAAATTTGGTAAACCGACTACAGACCCTAAAAAAGCATTAGAAGGTGTTCAATTACCTATTGCTGGATTTAGAGGCTCTGGATTAGCTTGGATGGTAGATATTTTAAGTGGTGTTTTAACAGGAGGTAATCATGCTGGTCGTGTAAAAGACCCTTTTGCAGATTTTAGTGGTCCTCAAAATATAGGTCATTTATTTTTTGTAATGAAGCCTAATTTGTTTGTGGGAAATTCTTTTAATAAAAGAATAAAAGACAATATTAAAACAATAAAAAAACTACCTAAAATTAAAGGTGTTAAGGAAATTCTTTATCCAGGGCAAAATAAATACAATAGATATAAGGATAATCTTAAAAAAGAGATTAAAATTACAAAGAATGTATTGGAAGATTTAAATAGTTTAATAAGATAAAACTACTATAATATGTCCCTAATATGCGTCCAATATTTAAAATTATTATAGTATACGAAGTCATTTTTTTTATTTTCTGGAACTTCCTTTATTATTCTAATCCAGGTGTTGAAAGTTGGTTTAAACTAGAAAATCTGACAGCGATATATACTGTTCTATCAACTATGGCTTTAGGATTTGTTTTTGTGTATGTGGTTTTTATCACTATGAAAATAACAGGTGTACTTAATAAAATTAAAACTTTAAAGGATCCAAGAAAAAACTTTTAGTTAACGAATAGTTTTGGCAAATTTTACAATGTCTTTAATTAGTAACTCTGGCTGTTCCATTGCAGCAAAATGTCCACCACTTGGCATTTCTGTCCATTGGGTAATATTAAAAATTCTATCTACGTAGGAACGAGGTGGCCATTCCGACATTTCAGCTGGGAAAATTGCAGCTGCAGTTGGAATTTGTATCTTATGGAAATCTTTTGGAAAAAAACGTCCTCCCTCTTCTCTTCTTCCGTAATAAATCCAAGAAGCTGTATTAAAAGTTTTTGTAACTATGTAAACCATAATATTTGCTAACAAAGCGTCCTTTGAATAAGCACTTTCAATATCACCATCCTTTAAATCAGACCAAGAATGCATCTTTTCAATAATCCAAGCTGCAATACCAACGGGACTATCCATCATTCCATAACTCAATGTTTGTGGCTTTGTTGCTTGTTGGGTTCTATAACCATCCTGCATAACTTGATCCTTATCAAATCTTTTTTGCCACTCCTCTTCTTCTTTAGATTGAGGACCATCTTGATGACGCATTGTTAAGCAGTTAATATGTATTGCTTTGCAATCTTTTGAATGATCATAACCAATCCAATTGGCAATTGTTGCTCCCCAGTCTCCGCCTTGAGCCAAATAATTTTTATAATCAATATTCTCTACCATTAGTTTATTAAAAATATCAGCCATTTTTCTAGGTCCCATTGGTTTTGAGGGTCTTCCAGAAAAACCAAACCCTGGCAATGATGGAACCACTACGTCAAATGCATCCTCTTCTTTTCCACCAAATTTTTCAGGATGTGCTAACTTTTCAATGATATGTAAAAACTCAACTATCGATCCAGGCCATCCATGCATAAGAAGTAACGGCGTAGGATTGTGTCCACTTCCTTTTTCATGAATAAAATGAATATCTATATCATCCACTCTTGTTTTAAAGTTTAAAAATTTATTTATTTCTGCCTCATGTTTTCGCCAGTCAAAACTATTGACCCAGTAATTTGAAATTTCTTTCATATAATTAAGGTTGCTCCCATATTCCCAGCCACCGTCATCAGGCATTTCGTGCCATGGGTAATTTTTTACCTTATTATAAATTTTTTTAAGTTCATTATTAGGAATATTTACTTTAAAAGGTTTAATCATTATTAATTTACAGTATATACTTATTATAATTCAAATTAAATATAACTTATGCTTTCAAATAAAGAAATTATTTGCCCTAATAATTTATTAGATGTAGCGCATAAAAAAAAAAGTGTTAAAGCTGCAATTGTTAATGCGGGGTTACCTCTGCCAATGCTTTCTGTGCAAGATGCTGTCAGTGAAAATTTAATAACACCTATATTTATTGGTAAGAAAGAGAAGATTTTAAAGTGTGCTGAACAATTAAAATGGGATATTTCATCTTATGAGATAATTGATGAGCCTGTAGAAAATAATACTGCAGCAATAGCAGCAAAACTTGCAAGTGAAGATAAAATAAAAATTATTGTTAAAGGTCATATTCATACAGATGTTCTAATGAAAGAAATTTTAAAGAGAGAATATAATTTACTTGGTAAAACTAGACTAAGCCACATATGGCACATGACTACTACAAAAAATGATAGTCCTCTTATAATTACTGACGGAGCTTTAAATGTTTTGCCAAATGTAAAAACAAAAATGCATATTTTAAGAAATGTAATTGATTTTTCTAATCGCATAGGAATTAAAAGACCCAAAGTTGCTGTTCTTTCTGCAACAGAGGAAGTTTTAGATAGTGTGCCAAGCTCAATTGATGCAAATGAAATTACAAAACTTGCAAAAGAAGATAATTTAAATGCTGATGTTTTTGGTCCTTTAGCGTTTGATAATAGTATTTCAAAAAAATCTGCAGCTATTAAAGGTGTTAAAAATATTGTTGCTGGTCAAGCAGACGTATTACTAGTTCCAAGTGTTGAAACTGGAAATAGCTTAGTTAAAATGATGATATATTTTATGGGTGCATGTGCAGCTGGTGTTGTTATTGGGGGTAAAATTCCAATTGTAATAACAAGCAGGTCTGATGAAGCACAGGCTAGATTGGCCTCAATTGCTGCAGCTGTAGTTGCTTTAGACTAATTCGTTATTGAAACATTTTTATTAATGCTTTAAATAAAGCTTTAAAATTAAGGAAAGAAACAATGACTATAACTTATTTAAAAAAATCACCAAAAACTTCATCAACTGATGATACAAAAACTACAGAAATTGTTAAAGGATTACTAAAGGATATTGAAGAAAAAAAAGAACAAGCTTGTATCGATCTTACAAAAAAATTTGATAAATATGATGGTGATATAATAGTCTCTAAAGAAAGAATTGAAGAAATTAAGAAAACCTTAAATCAAAAAACTAAAGATGATATTCAATTTTCTTACGATAGAGTTAGAACTTTCGCAGAAGCTCAATTAAAAAATTATGGTCAAGATTTTGAAGTAGAGCTTTCTCCAGGATTATTTGCTGGTCAGAGATTAATTCCCGTTAACACTGCAGGATGCTATATACCTGGTGGAAGATATGCTCACATTGCTTCAGCTGTTATGAGTGTAACAACTGCAAAAGTTGCAGGTGTTAAAAATGTAATTGCATGTAGCCCTCCTAAAGAGGGTGTAGGTGCTCACCCAACAATAATTTATACAGCTGACCTATGTGGAGCTGATGTTATTCTAAATTTAGGTGGTGTTCCTGGTGTTGCTTCGATGACAAATGGATTATTTAATAATCCTCCAGCAGATATTATAGTTGGTCCAGGAAACCAATTTGTTGCTGAGGCAAAAAGAATTTTATTTGGTAAAGTTGGGATTGATTTGTTTGCTGGACCTACTGAAATTGCCGTAATTGCAGATGACAAAGCTGATGCTGAAATGGTTGCTGTTGATTTAGTTGGTCAAGCAGAACATGGCTATAATTCTCCTGCTTGGTTATACACAACGAGTAAAAGAGTTGCTGATGAGGTTATGAAAAGAGTCCCCAAATTAATTGCTGATTTACCAGAAATTCCAAGAACTAGTGCCGAAGCTGCTTGGAGAGATTATGGTGAAGTGATCCTGTGTGATACTGATGAAGAGATGGCAACAATCAGTGATGAATACGCACCTGAACACTTAGAGGTTCAAACAGAAAACTTAGAGTGGTTTCATAAAAGACTAAAAAACTATGGCTCACTATTTATTGGGGAAGAAACAACTGTAGCTTATGGGGATAAATGCTCAGGAACTAATCACATCCTACCAACAAAAGGTGCGGGTAGATATACAGGTGGCTTGTTTGTCGGTAAATTTATTAAAACTTTAAGTTTCCAAAGAATGACTAAAGAATCTACAAAAACTGTAGGCGCTGCTTGTGCTAGAATATCTAGATACGAGGGTATGGAAGCACATGCAAGAACTGGAGATGCAAGGTTAAGGAAATATGGATTTTCTAACTAATTATTTCTCTGGTATAAAAATTAAGCACAAACCATTGCTGCAAAATCTTTTCTTTTGCAAACCATTAGCAAAAACATGTCCATGATGAACGCCACAAGTTGCACAATGATACTCTATTCTTTTCATACCTAAAGAATAATCAATTTTAGTTTTAAATGCTCCAGGTAACGACTCTGTAAAAGATGGCCAGCCTGTTCCACTATCAAATTTAGCATCTGATGAAAAAAGTTTAGCCCCACAGTTTGCACAGTGAAAGAAGCCTTTTCTTTTTTCATGATTTAGAGGACTTGAGTATGGTCTTTCAGTGGCCTCATTAAGCATTATATCTTTTTGATTTTCTGTCAAATCAGGATTAATAATTTTTTTTGTAACTGCATATAAAAATTTATAAGGCAATAGAATTGTAGATAAGAACGATACTCCAATTAATTTAAAAAAATTTCTTCTTATGTGTTTCATAATTTAACAAATATTAAATAAAACTAACAATTTCCATTAAAACGTACGAGGCAATTATGCTCATAAATATGATTATAAATAGATTAATTCTTTTCCAAATCAGCGCACTTTGAAGATATTTAGATAAAAATTTTGAAAGATAGCCTATTGAAAAAAAGAATATAAAAGATGCTATTGATGCTCCAATTCCAAAATAATACTTATCAGTGATTAATAAGTTTTTTGAAAAATTTCCAAGAAAAAATACAGTATCAGAATAAACGTGCGGATTAAGATAAGTGAAAGCTAGAGTTTTAGTTGCTATAGCTGTTAACTTAATACTTTTTGTTTCTTTATTTAAATTAATTTTATTTTTTTGAATAGATATCTTTCCATAAATAAAATGAGCTAAAAAAATGAATAAAAGAACATTTAAAATAAGTTCTATTGTAGAATTAAAAAAATTACCAAAATATTGGAATAAAAAGATTCCTAAAGATATTAATAGTAAGTCAGATATTGAACAAATTAGACAAACAAGGAATACATATTGTTTTTTTAATCCTTGCTCTATTACAAAAATATTTTGAGCACCAATTACTAATATTAAACTAAGACCAGTAAAAAAACCTAGTAATAAATATTCCATTAAGTTTTATTAAACTCTTTTTTTACCCTGAACAACCCTATCAAGTATTAAAGCTACAAATAAAATAGCCACTCCAGCAAGTATTCCTTGTCCAACATTAGCATACTGTAATGCCTCTAGAACATCCTGACCCAAACCTTTTGCACCAATTAAAGATGCGACAACTACCATGGCCAAACTTAACATTACTGTTTGATTAACTCCTGCTAAAATTGACGGAGTTGCCAAAGGTAAATCAACTTTTCTGAGTAAATACCATTTGGTAGCACCATAAGCAATGGCTGCTTCGCGAATTGTTTCTGGGACACCACGTAAACCTAAAACTGTAAGTCTCACGACAGGTGTTCCACCAAAAATCATTGTAATAATTACAGCTGCAACCTTACCAGTTCCGAAAAATGCTATCACTGGAATCATGAATACAAAGGCCGGCATTGTTTGCATGAAATCCATTATTGGTCTAATCAATGAATAAAATCTTTGTCGTCTTGCACAATAAATTCCTAGTGGAATGCCTATTGCTATACTTAAAATTGCAGCTGTTCCTAATAAAGCAAGTGTAGTCATTGCTTTAACCCAAAACCCTAAAAAACCCATGTAACACAAAAATCCCGTTGAATAGATTGCAGCTCTTGGTCCTGCTGATAATCCTGTTAAGGTTACAATTGCAGTTATAATTACTATCCAAGGAGTTTTAACAAATAATAATTCTAAAAAATCTAATACCGACCTAATACCAATTGTTATAGCAGTAAAAATCACATCTCCTTTAACGACTGCATAGTCAAAAATAATTTCTATCCATTTAATTGAAAATAATCTTATTTCTGGATGAGTTGGGAACGTATCCATTACCTGAAGTAAGCCTGGAAAACTATAATGAATAACAGTAAAGATCATTATAACAAACGTAAAAACACTACTGTAGATATAATTTTTCATCTGCATACCTGGATGTATAGATTTATCAGATAACCATTCAGAATATTTCTTTTCTAAAATTGAATTTGCCAAAACACCTTGAGCAATCTTAACTGTTATCAATAAAATAAAACCAAACATTGCAATCCAAATTGCAGATGCTTCTACTCTTGTAATTTCATCAAGATAACCTTGCATTGCATCCTCTAAGGATTTTATATTTCTTTTAAACACATCAATTTTATCTGGATTATTTTCTATTGCAGCTTCTAATTGTTTATTTCTAAAAGCTATTGTCCCTTTAACTTGTTCAACTTTAGCAATGGCATCTGCAGTAATATTTCCAAATAAACCTCTGATAATTTGAACTACTGAAAAAGTTTCAATAATTAAAAAAGCTAAAGTCCAATTCCAAACATTTCGCATTCCAAACCAAATTGGTCCAAGAATGAATGCAAATAAATTAAATGAAAATGAATATGTAGGTTTACTACCAATTTTTTTAAACTCTTTAATGTAATAATCTGGATTACTTTTTACAAAGTCAGTAATTAACTCATCTCTAGAAGAATTTCTAATTGCTTTATTCTCCATCACTACCCTCTACAACTGCTTTAAGTAAATCTGCCTGTGTTATTACGCCAATATTTTTGTTTTCATTATTAATCACTAATATCGGTTCATTTTTAATGGAAGATTTTTCTATTAGTTGTTTTAGTAAATCATTTTCATTAACACTTTCTAAATTTTTAGTTATTAATCCAAATTTCTTTTCAAATTTTTCAACAGACTGCATTATAGATTTTGCTTGAACAATTTTTAATCTAGATATTCCTTTAACAAAGTCAGCTACATAATTATCCGTTGGTTTCATTACTATTTCTTCTGGAGTTCCTATTTGGATAACTTTTCCATCTCTCATGATTGCAATTCTATGTCCTACTCTCACTGCCTCGTCTAGATCATGAGTAATAAACACTGTTGTTTTTTTCATTTGTTTCGAAAGTTTGATAAATTCTGTTTGTAGCTGTCTTCTAATTAATGGATCTAATGCGCTAAATGGCTCATCCATTAATAATACATCAGGGTCAGCAGCTAAAGCTCTTGCCAATCCAACTCTTTGTTGCATTCCACCCGACAGTTCATGGGCATACTTATTGCCCCAGCCTTGAAGCTCTACAATATCTAAAATTTTATTAGCAGCATCTAATCTATCATTTTTGCTGATGCCTCTTATTTCAAGCGGCATTGCTATATTGTCTAATACGGATCTGTGAGGCATTAAAGCAAAGTTCTGAAAAACCATGCCTATTTTTTTATTTCTTAAATTTTGTAAACTTTTTTGATCAAATTTCATTACATCTTCATTGTTGATCAAAATTTGCCCTGATGTTGGCTCTAATAATCTATTAATATGTCTAACCAAAGTAGATTTACCACTTCCAGAAAGACCCATTACACAAAATATCTCTCCTTTTTTAACGTTAAAAGAAACATCTGATACACCGATTACAGAATTATATTTTTCTAAAGCTTCCTGTTTTGAAATATGTTTATTTTGAATAGCATTTAATGCTTCTTTAGAAGTGTTACCGAATATCTTCCAAACATTTTTTATTTCAATAGCTGAGTCCATCAGATCCATTCGAAAATTTAATAATTTTTTTTTTTTGAAATATACCCAGCAACAAATAATGCTGCTGGGTAAAAATTTAACTTAACTTAAAGTCCTAACCAACCATCAACTTTAGATTTATTGTTTTTCATCCATGTTCTAGCAACATCAGCTGGTTGTTTTTTTTCAACT
>Ga0209709_10005057_pt1 | contig 10466 bp, 13 predicted proteins | sample ArcticOcean_MG_C_2_FD_187435 | JGI IMG/M metagenome (GOLD analysis project Ga0209709, IMG submission 187435) | Marine microbial communities from western Arctic Ocean - ArcticOcean_MG_CB4_136 (SPAdes) (version 2) | ecosystem: Environmental > Aquatic > Marine > Oceanic | place: Arctic Ocean...
CGTCTACCAGTTCCGCCATTCGCCCTAACTTTTCATTATTATAACTATAAAATTAAATAGTATAAGAACTTAATTTGTATTAAAACGAAAAAATGCTTAATAAATTATATCAAAAGTCTTTAAAGCTTGCTGCCCACAAAAGTTCAAAAATATTCTTAGCGATTATATCCTTTGTGGAAAGTTCTTTTTTTCCTATTCCACCTGATGTTATGATTGTGCCAATGGTTATGGCAAAAAAAAATGACTATTTAAAAATTTTTTTAATTGCCACACTTTTCTCTACCCTGGGTGGTGTATTCGGCTACTTTATTGGTTCATATTTTTTAGATGTAGGTATGAACGTAGTAAGTTTTTATGGGTATGAAGATAAAGTTCTTAGTCTTAAGGATAACTTAACAAAGGGTACAGGGCTTTATATTTGGTTAGCTACTTTATTCCTTGCCGGCTTTACACCCCTTCCATTTAAAGTTTTTACAATAACCAGTGGAATGATTGGTTTTAATTTGTTCATATTTTTCTTTATATGCCTAATCTCTAGAGGCTTAAGATTTTTTATTGTTTCTTATCTTTCATATAAATTTGGTGACACATTTAATAAATTTATGCAGACAGAATCAGCAAAATGGTTCACCATTTTAGGTATTTTAATTGCAGTCATATTTGGCGTGATATATTTTGTTATTAAATAATATGTCTAAAATTAAACACAAAACAGTTCTCAGCATAATAATGTTATTTAGTATTTTTGCTATATTTGCTGCATTCTTTATTCAATATGTACTAAAGCACCAGCCATGTAATTTATGCTTGATCGAAAGAATTCCTTATATCGCTGCAATAATAATTATTTCAATTAGCCTATTTTTTAAAAAATTCGAAAAAATTTCTTTAAGTATTTTGAGTTTAATATTTTTTTCTTCAGCTTTGATAGCTTTCTATCACTTTGGCATTGAACAAGGATTCATTAAAGAATCTTTGGTTTGTGACCTAAATAGTGAAAGTAATGATCTATCAAAAGAATCTCTTTTAAATCAACTAAAAGTAATGCCCGTGAGTTGTAAAGATATAACTTTCAAAATTTTTGGATTATCACTTGCGACTTTAAATATTTTTATCTCTTTAGTTTTAGGTGCTATAACTACAAAATATTTTTTAATTTATGAAAAAAACAAATAAAAATAAAGTAGAAGAATTTATCAGAGTAGATCACGCTGGTGAACGTGGTGCTATAAAAATTTATGAAGGGCAACTATTAGCTCTAAATACTTTTATAAAAGATGATGATTTAAAAAAAAAAATTGAGGAAATGAAAATTCATGAAAAAGAACATTGTGATTATTTCGAAAAAGAAATTAAAAAAAGAAACATTAAACCTACTAAATTTTTACCTTTATGGGATATGCTAGGTGTTGGTTTGGGCTTTGGATCGACAATATTAGGAAAGAAAGCTGCTATGCTTTGTACAGCTTCAGTTGAAGAAGTTATAGACGAACATTATTCAGATCAAATCAAACAATTAGAAGATGATGAAAAAAAATTAAAAAAAAAAATTATCAAATTTAGAGCAGATGAATTACACCATAAAGATATAGCCTATAAGGAAGGTGCAACAAAAAAAGGTGTTTACTCAATTTTAGATAAAATAATTAAAACTGGTTCAAAGATTGCAATTAATATATCTGAGAAAGTATAACTAGGCTTCTAACTCAACATCCCAGTACAAATAGTCCATCCAACTTTTATGAAGAAAATTTGGTGGAAAATGTTTACCATTTTTATGCAGATCCTCAGTTGAAGGTTGATATGGTTCTTGGTTTATCGTCATTTCTGTATTTTTTATTAATCTACCTCCTTTTTTAACATTGCAAGTAGAACAGGCTGTCACGACATTATCCCAATTTGTTTGCCCTCCTTTAGATCTTGGTAGTAGATGATCAAATGTCAATTCTTCTCCACTTCCACAATATTGACAGGAAAATCTATCTCTTAAAAAAACATTAAATCTTGTAAAACTAGGACTAGCTTGAGGCTTAATAAAACTTTTTAATGCAATAACACTTGGTAACTTCATATTAAATGAGGGGCTTCTGATCACTCTATCGTAATTACTTACAATACTCACTCTATCTAAAAAAACTGATTTTACTGAATCTTGCCAGCTCCATAACGACAATGGATAATAGCTCAAGGGTCTATAGTCAGCATTCAAAACTAGTGCTGGACATTTTTCTAAAGAAAGATTTTGTTCACCAAAAAACATTATTTCAAAGTCTAAATCAAAAAAATTACTTTATCAATAAATAGAATCTTATTTATTTATTAAAATTACTTTTAATATATTGTAATGCTGCACTTGAAGCTTCAATTGGAATATGGTGTTCACAATTATTTATCATTTTTGTTTCAACCTCAACATTATTTCTTATCAAAAAATCTTTTGCTTCTAACAAAAATGTTGGTGAAACAACTGCGTCTTGATCCCCATGTATTAAAAGCATTTTAGTTGAAGAAGTTTTTCTATTAATAAGATCTTTTTGGTTTATTATTTTTCCAGAAAAACCGACAATACAGTTATAATTTTCATTATTTATTAATCCTAAATTTATAGACAGCATACAGCCCTGGCTAAAGCCAGATAAACAAATTTGAGAATTTTCTAAATTATACTCATCTTTTACTTCTTTAATAAATTTTTGAAGTTTTAATTCTGCTTTTTTTGATTGTTCCATAATATAATCAGAGTCGTCTCTAGTTAAATCAAACCATTGGTAGCCAATGGGGTTAATTGCACATTGTTCATCTCCATTTGGGCACAAAAAAACAGTGTTAGGTAAAAATCTTTTCCAATTTAAAGTTAACATGCTTATGTCTTTTCCATCACCTCCATATCCATGAAGCAATATAACTGCTTGATTAATCGTCATATTTTTCTCTGGTTTAATAATAGTAGTTGTAAGGCAAAATGTCATAGATGATTTATTATGTTTTTTTATTTATAAATTACTCTACTATAAAATTATGATTACTGGAACTTTAGTAAAAATTTTTGCTATAATGCTTTTGATAGTTGTTATGGTCGTATTAGTTCTTGGCATTGGAACTTTTTTTAAAGGAGGAGAGACTAGCAAAAAATATTCAAATAAATTAATGCAATTTAGAGTACTTTTTCAATTCGTAGCTATAATTGTTCTAGTTTTCTTTGCTTACTTTTTTAAGGATTAATTGTATGCCTTCAACCAATTAATAAATTTTTTATCATCAAAATCAATAGACCCCATAATTCTAGCAAATTCTTTACCTTCTTTATTAAAAAAAATAGTTGTTGGAACGCCTCTTAAAGAAAATTTTTTTGCTAAAGTAATTGGCGGATCAAAATAAATATCTAAATTTTTGATATTCAAATTTTTAAAAAAAGATTCTGCTTTTGTTATATTTTCTTGTCCAATATTTATCGGAAAAATTTTTAAATTATTTAAATCAATATTGGCTTGTAAGTTATCTATTGATGGCATTTCTTCCTTACAGGGAGCACACCAAGTTGCCCAAAAATTCAAGATTAGCAATTTTCCTTTATAATCATCTAAATTAACATCTTTTTCATTTGCATCTTTAAAGATTATATTTTCATAAGTTTTTAGATTTTTTATTAATATCAAGTTTTTAATATCTGGTTTTTCACTAGTGTGACCCATGCTAATCGTTAATAGGTAAATAAATATTGTTAATAATTTCATACTAAATATGTATAATTAATTATCATGGTAAAAAATAAAAACAACATGGCAATATGGGGATCCAGAATAAAAAAAAATGCCTCTACATTGTTCAAAAAGATTGGCAACTCAATAGATATTGATAAAAAACTTTTTAAAGAAGATATTTTAGGATCAATTATACATGTTGAAATGTTATTTAGACAAAAAATTATTTCTTTCAAGATTAAAAATAAAATAATTTACGGACTAAATAAAATTGAAAAAGAAATTTTAAAAAATAAATTTGAATACAACAGAAAATATGAAGATATTCATATGAATATTGAGAAGAGATTATTTCAAATAATAGGTGAAGAAGCGGGATATCTTCATACAGCAAGATCGAGAAACGATCAGGTAATTACAGATTTTAAAATGTGGACTACTTCTGCAACAAAAGAAATTAATAAAAATTTAGATAATATTATTAAAACAATTCTCAAAATTTCTGAAAAGAATATTGAAACAATAATGCCAGGATTTACTCATTTAAAAAATGCACAAGCAATCTCGTTTGCACATTACTTAATGTCCTATGTGGAAATGTTTACTAGAGATAAAAAAAGATTTTCTTATAACTTAGAAAGTTTATCTGAATGTCCTCTTGGGGTTGCTGCGTTAGCAGGAACTTCTTTTAATATAGATAGAAATTTTACATCAAAAAAATTAGGTTTTAAAAAACCAACTAATAACTCCATTGATACTGTTGCTGATAGAGATTTTGTTTTAGACTTTTTATATAGTGCTTCTGTTTGCTCAATGCACATATCACGAATTGCTGAAGAACTTATAATTTGGAACTCAGATGGATTTAATTTGATTACACTTTCAGACAAAGTTGTGACCGGTTCTTCAATTATGCCTCAAAAGAAAAACCCAGATTTATTAGAATATTTAAGGGGAAAAACTGGTTCAACTTATGGAAATTTATTTTCTATGCTTACAATACTTAAAGGTCTCCCAGTTTCATATTTTAAAGATCTCCAGGACGATAAAGAAATACTATTTAGCTCTAATGAAATTCTTAATAACTGTATAACAATTCTTAATGAAGTTTTAAAAAATATGAAGCCTAATAAACAGAAAATGTTAGATCTTGCTAACACTGGCTATATTACAGCTACAGATTTAGCAGATTATCTTGTTAAAAATTATTCAATGCCATTTAGAAAAGCTTACCAAATCACTGCTGCCATTGTAAATATTGCTGAAAAAAAAAATAAAAAATTAAATGAACTCAGTATTGATGACCTAAAAAAGGTTGAACCGAAACTTTCAATTGAGGTATTAAAGATTTTTAATGTTAAAAATTCAGTAAATTCAAAAAAATCCTATGGCGGAACATCTTTTGATAATATCAAAAAAATGATAATAAAATATAAAAAGTCATAAAAATGATAAAAAAATTAATTTTAATCTCTGTATTTTGTTCCTTGATATACTCATGTGGGAAAAAAGCAGACCCAGAATACAAAGCTAATATAAATAATTTACTTATGTTTAAGGTTTAATGAAGTATATTAATAATTGTCTCACAATTGAAAAAGTTAGAGTTCGAGATATTGCAAAAAAGTTTGGTACTCCTATTTATTGCTACTCATATAAAAAGTTAAAAGAAAATATTACTAATTTTAAGAAAAATTTTAATTCATTTACTCCACTTATATGTTTCGCTGTTAAATCTAATACAAATGTAAATCTAGTCAGAGAAATCAGAAAATTAGGATTTGGCGCTGATGTGGTTTCAATGGGAGAATTGATGTTGGCCCTCAAAGCTGGTGTAGAACCAAAAAAGATTGTTTTTTCAGGTGTTGGTAAAACATCAAAAGAGATTAGTTATGCAATTGATAAAAAAATACTATTAATAAATGCTGAATCCAAAAGTGAAATTATTGAAATTGAAAAAATTGCAAAATCTAAGAAGAGAACTGTAAACATTGGTATCAGATTAAATCCAAATACGGATGCTAAGACCTTAAAACAAATTTCAACTGGTAAAAAAGAAAATAAATTTGGTGTAGATGAAAAAACATTTTTTGAACTAGTTAATTATTCTAAAATTTCAAAATACATTAATCTTAAGTGTTTAAGTGTTCACATAGGTAGTCAAATTTTAGATTACAAACCTTATGAAAAAATGATTAAAGTGGTAGATAATATTATCAAAAAAAGTAATCACACATTTGAATATGTGGATCTTGGTGGTGGAATGGGAATTTCTTATGAGGATAAAACTAAAAAACTCAATTATAAAAAATATAATATTGCTATAAAAAGATTTTTAAAAAACAACAAATTTAAAATTATATTTGAACCAGGTAGATCCATAGTGGGGGATATTGGTTCTTTAATTTCAAAAGTGATTTACATAAAAGAAACAAAAAAAAAAGATTTTATTATATTAGATGCTGCCATGAATGATTTAATGAGACCTGCACTATATGGTGCTACACATAGAACCATACCAGTATTAAAAACAAATAAAATTTCAAAAAAGACTTATGATTTTGTTGGGCCAATTTGTGAAAGTACAGATAAATTTACAACTTTAAAAAAATTTCAAAAACTAAATGAAAAAGATCTTATCGTAATGTGTGATGTTGGGGCGTACGGTATGTCACTAAGTTCAAATTATAATGTTAGACCAAAACCAATTGAGCTATTAATTAAAGGCTCGAAAATTAATGTTATTAAAGAAAGACAAAAACTAAAAGATCTAATCTAGTTTTTGACTAAAATGATAAGAAATTTTTTATTTAATATTTTCTTCTTTATAGGAATTGTTCTTATTTCTATAATATTTATACCTGCATTTTTTTTACCTCAAAAAATAACTTTAATTGGAGGAAAAATTATGGGTTACTGGGCCTCATTTTGTTTAAAATTTTTTTTATCTACAAAATTAATTGTTAAAGGCAAAGAAAACATAATTAATAATAAAAAATTCTTTATTGCTGCATCCCATCAATCAATGTTTGAAACATTTTTTTTACAAACAATTTTTAATTCTCCCGTTTTTATTCTAAAAAAAGAACTACTAATGATTCCAATATTTGGTTGGTATTTGAAAAAAATTGGCTCTATTTCAATTAAAAGAAATAAAATATCAAAAGATAATCTTGGTTTTTTTGGAGATATCTTAAGATTAATTAAAACATCTAACAGACCCTTAATAATTTTCCCACAAGGAACGAGATTACAACCGGAAGATCGAACACCCTTTAAAAAAGGAGCAAGTAGAATTTACGAAGAATTAAAAATATCATGCCAGCCAATAGCAATTAACTCAGGCTTTACTTGGCCAAAACATGGATCAAAAAAAATTAACACAACTTTAATAATTTCAATTTTGCAAGAAATTGAACCTGGAAAAAATAAAGAACTTTTTTTAAAAAATTTACAAGATGCTATTTATACTGAGCTAGATATCCTGGATTAGCCCTTCATGGGCATCACAACAAATATACTATCAAAGTCACCTGGATCTTTAATTAAGGCCGGCGAACCTGTGTCATTAAAGAAAATTTCTATTTTTGCTCCATCAAGCTGAGCTGCAACATCAATTAGATATCTTGAATTAAAGCTGATTTCTAAATCATGATCAAATTTAACACTCAAACTTTCTTTACCATCACCACTAGTGGTGTTGTTAACGGACAAATTTAAAACATTTTGCGACAAGTTAAATTTTACACCATCTTTTTTATCAAGTGAAACTGAGGCAACCCTATCTACAGAATCTAAAAATAACTTTAGATCTATTTCTAATTTTTTTTGATTATTTTTAGGTATTACTTGAATATAATTAGGAAATTTTCCATCAATTAATTTAGAGATTAGAATACTATTATTCAATTCAAATTTAATTTTTGATTTTACATTTGAAATCTTAACATCACCATCATAGCTCTCTAATAAAGAGCATAATTGAAATATTGTTTTTTTGGGTAATATAATGGGCTCAAAATCAACCTTCTGATCTAATCTTATTTTAGATATAGACATTCTGTGACTGTCTGTGGCCGCTGCTGTCAAAAAGTTTTGGTCTTCTACTTGGGTTTGGTGAAAAAAAATTCCACTTAGATAATGTCTTGTTTCGTCATTTGAAACTGAAAATTTACATTTATTTAGTAATTTTAATAATTGTTTAGACTTAATAGAAAATTCATTTTGATTAAAATTTTCATCAGTTAGAGGAAATTCAGATGCACTGATGCAGTTTAGATTGAAAACAGATTTTTCTGATACTACTTGAAGTTTGCTACCTTCTGTTAATGATAGATTAATTTTTTTTCCTGAAGAAAATTTTCTTATGATATCATACATAAATGATGATGTGGTTGTCGTGCTTCCTTCTTCAAGAACTTCCACGTTACTAATTTGATGAATAAATATTAAATCTAAGTCCGTAGCAGTAATTGTTAGATTTGAATTACTAGCGTTTAATAGAACATTTGACAAAATTGGCAGTGTGCTTCTTTTTTCAATTACACCCTGACAATAGTTCAAGGCTTTTTGTAGGTCTTGTTGATTAACGTTAAATTTCATTTTCTTTATTATACAATATTTGATTTTTTAAGTTATTGATATTGTCAGTCATTTCTAAGTCTTTTTCCTTCAATTTTTCAATTGTTTTAACAGAATGTATAATTGTTGTATGATCTCTATTGGAAAACTCCCTACCAATTTCTGGTAATGATTTAGAGGTTAAAATTTTAGTTAAATAAATTGCAGTTTGTCTTGGTCTTACAAGGTATCTTGACCTTCTTGAAGAAAGCATTTCATTTTTACTTATTTTAAAGAACTTACAAACTGTCGATTGTATCAAATCAATTGTCACTTTATTCTCACCGAGATTTAATAGATCTTTTAAAACCACTTTTACCTCAGATAAATTTGGAACTTTGTTGTATATTCTTGAGAACGACACAACTCTATTTATCGCACCTACTAATTCTCTAATACTTGTAGTAATTTCATTGCTAATAAACTTTTTTATTTCTTCAGAAATATTTATCTGGTTGGAATAAAAAATATTAAGTTCTTCAGTTTTTTGTTTAACGATTTTGCTTCTTAATTCATAATCAGGTTTTTGTACGTCAACAACCAAACCACCAGCAAATCTTGATTTTATTCTGTCTTGAATTCTAGATAATTTATTTGGAGCTCTATCTGCAGAAATTATTACTTGTGATCCTTTATCAATCAAGGCATTAAAAGTATGAAAAAATTCTTCTTGCATTGCTTCTTTTCCATTCATGAACTGAATGTCATCAATCAATAAAATGTCTGTATTTCTGAAATATTCCTTAAATTTTACCATGTCGTTAGATTTAATTGACTTAACAAATTGATACATAAATCTTTCAGCTGAAATAAACATTACTTTACTTTTTTCTTTTAAAGAAAGACCAATTGAATTTAATAAGTGAGTTTTACCCATTCCAACACCACCATAAATATAAAGTGGATTGTAGTGAGATATGTTTTCTGAAACTTTTAACGATGCCTCATAAGCTAGTTTATTACTTGTACCAGTTATAAAGTTATCAAATCTTTTATTAGGGTCAATTCTGTTGTACTGCAAATAGGTATCTTTGATAAATGATACGTTTTCACTATTTTCATTTAGTTTGGGGCTGTTATCATTTTCAGAGCTTCTCTCTACAATTTTAAATTCTATTCTTGTTAAATTTTTTTTATATATTTTAAATATTTGTAATATTTGGTCTAAATATCTTGAGGTAATCCAATCTCTTATAAATCTAGTTGAAACTGAGAGTAAAACATAATTACTCATCTCTTCAACGAAATCTATTTTTCTAAGCCAACTTTCATATATATCGCTGCCTAGTTTACTCTTCATATCCTTTTGGATAACAGCCCAGTCAAGAGCTTCAGCAGAAATATTATTTATATTTTTTGATGAATTATTTTTGGACATGAATTTGTATGAATAAAGTTAGTTAGAAGCAAAATAGTTTTTTTGCAATAATTAATTTTTTAAACACAAAAATAAATAAACTTTCTAGGTGAATCGTTTCTGACGCGAACAATAGTTTTTAGAAAGATTAATGTCACAACGTTATTTTTTTATAAATAACGTTTTACAAATTTCAAATCTATGAGTGTGTGTTTTAAAAGTTTTTATTTTTATTTTTTTACTAAATCTAGATATTGTTATTAAAATTAATTTTAATTCTTATTTAGTGTATACAAAATTTGTTGAAAGTTATTAACAACTAGGGGTAGTTATTTTAATGCAGCTATTTTCTTAGTAATTCTTGAAACATTTCTTGAAGCATTAGCTTTTTTGATAATTCCAGTCTTTGCAACTTTCATCAATTCAGAATTCAACTTAGGTAAGAATTTTGAAGCTTCTGCTTTTTTTTTCTCTAGAATAAGAAGGTTCATTTTCTTTATAGCATTTCTATATTTGCTCCTACGAGCCTTATTAACTAGTGTTTGAGTAGCAATCTTTCTAATTCTTTTAATTGCTGATTTTGTGTTTGCCATAAGCGCAGTGGTATAGCTCGAGAATTTATACTGGTCAATAGAATAATTGCTTATTTTTGACAGATATTACAAAAAAAAGTTGACCTATTGGATACAAATATTTTCTTTATTTTGCCGTCACATTTTTCTCTTAAACAATTTAGGTTTTCTCTTTGATAAACCTTAAACTCTTTCTGAAAATTTCCATTTTGTCCT
>Ga0209709_10005059_pt1 | contig 10461 bp, 8 predicted proteins | sample ArcticOcean_MG_C_2_FD_187435 | JGI IMG/M metagenome (GOLD analysis project Ga0209709, IMG submission 187435) | Marine microbial communities from western Arctic Ocean - ArcticOcean_MG_CB4_136 (SPAdes) (version 2) | ecosystem: Environmental > Aquatic > Marine > Oceanic | place: Arctic Ocean...
ATAAACTAAAAATTTTAGTAGGAAATATAGTTACAACAATACCAAATAAGACAAAATATTTATACCGTCCTATTTAAATAAATTTTTATTTATGCACATACTTCAAAACTTAAAAAGCGCAAAGTGCGGAGCATTGCTTAAACTTCACATAAAAAACTTATGCTTTCCTATAATTTAAAAAATTATATTAAAAAAAATCCACCATTATGGAAATTTTTAACTTCTTCTAAAGATTATTTTCTATATCTAACCAGACTCAAGGATGTATTGATGATGTTATTGTTAATTCACACAAACCCAAAAAAAGCATTTAAGTTTTCTACTAGAAAACTATTACCGTGTGATAAAAATAGATTTTCTAAAGAGTCTAAACCAATTATTCCTTACGATCTTTTAGAAAATAAAAGTAGTAAAATTTCTAATATGAAAGAAATTAATATAATTGCTAGAGGATCAAGTTTTGATTTAAATCAATTGAAGAATTTAAAGGGGCCTATATTTTTAGTGTCATTTTACAACGGTTTTAAAATAGATAATAATGGAAAAGTAGTTTATCGTGATCATTTTAATCATGAAACAGGAGAGCGTGAAATAAAAAAAACTGATGATCATATAACTGAAAAAGAATATTTAATCTACGAGTCATATGAAGATTTTCGCAAGAACGATTTAATATATGTGCAAAGCACTCCAGGAGTACTTGAAATGTTTAAAAAAAAGGGTTTACAAACACTGAGCCTTGACGTGCTTATGTTAGATAAAAATGGAAATCATATTTCAAAAGATGAAAAAAAAACTAATAAATTAAAAAATTATATAGATAACGATCAATGTAAAATTATAACTACATTAGAAAAAATTTATCAGCCCCCAATACTACCTCCATACCCTAACTGGACTCCTGCGGGATCATTTATACCAGCAGTTTGTTCATTGTCTTTTTTTGCAGAAAAAATGAATATATATGGGTGGGATCATCGCCTTACTCATTCTCCTGAAAAAATGAGCTATATAGAGTTTTTGCTTCATATGTTGAAATATGAATTAAAAGCTACACTCAACAGCAAATTTAAATGGTCTGCTCATTTTGAGAGTTTACTTATAAATATTTACTATAGTTACCAATTTTCTAAATTACCAAATATTAATGTTTTTGGGTATCTTGGTGGATTAGAAAAACATAAAAAAATAGTAAAAAAAATTGAAAGAGCTTTATTTAATTAAATGGAAATTTTAGATTGCACCTTAAGAGACGGGGGATACTATACCGATTGGAATTTTCCAAAAAAGATTGTAGATAGTTATTTAAAAACTTTATCTAACTTGCCAATCTCAACTGTTGAATTAGGATATTTATCAAATAAAAAAGATAACAACGGTCTATTTTACCATTTAAGCAAATCAATTTTATTAAATGCTAGATCCTCCCTTAGAAAAGATCAAAAAATTTATGTAATGATAAATTTTAAAGAAATTAAAAATTCTAAAAGTTTAGAAAGTTTAATTTATGATAAGCACAAAATTATTGATGGATTAAGATTTGCTATAGCACCAAAGGATATAGCAAAATTTTTAAGAATTGCTAATCCAATTATAAAAAAATATAAAAAATTAGAATTTAATGTAAACATAATGTACTTAAGTAAATGGATAAAAGATGAAAACTTTTTTAAGAAAATTTTAAAGGACTTATCGACAAAAGTTTACACCCTTTCTTTTGTTGATAGTTATGGTGCGTTAACGCCTGAGGAAATAAAAGTATTTTTAGACAAAATTAAAAAATATAAAAATAATAATTTAAAATTGGGTTGTCATTTTCATAATAACTGTGGTCTTGCTTTAGCTAATTCCATAATTGCCGCAAACTCTGGTTGCTCCGTAGTGGATTCCACTTTTAAAGGTATGGGTAGAGGTGCTGGTAATACTGAAACAGAATTATTAATAGCCAACGATAAGACTAAAAACAAAAAAATTTCAGGCTTTGAATTAAATAATCTCCTAGAAATTTTTGAAAAAATGAAAATTAACATGGGGTGGGGAAGTTCTTTTACATATGCGTTTGCCGCAAAAAATGGTTTTCCACAAGGTGAAATGATGGATCTAATGCAAAAAAGGAGACTCGATCCCGATACAGCAGCTAAAGTTATATCAACTAAACTGACAAATATTAATCAAATTAAGTTTTCAAATTTAAAAAAAATATTTGTAAAAAAAAATATAATAAATAACTTTCCAATTATTATTGGAGGAGGTTCAAGTTTATCTGATTATGGTGAATATTTTTTTAAACACATAAATAAAAAATCTCCAATAATTTTAAGTGGGAGCACTGCTTTATTTAATTTTTTAAATTTAGAAATAAAAATTAAAAATCCTATAATATTAATTTTAATTGGAAGTGAAATAAAAAAAATTAATCTTACTAAAAATAAAAATATTTTAGAAAAAATAGACTTAAGCGGAGTGATTGTAGAAAAAGATTTTATTTCAAGTAAATCAAATCTTATAAAAAATGCCCAAGTTGCAGTATCAACTAGTGTGGCAGTTAATCCTGTTTTATTAGCAGGCATGGCATTATTAAAAATGAAGATTAACAAAATGCAGCTAGCTTTTTTTGATGGTAATCCAGAGGAAATCAGGGGAAGAGTAGTTATGAGAGAAACACAGCAAAGTATTGATTTTTTAAAGTCTAAAGGATTAAAATTATTTACCCTTACGAAAAGTTTTTTGAATTTAACACAATTAAATCCGTGGATAAATGATTAGCATTTTTATTCCAATAAGAAAAGGCAGTAAAAGAATCAAGAATAAAAATTTAAAATCTTTGCCTTATTTAAAATTTGGTATAACTGAATTAAAACTCATCCATTTAAAGAGATTTAGAAATATAATAAGAAAGAGTAACTATTTTAACTTAAAGAAATTTGAAATTATTGTTTCCACTAATTGCGATAAAGTTAAATTTTTTTTAAAGCCTTACGATTGGATAAAATTACATAATAGAAATTCAAAATTGTCTTCTGACGATTCTATAGATGAATTAATAAAAGAAGTTCCAAAAATTTGCTCAGGTAGATTTATACTTTGGACGCATGTCACAAGTCCACTATTTGACGAGCATAATTACTATAATTTTTTAAAACGCTTTTTTCAACTACGCAAATCCAAAAAAATATTAAGTGCTTTTAGCGCAGATAAAGTACAAAAATTTCTATACTCTAAGAGAAAAAAGTGGATATCTCACAATACTGCAAAAAGAAAATGGCCTAGAACTCAAGATTTAAATGAATTATATTCTGTTAATAGCGGGGCATTTATTGCTTCAAGAAGTGTTTATTTAAAGTTTAATGACAGATTGTGTAAAGCTCCGTTTCCAATAATATCTGATTCAAGTCAGCAATCTGGTTTTGATATTGATAATTTAGAAGATTTTAATAGATTGAAAGAAAAAATTTTATATGAAAAAAAATTTAAATTTTTACAGCGTTTATAAAGTTAAAGCTCTATGTCCAATTATAAAAATTAAACATTAATATATTGAAAAAGTTTTATTTAATTAAATTGAATAAATTTAAAAGATGATAGTAGCTTTATTAGTAGGAAGCTGGCTTAAAGAAAAAGGTTTTACGAAGCACAAAACACCATACAAAAAAGATGATGATTGATATTTACCAAAAATTAAAAAAAAATAAAATTTATAATGGATGTGGCTGGACACCGTACTTTATGAGTATTATGAAAGCTAAAAGTTGTTGCTTCGGGTGTAGACAAAAAATTCAAATCTCCAACTTGTGAAAGAATTTAATGTGTGCTACATACGTTTAAGCATTAGATAATAAAATTAAATTGAAATATGAAACAAATTTTCTTTATTAGTGTTAACGCATGATTAAATCTCCATTTTCTTCAAGAATGCCTCGAGATTTTAGAATACTGTTGTTCTACCCAAATCTCCATATGAGCGCATTGATGCCACAAGTCATTGGCATTTTTACTGCTCTTTTTAAAAGAGAAGGTTATACAATAGATCTTTTTGATTGTACTTTTTATAAAGATATCGATGTCATTAATTTAGGCAAGAGTGCTAATGCAGAAAGAACGACAAATAGAACTTCACGTCCTTACTCAAATCAAGATTGGGAGGAAAAAGGAGCACAAACTAAATGGGGAATTAAAGAAGATTTTGTCAAAAAAGTTCAAGAATTTGAACCAGATTTAATTTTAGTTTCAGTTTTAGAAAGCACATATTTTCTTGCTATGGATTTACTTAACAGTGTTCCACAAAAAGATAGAAATTACAAAACTTTATTTGGTGGAGTTTTTGCAACATTTGCATCTGATAAATTAATCAAAAATGAACTAGTTGATTATGTTTGCAGAGGTGAAGGTGAAGATGCTGTTATGGAGATGTGCAAAAAACTTTCTAAAGGCGAAAGAATTGATGATGTAAAAAACTTTACATTAAAGCGTAATGGGCAAATTTACCACAACCCTCTACGACCGGCAGTAGATTTAGATACTGTTCCGATTCCTGATTGGGATTTATTTGACCCAGGAAGTATTTATAGACCAATGCAAGGCAAGATATGGAGAGCTGTTGGTTTAGAAACACAAAGGGGTTGCCCTTACACATGTACATATTGCAATTCACCATCAAATAATGTGATTTACAAAGATGATGGTCAAAGAATTTTTCATAGAAAAAAAAGTATAGGAAGGATAAAAAAAGAATTAGACTTTTTAGTAAAAAAATATAATCCAGATTTGATCTACATGGTTGTCGATACTTTTCTTGCAATGTCTAATAAAGAATTTGATGAATTTAAAGAATTATATATGGATTATAAAATACCCTTTTGGATGAATACTCGCGCTGAAACAATTACTGAATATAGAGCTAAAAGTTTAGAAGAAATGAACATGTTCAGAATGAATATTGGTATTGAGCATGGAAATTATGATTATAGAAAAAATTATTTAAAAAGAGTTGTTTCCAATGATCTCCAAGTTAAAGCTTTTGAAATGGTTGCGGATAAAAAATATACTTCAGTTGCAAATAGTATTATTGGAATGCCTGATGAAACTAGAGATCTAATCTTTGATACAATAAAATTAGTAAGAAGATTACCTAAAAGCATCGATGCTACAGGCGCTTTTATTTTTGTACCATACCATGGAACTCCATTACGTGAACTAGCAATACAAAAGGGATATATTAAGGATCATGAAATTGCTTCTGTTTCAGTTACTGCACATAAAAGCATGTTAACAATGCCAACTATTTCTAAAGAGGAAATTGCAGGCCTAGCACGTGCGTTTAGTTTATATGTTAAATTTCCTGAGAATAGATGGGATGAAGTTAAAATTGCAGAAAAATTTGATAGGGAAGGTGACGCAATGCTTAAAAAGTTGGGAGAAGAATTTGATCAAAAATACTTCGGTCAAGGTAATCAGACATCAGCAGATCTTCACAGTTAAGAATTTGAACTCCAACGTCCTTTGAATGATGAAATCAAATATTAATTTATTTCAGAAAATAAAATTTAGCCTTTGGTATATTTCTAGAATACACCCTCTATCGGGTCTACCTATTCGTATTTTAGGTAAACTTTATACCTCAAATTTTATGCAAAATTATAAAAAAGAACTGAAGTTACTAAAATAAATTATCATTTGATGATCAAGTTAACAAGATCTACTGAAAAAGAACTTCAATATGAGCAAGGTTATAGGTCACTTTATGACAAACCAAAAAGCTTATTTAGGACAATTATACAAAATATATTTTTAAAAACTTTACTTTTACTTTTTCCAAAAAAATTTCCAAAAATTAAAAAAAAGATAAAATTTATAATGGATGTGGCTGGACGTCGTACTTTTGTATTTTTTATAGGTTTTAAATTAAGATTTAAAAATCCACGCTATTTTAGACTGCCCTCATCCCAAATATATGCTTTACACATATATACTAAATTATTAAAAATTTTAGAAAATAAAAAAATTGATTTTTTTCTTGTAGGAGGTTGTCTCTTAGGTGCTATAAGACAAGAATCTTTTGCAGGAAACCCAGGGGATATAGATTTAGGAATAAAAGAAAATCAACTTTCGAATCTATTAAATGCATTTCCTTTATTGATTGAAAATGGTGCAATTTTGATAAGAACGAGTCCTTATAATAAGGATCCTTATGATAAAGATAAGGTAGAAAGATTACAGATATTTTTTCCCAGGATGTCTGTAGATGTAGGAATTTATAGAAAAGTAATTGTAAAAGAAAAAGAGATGTGGGGAAATTTTGGTGGGGAAACAGAAAATCAGCATTTTCCCCAGAATCAAAATTTGTCGACTGAACGTTTTACGATATCTTTAGATTATTTGAAGCCAATCAATGCTTATGGAATGAAATTTTTATCACCTCCAAATCCAGAAATATATTTAGAAAGAAAATACGGAAAAAATTGGAGATCGCCTAATAAAAAACAATTTTTTTGGAGAAAACAATAAATGAAATCTTTAGTTACAGGAGGTGCAGGATTTATTGGTAGTAATTTGGTGGATCAATTAGTTAAAATGGGTCATAAGGTTATAATACTAGATAATTTTAGCACCGGCAGAAGATTAAATTTATCCCATCATAAAAAAAATAAAATAAAAATAGTTAAAATTGATATTTCAGAAAAAAATAAATTAGATAAATATTTTAAAGACGTAACCTATGTTTTTCATTTAGCTGCCTTAGCTGATATTGTTCCAAGTATTGAGAATCCTGAAAAATATTTTAAGTCTAATGTACTTGGTACTTTAAATATAATTGAAGCGGCCAGAAAAGCAAAAATTAAAAAATTCATTTTTGCTGCATCCGCAAGCTGCTATGGAAATCCAAATAAATTTCCAACTGATGAAAATGAAAAAATAAAAACAATGTACCCATACGCCCTTACAAAGTGGCAAGCCGAAGAATTAGTTATGCACTGGGCAAAAGTATATGATTTCCCAGCCATTTCTTTTAGATTCTTTAATGCTTACGGACCGAGATCAAGAACCTCAGGAACATATGGGGCAGTATTTGGAGTTTTTCTCGCACAAAAATTAGCAAATAAACCTTTAACAATTGTTGGAGACGGTAATCAAACAAGAGATTTCATTCATGTAAACGATTTAATTAACGGAATTATTAAAGCGGCCACGTCCAACAAAAAAGGTGAAATTTATAATATAGGCAGTGGGCACGAAACTAAAGTTAACAAGATAGCAAGTCTTATCGGTGGAAAAAAAGTTTATATACCAAAAAGACCAGGAGAACCCAATCGTTCAATTGCAGATATTTCAAAAATAAAAAAACATCTTAATTGGAAACCAAAAATTAAAATAGAATCTGGTGTAAAAGATCTTCTAAGAAGAATTCATTACTGGAAAGATGCGCCAGTATGGAATCCTGCAAGCATAAAGAAAGCTACAAAACTTTGGTTTAAATTTTTGAAAAAAAATAAATTATAAACATTATGAAAAAAATTTTTACAATAGATGACTTAGAAAATATTATTATTAGATTAAAGAAAAAGAAAAAGAAAATAGTTCTTTGTCATGGTGTTTTTGACTTATTACATATAGGGCACATTAAACATTTTAAGGAAGCTAAAAATTTAGGGGATGTGCTTGTTGTTACTCTTACACCTGATAAATTTGTTAATAAAGGTCCAGGCAAACCAACCTTTAATGAAAAATTAAGATTAGAAGCAATAGCTGCATTAGATGTTGTAGATTTTGTATCTCTAAATACGAGCCCAAATGCTGTAAAAGTTATTCAAAAATTAAAACCTAAAATCTATTGTAAGGGACCTGACTACAAAAATTATAAAAATGATATTTCTGCTCAAATAAAAAATGAAACTAATGCAGTTAAAAAAATAGGAGGAAAAACAATATATACTAATGATATTACTTTTAGCTCCAGCAAACTTCTAAATCAATATGCAGAGATTTATAACGATCAACAAAAATTTATAATTAAACGTATTAAAAAAGAATATAGATTTTCTCAAATTAAAAATTTAGTTGAAAATTTTAGTAAATTAAAAATTCTTATAATTGGAGAAACTATTATAGACCAATACGTTTTCTGTGATGCTTTAGGAAAATCGGGAAAAGAGCCAGTTCTAGTTTTGAGAGACAAAGAAACAGAGGAATATTTAGGTGGAGCCGCAGCTATTTCTAGACATGTGTCCCCATTTTGTAAAAAAGCATCTTTATTAAGCATGGTTGGAGAAAAGGGTGAATATCTCCAATATATAAAGAAAAAATTACCAAAAAATATTACTTTTAATTACATAAAAAAAAGCAGTTCACCCACTATTATAAAAAAAAGATTTATAGATTCTGTAAATAAAAATAAAATTCTTGGCGTATATAAGATTAATGATGAGACGTTGAATCAAAAAGATGAAAAATTATTTAATAATATGCTAAAGAAAGAAATTCCTAATTATGACTTAGTTATCGTTTCTGATTATGGACATGGTCTAATTTCAAAACAGAGTGCAAATTTAATCTGCAAGTTATCAAAATATTTAGCATTAAATGCTCAAGTGAACGCAGCTAACATCGGATATCATAGTATGAAAAATTATAAGAATATTAATTGCGTAATTATTAATGAAGGTGAAATTAGGCATGAGATGAGAAATAAAAATGATAAAATTGAATTATTAATGAAATTACTTTCTAACAAGCAAAATATTAAAAATTTAATTGTCACTCGCGGCTCAAATGGTGCTCTCTTATTTAATAAATCAAAGAAAAAATTTAATTCCTGCGAAGCATTTGCAAAGCTACCTGTTGATAAAGTAGGGGCAGGTGATGCGATGTTGTCAATTATAGCTTTATGTTTAAAAAGCGAATTGAGCAAGGATTTGACGCTACTAATAGGCTCTCTAGCTGCGGCACAGTCTGTTGAAAGCATCGGCAACAAAGAGTCCGTAAATAAAATAAAGATTTTAAAATCCATTGAAAACATTTTAAAGTAAAAATAACATGAACAGGATACTAATTACTGGGGGGGCTGGATATGTAGGGGCAGTTTTGACTCCACACCTTTTAAGCAAAGGACATAAAGTTACAGTTCTAGACTTAATGATTTATGGCAAAGATGTTCTAAAAGAAAATAAAAATTTAAAAATAGTAGAAGGCGATATAAGAAATAAAAATCTATTGGAAGAAATATTACCTGGCCACGATATAGTCATACATTTAGCCTGCATATCTAATGATCCAAGTTTTGAGCTTAATCCAAAGCTTGGAAAATCTATCAATTTAGACTCTTTTGCCCCATTAGTAGAAATTGCAAAAAAAAATTCTATTAAGAGATTTATTTATGCATCTTCATCTTCAGTTTATGGAATAAAGAAAGTAAAAGATGTTAATGAAAACATGAACTTAGAACCTTTAACTGATTATTCAAAATTTAAAGTTGATTGCGAAAGAATACTTACAAAAAATATATCTGAAAATTTTACACCTATAATAATTAGACCTGCAACAGTTTGTGGATATTCTCCAAGACAAAGATTGGATGTTGTAGTAAACATTTTAACTAATCTTGCGTATCACAAAAGATCAATCAAAGTTCTTGGTGGAAAACAACTGAGACCAAATATACATATTAAAGATATGGTGAGAGCTTACGAAACTTTAATCGAAGCACCCAAGTCCAAAGTTTCAGGTGAAATTTTTAATGCAGGTTATGAAAACTATTCAGTATTAGAATTAGCTAGCACAGTAAAAAAGGTTATAGGAGACGATGTTGCGTTAATACTAGCACCAACAACTGATAATCGTTCCTATCATATTTCATCCAAAAAAATGAAGAGGATTTTAAATTTTGAATCTACTAAAACGATTTCAGATGCTGTAAATGACCTTAAATCAGCATTTCAAAAAGGTTTATTGCCTAATTCACTAGATGATGAAAAATATTTTAATATTAAAAAAATGAATTCAATTAAACTAAGCTAAACCTAATATTAATAGTTACAAAAGAAAATTTAAAAAAATTTCTTCTTTTCTTATAAGTAAAAAAAAAATGAAAATAGACTTTGATAAGTTGCTAAAAGATTATAACTCAGATCTTGTTACGAAATTAAGAGGATTTAATGATGAGCATGATTATTTGCAGTATTGGGTTCCTGGCTCGAATAAGTCAAAAAGTTTAATAAATTTAATTGATGCTCTATTTGAAGCAAATGTTTTCAGCTTTACAATTCTAATTTTAGAAAAAGATAAATATTTAATTGATGATATAAAATTAATTTCTAAAAGAATTAGTGATTTAAGAATCGATTTTAATAAAAATATACATGAAGTTGGAATTAAATTAGATAAAATAAAATACCAAACTTTTACAAAAAAAAAAAATAAAATTATTAAAAAAAAAGAAAATAATTTTATAAAAATAAAAAAAATAAA
>Ga0209709_10005062_pt1 | contig 10458 bp, 9 predicted proteins | sample ArcticOcean_MG_C_2_FD_187435 | JGI IMG/M metagenome (GOLD analysis project Ga0209709, IMG submission 187435) | Marine microbial communities from western Arctic Ocean - ArcticOcean_MG_CB4_136 (SPAdes) (version 2) | ecosystem: Environmental > Aquatic > Marine > Oceanic | place: Arctic Ocean...
TTTGTTACTTCCATATTTATTAATTTACTTTGAAAATGAAAAGAATCTAGTCCATTTGAAGTTTCATTTATATGTTTATCTAATATTTCTTTATAAAATTCTCCCAACAAATCTACTTTATCATTTAATGATGTTAATAAATTATTAACTGATTCTCTCAAAAGTTTGATTTCATTAAAGTTATTTTTTAATTTTATTATATCAAACATACTTAAAATAATACTATAAATTTTTTATACAGAAATAAATATAATATTATTATCTAAAAAAACACTTTTATAAGGAGATTCAGTAATATCACGTTGTTTTCCTTGACATTTAAAATTATTATTTTTTAAAGAAATTGATTTCTCTATGTTTCTATAATTATAATCATGATTTTGATGAATTACTGGACATGTATTTGTTATGTCACAAGTAAAATATTTTTTATCAATACCAACTCCTACCATTATCATATCGTGTCTAGTACCTGCAATTACTAAATTTGGGTCTAAATTATTTAAAAATGTTGTTTTGCTATGTATAACATAATCAATTCCACAAGGCGGATGTAATGAGCATTCATTATATGAAGAATCTATTTTTTCTATTTTTACAGATGGTTTGTTATTTAAATTTATTTTCTCAAAAAATTCTTTTTTTAATATTTTTTCTAATTTTTTTGGATTATGCCAATCAATACGTTGTCCAATTAATAAATAATTTTTTTCATTTGGTTTATTTATTTTGAAACTATAAATTGTATTTATCATATCTTGAAAATATATCATATCTGAATTTGTCCACAACATTATATCATCATCATCTGCATAATTATTTGCTGTTAAAAACATTTCATATAAATATGGAACTCCATTTAATGTTTTAATATTTGGTTCATGTATAAGATTATATTTTTCACAAATTTCTTTTGTACCTTCATCATTACCTATTATGATTATTTTTTTTTCAATATTTTCTAATAATGTCCATGATTTTATAGCTTGTTCCTGACGCCACTCATCGTCGCCTATGAATGGTTTACAAGTAGTGAATATAATTAACTTCATTATATATAAATATAATTATAATATATTTATATATATATAAAATTTAAACTTTATTTACAATAATCTTACTAATTTATCTATATCTTTATTAGTTTTATTAAATAAAGCTATTTGTATAGCAATATCTTGTAATGAGTTTTTACATTTATATATAATTATATTTTCATTATATAGTTTATTATATATATAATTTGGATTTTCATATAATATATTTATAACCCAATTACATTGATTTTTTTTTAATACAGGAACTAAATTTTTTTCTAACAATTTTTGTTTAAAATAAAGCATTAAATCATCATAATATGATTTTACATTATAATTTTTATTTAAAATATTTTTTAAGCTTAAATTATATGCATAAAAATTTTGTATACAGGGTGTATATGGAGTTTGAAAAATTTTCATATATTCATAATAATTATATAAATTTAAATAGCTTATATTTTTTGACATATTTTTTAAATCATAAGTTTTAAAAACTACAATTGATAATCCAGGATAAGAACCTATACATTTATTACTTGAAAATCCTAAACCTATTATCATATCATATTTTTTCAAATCTATATTATAAATACCAACGCTAGATACAGCATCTATTACTATATTTGTATTTTTTTTTTTACAGATATTATTTAATATTTCTATATCATTAATCATTGTTGTTGATGTTTCATGATGAACAAAAAATAATATATCATAATTATTTTCTAACTCTGATTCTATTAAGCTATAGTCAAATTCATTATTCCATTCAAATTTTAAATATTTAAAATTTGATGAATAATTTTTTATCATATCATACCAGCGTTCACCAAAAAAACCATTACTTAATATTAATACTTTTTTATATTTTAAATATGAATATATCATACTTTCAATCGCTAATGTTCCTGAACCAGTCAAAAATAATGCTGAAAAAAAACTATCACCATTTTTATCGTTATAATTATCAATATTAAACAATTTTAATGTATTATGATAACATTCTTCTAATATAGAAATAAATTCTTTACTTCTATGGGATGAAAGATTTATAATTTCTTTTTTTACAGATTCTTCTATATTTACTGGTCCAGGACAAAAAAATTCTTTATTCATTTTTATAAAAATAAATAAAGTTACTTTTATATTATATTAAAATTTTATTTATACAATATTCTAAAGAACATTCGTCTAAATTTAAACTTTTATCTTCTAAAAAAAAATCAAAATATGGTTTTTTTGTTATTAATAAAGTAAATTTAACACCCCAGCTTTTTAATTGATTAAATGTATGTTTATACCAATTATTATCAGATATAACTCCTCTAGATGTCCAATAAACTATATTATAATTTTTTTGATATAAATTATTTAAATCTTCTATTACATCTTTTTTAGGAAAACATTCATTTTGATATCCTTTTCCGGTTGTAATAGTATTATCAATATCAATAAATATTGTTTTATTATTTAAATTTAAAACTTCATTTGAATCAATTGTCGGACAAATATATTTTTCAAACCAAGAAATATTTATATTATTTGCTTCATCATGACTTATAGATGGTTTTTTATTAGAATTATACATACAATCACATAAATCTCTAACTAAAATTACTGGAAATCCGTATCTAATATAACCTTTTATACCGTATGGCTTATCTAAAATACACATATTAGTATGTGTTCCAAAACATAAAATAACTTTAATTTTTTTTGCATGTAAATAATTCAAAATTTCTTTAGAATAATCGGATATGCAATCTTTTTCATAATCTATTTCTATTTTTGGATGAATTGAAATTTTACTTTTATCATATTCCATATTTTTATCACTTTTTTCATAACCACCGTCTGAATCATCCAATGGTAAAGGAGGAATAGACATACCTTTATCTTCCAACATTGCCATTGGTTTACCTTTTATATTTTTACGTAACATACTATCATTCCAATTACCAGTTTTACAATGATAATTTGAATATGAACCACAATGAATAATATGACTACCATTAGAACGCATCTTTTTTATAAAAATATTTGCTTTTTCTGCCAATTCATGAATACGTTCTGTGGCAGAATAACACGAATGTTCGCTCCATATACCAATAGATAATACAGCTATTTCATCATAATTATAATATTTAAATTTTTCAAATATTTCATATTCATTATTTGTAAACATTTGACTTTGTTTTCTTAAATAAAAACCACACTTATTCATATTTAAATATAATAAGTATATTATTATATTTAAATAAATTTAATTAATATATTTTTTCAAAAAACGTATTTCCATGAAGTATATTATAACCTTTTGTATCACATATTCTATATCCTTTACTAAATAAAAAATCTTTATAAATAGTTCCATTTTCTATACAAAATAATTTAATATTATATTTAGAAAAATCTATGTTATATAAAACTTCGCCTTCACTTCCTTCTATATCTAAATTTATAAAATCTATTTCAATTGGTGCATTATATTTTTCCAAAATATTATTTATTGATAAACAGGGAACTGTTAATTTATATATATCATTACTGTAACGTTTTGAATTATTTTCAATTAAAGAACCTAATCCAACATGTAATTCATTTTTTGGTACATATAAAGTTAAACTTTTTTCTGTATTATGAACAGCTCCATTATAAAAAAATACACCTGAAACATCAACATAACAAGCTTCTATATTTTTTTTATAATAAACATTCGGTTCAATTAATATCCCATTCCAAAAATAATTATTAAGTAACTTATAAGTTAATGAACCAGATACAGGACAAGCACACGCAATATCTAATAAATAACCATTAAATTTATTTTTAAAATAATTTATTAAAAATTTATCTTCATCGCCAGCTGATTTATATAATTCATTTTTCCAAGTAATACTAATATGTTTTTTATCAATATTTCTTGTAATGTTGTTTTTTAATAAATAATAATTATTTATAATATTCTCGTAATATTTATTAGCTTTTTCTAATATATTATTTTGATAATCAATAATATTATTATATAATATTATATCATTTTCTATATCATTTATTATTTCAATTGCATTTTCTTCATCTTTACATATACAATAAGGATGAATTATTTTAATATTACAATAATCTTGATTACAAAATCCAATATTAATTAATTTTAAAGATGCAGCATTTACAAATCCTTGTCCTATTCTTATTCCTTGTAGATATTTACCCAATTGTATATAGTATTTACACTTACCTAAATTATACCAAAAATTATAACAAGAATCATCTTCTTTATTAATCCACGGATTAATTAAATTTTTCATATTTTCATTATAAATTATTTTTCTATTTAAAAAACTATTTTCAAATATTTTTATACAATCGTCATTATGTGCAGTTCTATATTCTAAATATATATCTTTACGATTTTCATTTATAAAATAAGATAATTGATTATTAGGATGGGGAAATATATTATACTTATGATTTATTAATAAATCATAAAATTTTATATCATTTGTATGTTCTGAAGCATTAAAAACAAATAAAATTTTTTTATATTTTTCAATAATATTTTTTGGAATTATTTCATCTTCTGTATAAATAATATCGTAATTATCAAAATTTATATCTTTCAAATTATATATATTTTTCATTTTTTTTAATAAATTATCTTCATAATTGGGATTTTTTTTTGTCATATTATTATAATTTAAATAATCAACATTTATTAAGTCTTTATTATTAACAATATATACATCCATTTTAAAATATACAATCATAGGTATAGGATGACCTGCTTTACCATAAGATTTTTTTAAAATATTATCTATATTATTTTCTGAATATTTAAATGAAAACCAGGGACCACCCCAATGTGTATTAGATTTAATAAATGCAAATTTCATATAATAATATTTAATATTTAATATTTAATATTTAATATTATATTTATATTATAATATAACTAAATAATTTACCATATTCCTTTTTTACTTCATTTATTATTTGGATTTCATCTTTTATTATAACTTTTTTTCCTGCTTCCACCAATCGTTTTGCTATTTGTAATTTTGCACTTTCCTCAATTATCGGTATTTTGCTACCTTCTTTATAACAAACATTTTCAATTATATATTCTTCTTTACTTTCATCTAACAACTTTTGAGTTAAAAACTCAGAATGTAATTTATTATATTTTGTTGTAGATAATAATAATTCATTATTTATATTATTTTGTTCTACAAATAATGCCAATGCCCGTGTATCCCTCGGAAAACAAGGTCCCCCAAATGAATAACCTGGTCTAAAATATTTATTTCCTATTCTACTATCACTACCAATTGAATCTAATACTTTTTCTTTATTTGCACCTATACTATCGCATACATCTGAAATCATATTTGCAAAAGATAATTTTGTTGTTATAAATCCATTAATAGTAATTTTTGTAATTTCAGCATCTAACGGACTAATTATACAATATTTTGGTTTTGTTTTAACTATTTTACTATATATTTCTCTCAAATAATTGACTAATTCTTGAGAATGCGTACCAATTAATATCATATCCGGATTTAAAAATCCTTTTATAATTTCTCCTTGAGCAATAAATTCTGGATTATATGATAATGTAGTATTTTTACAATCTGATATCAAAAAACTACCTACTTCATCTATATATTTTGGCATTAATGTGCAACCAATAATAATATGTTTATTTTTTACTTTTTTTTCATTTATTTTTTGTAAAAGATTTGAAACAATTGAATGATCATAAAATTTGTATCCACCCGAATTAGGAGTTTGAACCATAATAAAAATTATATTAGAATGATTTAATCCCTCATCAATATTATTGGATGCTTTAAAATTTTTAGAATTTATCAAAAGATTTTCATATTCTGGCTCTTTTGTTTTAAATGTTTTATTATTTAATTGTTTAATATATTCCTCATTAATATCAATACCTAAAACATTATATCCGGCTTTTTCAATTAATAAAGCCAACCCCAATCCTAATCTTCCAATTCCTAAAACAGTTATATTACTCATTATATAAAATATATTTAAAAAATAATTTTAAATTATTAATTATATAATATATTACTTAAAAAATTAGAAAAACTATTTTTTGAATATACATTTTTTTGATACCAATCATAGCAATTATTGGACATCTGTTCCCATTCTTTTTCACTAATTTTCGATAAAATTTCTTTTAAATTTTCTGGATTATTACATTTTATATAATGTATATTTTCTTGTGGTGGATACATATAAGAGTCTATGGAAACTGATTCGGTAATAATTGGAACTGTCCCTAAAGCCATTAATTCTACTTCGCGATGACATTTAGAACCATAGCCTCTTAAACATAACCCATATTTTGTATTAGATAATTTTTCTAAATATTCTTCTTGTGAAAATTTATGTTGTGTTCCTTGTGTACAATAATAAATATCTAATACAGATTCCCAATTTGCTTGTGTATTTCTATATTGATTTTGTATATTATTTTCTATATTTCCAATAAATATTGATTCAATAGTTCTCTCTAAATATGATTTTGTTTTATTAGTTTCTAAAAATTTCTCCATTATAAATGGTCGTCGTGGCCAGAATATCCATGGTTTTATATTTAAATTATTTTCTTTCAATAATTGCCCTTCTTTATTAATATCTCCATTACCTAACAATATTAAACTAGTATTTACTAAATCTTTATTAAACCATTCTTGTGTTGGTCTATCATAAAGTAAAATATGGTTTCCCAACCAACAATGGCCATTATCTATTAATTGGATTTCAACATCGCTATTATTTTTTTTATATAATAAAGCTAATTCTCTAAAACTATCATTTGCATGTCTCCATATTCCTTCTTGAGGTTGTTTCGGTATTTTAATAGTCCAATTTTTATTAATAATTCTATCAATAATTAATAATTCTTTATAACGTTTCAATTTTCTAAGAGCATTAATAAAAATATTATTAACTTGAATAAAACGTTGATCATGAAAATGTGTATGTAAAAATACAAGCGGTTTATTACCTATATTTACTTGATTATTATTTATATTAATTTTTTTAATTACTTCTTCTTGATTATTTGCTAATAAAACTCTCCACGGCATATAGTTTAATTCTTCACCAAATTCAAACATTGACTCTTTATAATCCATTGCTACATCTTCCAAAGATGCTTGATCAACATAACGAGAATTAACTGTATGTTTTTTCCAACATAAAGGAACTTTCTTATTTTTTGTCCATACACAACCGCCATTATAATAACCAACCTCATCTGTATTAGATTTTCTAACATAATGTGGTGATAAACCCAATTCTTTTGTATGATTTATACAACTTATTGGATTTACAATAAATACATCTGAATCTAAAAACATTGTATCTGATTCGTTTTCTAAAGCATATGACATTATATCAGCTTTATTATTCCAAAATTCTTTAATAATATTCATTTGTTCCATTTTTTGTCTATTTAACCCTGTATATTTATCAAGGCTTACTACTACTTTTATATCTAAATTGGGTTTTAATGTTAAACTATCTAATTCTTCTTTTGTTTTAGTATCTAACATACAATACAATTTTGCACCTGGATGGTGAATACTTAAACTATATGCTAATCCAATAAATTCAAAATAACATGTATGAGTACACATAGTACAAAAAGACGAAGGTTCTGACATAATAATAATAATATTAAAAAATTATTTTTATATTATTTATTTTCTATATTGAAATTATAATTATTGTTAATTAATTGAATAAGTTTATTCCAATTAATTCTTTCATCGCTAAAAGCGGTTCCATTACCGTCATAAAAAAAATTTAACTTACTATTTAAGTTTTTTTATTGTCTATATATATTCTATATTACATCTATATCTATATAAACTTGTTTCATTTTCATCACAATGAGAAACTAATATATTATTTCCCAATAATGAAGCTGAAGCAGCAAATGAAGAAAATTTTGGAACCATTATTATTTTTTTACTATGTACCAATGAAAAATAATCTTTATATATTGGATCAGTTATTTTATTTAAAAATGGATCAACTATATGATAATTTTTATTTAAATTCTTTATTAAATATTCTTTATATTTATCATCATCGGATGCAATAAAAATATTCATTTCGTCTGATAAATTATTTAAATAGTTCAATGTTTTTTTAAATTTATCTATAAAAAAATTATAAGTAAATTCGTCGTTGCCTCTATTATTTAACTTATCTGTACTTCTTATATGGATTGAAATATATGATAAATCGGTAATTATATTTTCAAAATAATTAATATTTTTACTAGCATTTATCATTTCTATATTATTATATTCACCAAAATTACATTTTATATTTATATTATCATAAAAATGATTATCTTGAATTAAAATATTTTTACAATTTAATAAATTATTGTAACTTCTAAAATTATATTTATTATTCCAAAAATAATTACAGGATGTATCATTTTCTATACAATAACATTCCAAATTTATTAATTCTTCTATTCTATTTCCTAATCCATCTGGTCTACCATTAAAATTTAACATTATAATATTATAATATTATAATATTCTCTCAAACGTTATATTTAAATTATTATTTTCTAATATTTTATAATTATTTTCTTGTAAACGTTTTACTAATTTTTGAGTTAATTGATTAGGATCCTTTTTTTTTAATAATAAATCAAATTCTATACATAAATATTTTGGATATATTTCATCATCTAACATTTTATTCAAAACATCTATTTCAGAACCCTCTATATCTAATTTTAATAAATCTATTTTATTATGATTATTTTCTTTCATTATATTTTTTATAGAATCAACTTCTACTTCGTCATAATCATTTCCAAACATATTTGATACTAATGATTGTGATACATAATCTGGATTTGTTTGTTTATAAAATTTTAATTTTGTTTTTTCTTTATATAAACCTTTATTTATATAAGTACAATTATCAAAATCAGGTTCTAAATCTATTATATTATATAAATAATCAGATTGAATATTTCCTGAAAAATTATTTATTTTTGTATGATAAAATTCTTTTACTTCTTTATAATGAGTTAGTGCTCTTTGTGTTGGATCTATTAAAAATATTTTACATTTATATTTATCTTCTAATTTTAAATCAAAAGACATATCTTCTCCTACTCCACCAGAATAAATAATACTATTACTATCTAACTTTGCATTTTTTGGAATAGACCAACCACCATAATGTGTACCCAAAGTTTCCATAATATTATATTAAATAATATACTATAATATTTAATTATTAATTATTAAATATTATTTTATTGTATAATTAAATATATATTTTACTTCAATTATTATATATATATTTTTCTATTAATAATTTATGCTTATTTGCTAATTCTTGTGTTTCCAATCTTAATTTCATTACATTATGTGAAAATATTTTTTGTTGACCCATTGGCATATTATTTCCATTAAAATTTGGGTCATTATTTATATCATATCTTGGAGCACCTCCATTATTTTCTGCAAAATGATTATGCAAGGGGTATAAATATTTTGGATGATAAACCATATTATACCAATCATCGCAACACCAATTTTTTATTTCTTCTGGAAAATACCAACCAAAAATTTCCATATGTTTTCGTGAAACAAAAGATTGTGTTAAAATACGATTATTATTATTAATTGGACCGGTCAAACCAATATTATTTTTACTTTTTAACATTTCAATACTATCTTTTATCCAACCTTTAGTTTTAAAAACAATATCATCACCACATTGATAAAAATAATCATAACCATCTTCATATGCTTTTTTAAATAAAACATTCCACATTATTGTATGATGACCTTTAGGAATTATAGTATTATCATATACTATAAATTCAAATTCTAAGTTTGGAAAAACTTTATTAAATCTAAAAATTTCCTCTTGTTCTTCTTTTTTATCAAAAATTCTATCATTTTTATCTATTCCAATATAAAATTTATAATTATATTCTTTATCACAAGTTAATAATAATGTTTTTAAAGTCATATTATACAAATAACTATCTTTAATATTCTTCCATTCATCGCGTTTATTACTTGTTGTAATAATTAAAAATGATATTTTTTCTTTAGTTTCCATAATATATAATAATAATCAAAATTTTTTTAAATATTAATTTATATTATAATGACTAGTGAAAAAAATGAAAAAAATAATAATAATAATGAAAATAATAATATAATTAATACAACCGGTGATGATATTAATGAAATAAATTATCACATTGAATGGTCTTCACAGCTTGAACAAATTTTAGTAGAATGGGCAGATAAAGCCATATGTTATAGATGGCTTCATTCTGCTTCACATATTAATTATTCATTCAAAAATAGATGGTTCACTATCCCAG
>Ga0209709_10005063_pt1 | contig 10458 bp, 11 predicted proteins | sample ArcticOcean_MG_C_2_FD_187435 | JGI IMG/M metagenome (GOLD analysis project Ga0209709, IMG submission 187435) | Marine microbial communities from western Arctic Ocean - ArcticOcean_MG_CB4_136 (SPAdes) (version 2) | ecosystem: Environmental > Aquatic > Marine > Oceanic | place: Arctic Ocean...
CGTTCGGCGTGCATGGGAAGCGCGAGCGCGAGTCGCCCGAGGTGACAGTCGTGGCAAAGCGGCTACGGGTCGAGTTCCCGGTCGAATTCGCGACGCTTCCGGACGACGTCGTCCTGATGGTCGCGCGGTCGATGGTGGAAGATGACCCGTGCGGGCAGATTAAGGCGGTTTGCCTGATCAGTACGGCGTTTGCCAACCTTTGCAGGTCCGACGGCCTCTGGAAGCTTTTGTGCGAGGTCAAAGGATACGATCGCGAGGACCGCACGACCGGCTACCACCAAATGGCGGACCCCTCCACGCCGATGCGGTGGAAGGCCCAGTTTGTCAAGTGGTGCGGGCTGCGCTTCGCGACGAAAACAGCATTGGGGACTGCGGTAAGGGAGCTGCTCGAGAACGACCCGACGGGTGCGGCAGATCTCGGCCCCTACGGCCCAATAGGCTCGTGGGATGTGTCCATGGTCACCGACATGTCCGGCATGTTCTGCGACGCGACGAGCTTCAACGGCGATGTGTCCAAGTGGACGTTTCCAGAGGTCACCGACATGTCCGGCATGTTCTGCGACGCGACGAGCTTCAACGGCGATGTGTCCAAGTGGACGTTTCCAGAGGTCACCGACATGAACGGCATGTTCTTGGACGCGACGAGCTTCAACGGCGACGTGTCCAAGTGGACGTTTCCAGAGGTCACCGACATGTCATTCATGTTCGAAGGAGCGATCAGCTTCAGCGGCGACGTGTCCAAGTGGACGTTTCCAAAGGTCACCAACATGTCCGGCATGTTCGAAGGCGCGACGAGCTTCAACGGCGAAGTGTCCGAGTGGACGTTTCCAGAGGTCGTCTACATGTCCGGCATGTTCCGTGGAGCGCCGAGCTTCAACGGCGACGTGTCCAAGTGGACGTTTCCAAATGTCACCAACATGTCCTACATGTTCTACGAAGCGACGAGCTTCAACGGCGACGTGTCCAAGTGGACGTTTCCAGAGGTCATCACCATGGAAGGAATGTTCCGTGGAGCGACGAGTTTCAACGGCGACGTGTCCAAGTGGACGTTTCCACAGGTCACCAACATGTCCGGCATGTTCGCGGGTGCGACGAGCTTCAACCAACGCAGATTCTCGGACGAGGCCATCGCGGACCTACGCAGACGCCACATCTACTTAGATGTCGTCGTGTTCATCGGATCCGAACTCGGAGGTTTTATTCCTGGTGCACTCGGCGGTCGAGAGCGCGATGGGTGCCCTGGATTTCAAAACGATTGTTCCAACAAAAGCTCAACAATGAAGTATCAAAGGGGTGGAGGACCCACCGTGTTTGAAGAAACTCAACAATGTTCATCTTCAAGCTCCCCGATGAGTTGATGGAACACGTGGTGAAATTCGCGGTACGGAAATACTTGCTCATACCACAGGTCAATGTCCGAACGGACCAAATCGAAGTCGATTTGGCCACCTGCTGCGCACTTGCGAAGGTCAACCACAAATACAATTCCAAGTTTTGGTGGTCGATCAAGCTAACGAGTCGGTGGTCGAACAAGATTTTGCCTGCTTACACCAACGAGTTTCTCCACATGGCCAAGTACACACTGTTTGAGGTAATCGCGGACCTGAAGATTTCACGGACGAGATGCTCTTCCGCCTGGTTGCAATTAAAAGAAACGGTAGTCGAGACCGTTTACGGTGGTCTGGCAACGCACACGCCACCGGCAGTGCACGCGAGCCTCGTGAAGGCCTTCACGACGATCGTGAAAACTATCGAGCCCAACAATCGTGCATTATTCAAGCGATTTGTCATGGATGTCTTCGAGCATATGTACAGGTGGACGACGAAGTTCGACATGGCGCTCCTCGATGGCACACTCGTTGTTTTGCCCTGAATTTAGTGGTGCACTGTGCAAGCGGTCGAGAAAAGTAAAGGACTGTGCCGTGTGTGTGAGTGTCGCGGGTGCCATGTATTTGAACGTTGGTGGGTGGTCGTTAAGAGCTTAAAAGGGTATGTGGTGCATGGGAGGTGGAGAAAACCGGGTTTGAATGAAAAAGCGGAAGGCTGGGAGTAGCAGCAGCAGCAGTAAGCGTGCGTCCAAGCGTCCGGCAACGACGATGCACAACTTTTGGGCGCCTCAACCGGGTCCCGCACCGGCACCCGAGGCGGTGCCGGTGGCGCCGCCGCACCTCTTTCCGGACGGCGAACGCCAGGTGCGCGTGTCATACCACAACAGAGGCACGTACCGTCGGGTTCTCTCGACGCGTTCGGGCGGGCTGTTTGGCGACTGTGGGCACTGCACCACCCCGTACTTGAAAATCGACAAGTTTGCCCCCGACGAGTGCTTGCACAACCGTCGTACTCGCGCCATGTTTTTGGAGAAGGTGGAGGCGTACAAGGGGGCGTACGAGGCGCGCGATCTCGGGGCGGCGCGCGAGGCGCGCGAGTACCTCGTCGAAAAGCGTACAACCAAATGCCCACCGTGCCGCACGACGAACAACACGCTCACCGGAAAAGCGAAGGCATGCAAGGAGTTTTGGGACGCGACGCGCGATGCCATGTGCCTCGCGCAGAACGGATGCCGGCACGCGGACTGCGTCGAGCGCGGCGAGCTCGCCACGTACGTGCTCGAAGGCGACCACTTCGATCCCAAGGGTGAGATCGACCCGGCCAACAAAAAGGTACACATGCTGAGCGACTACTGCTGGTGGCCGTGCAACGGCGGCGTCGCCGCGATGCGCGCCGAGGTGCCCAAGCTGCAGTGGCCATGTCGCTTCTGCCATGCACTCGAGAAGACCGGCGCTGCAGGCAACCGCCGCGGCGACCCGGCCCTGATGCCGGATGGGAAGAGCAGCGGTACGAAGGCGGAGATCACGCAGTACGATGCGAAGCGCCATGCCAAGATTTGCTTCCCGAAGCAGCAGCACGTCGATTTCGAGAAGCTGCACAAGCGCAAGTGTTGCCTCCTGTGCAACCGACGCGTCACGAAGGCCACCGTCGTCGCCTTCGAATTCGACCACCGCGACGAGCTCACCAAGATGATGGGCGGGCTCGCGGGGGAAGATGGCGGCGGCGTCGGCGGCCTTGTAGACAACCACGCCAAGGCCGCGGCGCTCGACAAGATCAAACCCATTATCGACGCCGAGATGGCCAAGTGCGACCTGCTTTGCAAGAATTGCCACAAAAGGAAAACATGGGGCTACCCCTTTCGGGAGTGAACCGCTTTCCATGCATTTTTCGAGTGAACGTTCGCTAGAATGCAATGGGGCGTGCAGCCCGGTTTGGATTTGAGTGTAAAAGGGGCTGTGTGTTTTGGGGGGTGGCGCGGGTGCCATGGATTTGAAAACGATTGGTCTTGCAGAAGGTCAACAATAAAGTATATAACCATCCAAAGCAGACGGTGGTCTGAGAACACGCGGTGTTTGAAAGACGGCGTGTCAATGACCACTCGTGCAGAAAACGATGAAATCGAAGAATACCTTGGAACACTACACATTTCCGTGCAATCGGTTTTCCGAAAGAAGTCAACGTCGAAGTTGCTGAAAGAAGCCAGAAACAAGACGAAAAAGGCCGACGACGCCGCCGACGTCGCCGCCGCCGCCGAGACCGCCGCCGAGACCGCCGCCGCCGCCGCCGCCGCCACTGCCGCCGCCGCCACCGACGGCGTTTTGAACAAGTCTGGTAAAAAACGTCGACGCAGTGCATCTGCACCGTCTGCTCGTACGGTTCCACTTCCGCGCCTGGCGGACGCGCCCGAAAGCGGCAAGGTGAACGCGTCGTCGTTGATGACAAAAGATCAGCAACGTTTGCATTTACTGGCATCCGCGCACTTTGCCGCGGCGACGAAGAAACTCGAAAATGTTGGCGGCGGTGAGCTTCGTCTCCTCTGGAAGCAGAAGATGTCTGTGACGATGCACGGCGACAGCGGCTCAACCGAGCCGTTTGAGCTGCCATACTCTATTTTGCAAACACCCGCCGACGTTTTGAAGTGCCGGGACGCGGAAAAGGGCGAATTTAAAATTCATAAATCGGTTGAAGCGCCGTCGAACGAAACACACCCACAGGAACTGCAAATCTCCGGACTGCGCTACATTTAATCCGCTGTTTTGCGAGGCGAACAAGCTGGCGGGGTTGTGTGTGTGTGTGTGTGTGTTTCTCATTCGAGCGCGCGTTTGCGCGACTCGACTTTGATATTGTAGCTGAAGTTTTCGAGGCATTTTTGGTAACCCGAGTTGTTGGGTCGATGTGAGATGTCGTCGTAGAGTTGCATAAAGAGGGTGCGCGCAGCAATCTTCGTAAATAAATTGCGCGCTGGTTTCCACAGCACGTAGGCAATTCCATCCTTCTTCACAGACTCTTCGAAGTCGTCCCAAGCGGTCGCAAACGTCGGGACCACGTTGATTCGCTTCAGTGTGTGAAAGCAAAACGTTGCCTCGGCGAACAAGGACACTTCTTGGAACATTTGCGCGCATCTAAAGAATTGGTCTTGGTTGTTTCGAAATTTAATGGCAAGTCTTTTTGCACATTCCTCGACCTTTCGATGCCACTCAACGCCCAGATTCTTGAGGATCGCGTTGTAAACGCAACGGTAGAGACTTTCAAAGGAAAGCAATCGAGTCGTGCCCGCGATTTGGAAATCGGTCATCTGGTCCAGGCCGTCGTTCATATCCTGGAGAATGCGAGCACGCGACTCGTTCGAAATTGTGTTCAAAAACGGCTTAAATCGGTGAACTTCAACGCCATCTTCAAAAACAGTCTCGTGGTGTGTGAATTTGATCATTTGCGTTTGCACTTCACACTTGTTTACAGGTGCGTACGCACAAGATGTATTCAAACACAAGGCACCCCACGACCCTCGATGTTTGGGGTTTGTATTTTCCTTACACGTGCACTGTCCGAACAATGTCCGAAGATTGTCCGAAGATTGTCCGAAGATTGTCCGAACAATGTTCAGTGTGAACAGACCCCGGGGGGGAGGGGTCTACTGTGAATGAAATGAGGCGCCGAAACCGAGTCCAGCCTTTTCGTCAATTCACACGTTCCTAATATGGTAACATCCATGGGTGTGAACACCACTAATTGCCCGGAGATTGCCCGGAGATTGTCCGAGCATTGTCCGAACAATGTCCGAAGATTGTCCGAACAATGTTCAGTGTGAACAGACCCCCCGGGGGGGGGTCTACTGTGAATGAAATGGGGCGCCGAAACCGAGTCCAGCTTTTTCGTCAATTCACACGTTCCTAATATGGTAACATCCATGGGTGTGAACACCACTAATTGTCCGGAGATTGTCCGAGTATTGTCCGAACAATGTCCGAGCGTCCTCCCACGGCTACTCCACACGCACCACGGACCACACTTTCACCGTTTGGCCCGACCCACCATATTTTTCGGTCGCACAATGCCACATGTGCGTGCCGGCAGCGACGAGCTTTTCCTCGTCGGTCATGCTCTTCGCCTCGACCTCGGCGGCGGCGGCGGCGTCCTTGAGCTCTTGGTTTGCAATGGCCAATCTAGCAAGCTGGGTCGGCTTGACTGCTTCAAATGCATTGATTAGATCGGTGGAAACCGCGGTGTTCGCAGCGTTCACGCTCAGATTCTTCACGTGGTCGGAAAATTCAAACGGTGTCATTTTCAAGAGCAAATTCTTGTACTCGTCGAGGGTTGGGTAGACGATCTTGGCATTCGGCTTAAATTCGCGGATGTATTTCGGTTTGTTGATGCACTTGGCGGCCTTCTTTTTTCCAAGTGCGATGATTTTCGTTGCACCAGCTGCAGTCGACTTTGGCATTTTTTGTCTTTACTCGCTTCTTTGCTGGTTTACACCTTTTGAGCGGTTCGAGGCTGGCATCTGTTCTTGACGACAGCGGCACCCTTCGTGACCCTCGAACGAAGTGTGCACTCGAAACGAAGTGTGCACTCGAACGAAGTGTGCACTCGAACGAAGCGTGCACTCGAAGCGTGCACTCGAAGTGTGCACTCGTCATTCACTCTAAACATTTACATGTGGTTGTTTTCAACAATTGAAAACAACCGACTTCTACTCGTTATGAAGTTGGCCATACTTTCGAACACACTTTCGATCGACGCTTGCCGATTATTCCTTTTGGCCACCCTTGCGGGCCATGGTGCGTCCGATCTTGCGCTGCGCGGTCGTCGCCCGTACGCAATCTATCTGAATACATTCCTCGTGCTTGGCCTGCTTCCCGAGATTCTCGTCAACGTGGTGTTCATGGCGCTGTCCGTCGCGCACTTCGCCGACGACATCGGCACCCTCGCCTCCAGCACATTCCATGCCGCAATTGTAATAATCTCAATGTTTATCTCAAGAGAATTTGCAGTAGACGTCGTCATTTTTTATTCGGTAATTTTCCACGTTCCCATGCACTTCATCACGCTCAGCGACAACGGCGAGTACCGAGCCATTGCCGTAGCAGTCGTCTTCATGTTCTCGATGGGCTTTGTTTCGGTTGCATGGCCGGAAATGTACGCACTGGCGCCAATCGACGGAAGTGCGGACCATTCGTGGAAAATATCGTTTTCGTCTTTCATGCAGCTCGTGGTGTGTGCGCACGTAATTTTCTCACTTCAACCGCGGTCGGTATTCGAAGAAAACCCAAAACATCTGTAGGCAGTTGACGTCAACGGAGTTTGAAAGACCGTGCACACACAAACACACACACACCCAAGATGGATTTGAAGGCGTTGATCCCGGTGGCGGTGTCAGCGGCGGGCGAAGAGCGCGAGGTCGTCGTGACGACGACGACGACGACGACGCAGACGATCACCATCAAGCCGACGATTGCCAAGAAGAAGAAGAAGAAGAGGGGGAGGAGCGAGGAAACTACACAAACCAGTGGCGACGAGGAGGTCTGGTTATATCGGTCGATTTGATGTAATTTGAGTAAACACGTTTCGATTTGATGTAATTTGAGTAAACAAGTTTCGATTTGATGTAATTTGAGTAAACACGTTTTCGATTTAATGTTACACAAACAAGCCACGTGGCGCACACAACTTTTCTCCTTTAAAACGCTACCATTTTTTGCGCCAAATATCATCACAGTCGTGTGCTCGCGTGTTTGTGTGTGTGTTTTGTTTTAAAGCTAATTGCCGGCGTCGCCGGCGGTGTCGACGACCGCCGCTGCTGCCATTGCAATGTCGACCTCGCCGTCGGCGTCGACGACCGTCGGCATTGCAATGTCGACCTCGCCGTCGGCGTCGTCGACGGCATCCATTTGGGAAACTTTCGGGTTCCTTTCGATACTGAGCAACTCCTTGAGAGTTTCGCCGTTTTTCTCACGGTTTATTTCGGGCGTGGCCGCGGGTCGCGCGGGGGATCACCCAGTTATTGGCAAACCTAGCTCGATCCTACGTTTTTTTACCAACAATTCGACAATCGAGTCTGCCATCGATGCACAGCCACCCCCGTGCGCGTCCTTATATATAACTAAACACTCATTACAGCCTACTTATGAATAGCAATGCGGGCAGAACGGCAGCAAACTCCAACGACTTGCTCAACGTCACACTGGTCGGATTTTCCTTTAGAACACCCGAATGAATTAATCTAACCACAAGCTCGCTCGGAAGCAACGCGCCCAAAACGACGCGCTTGCTCAAGCCGAGGGCCTCTTCGAAGCCGCTGTCGTAAGTTCCACGCGCCGCCGCCAAGCCGACAATGACAGACGAAATACAATTTACGCCATTTGATATATACAACAACCCGCGTTGCCAAGCCCACGGTTGTACAAATAAGCAAATGTGTCTACACGGGCAGCAAAACGACGGAAACAGCGAATTTACGTTGATGCAGAAGTCGTACGGACTGTTTTGAGCTAGAATTTGCAACACGCTGGCATGCGCGTCCAATATTTGCTCGACCGTCACGTCGACCACTTCGTAAAACTCAATTTTTACCCAGTCCCAACGATGATACCAATTTTTGCGATCGTCTCTGTAACTAATTGTATGTGCCTGTAAATCCAAAATGTCGACGAAGAACGACCGTCTGTTCCCTTCAAAGAGCGGCTGGCGTTCGAAGTCCGCGTTCTTGGACATCATTTCGTCCGTCGCGTTTTCAAAGTACAGTGCAACGTGTGCGCCAATAACGTCACCGCTCTCGCCCCGCATAAACGTCCGCAAAAAGAGCTCAAATGTATTCACGCAGCTCCCATACACCGTGCCCTTGCACCACTCCGTTCGTTTCAGACGGGAAAGTGCCACATACAACTTCGGTTCCATTTACCCCACAATGTGCATAGCACGAATTCGTGCTTATGTTGTAGAGCGCGTAACTAGCGGTCGATTCAATCGACCAGTTCACCAGCCTTTTCGGCCTCACCAGCCTTTTTGCTCTTTTTAAACTTTGATGCGACTGCTTCAGCACCAGCCTGCATTGCCGAAGATTTCAGATCGCCGTGCAACAGTGTCATCAGTGCCGCCTGCATCAATTTGGGTCGCACGGTGTCGGATTTCGTGTCGTATTCACCCATAATGGTGGCACCGGCGTCCGTCACGCCCTTCAGCACGAACGAAAGCATCTTCTCGAGTTCACTGTGCACGTCAGCCCTTGCTGCGGCATCGGCCTTCTTGGCCAGTTTTGGGAAATACGAAACGAACCCACGGTCCTTGATGCGTTTCTTTGCCATCTTGCCCATGCTTACGTAAAGTCGTGCTTTTTTGTGGCCAGATGAAGTGCGTTCGCTTAGCGGTGCACCGCTTTGTGTCAACCGTGTCTACAAGCTCGTGGGTTTTACGATGTCTGCAAATTCCTGCAAACAACGGCCGCTCCAACAAGGCAGCCAACTTCAGATATTTTATATTAATTTACTCTTTACGCAAATATTTAGATCGACATACAACCATAAACAGCACGATTGCACGATAAAGTTGTACGAAAGGTCGATGAAACGGCAGATCGAGTTCCAAGCAAGGCGTTCGATAGACGCCGAAATATTTGCAGCGTTGCAGCCACGCCGGGAGCCAGCAATAGTTGCGGAGGTCGATAAGAGCCCGCTCGATTTGCTCGTTTTGGCAGCCCAAAACGAGGCACTGTGACCGAGTGTCGTGGGTGCCGTGGATTTGAACGTTGGTGGGTGGTCGTTAAGAGCTTAAAAGGGTATGTAGAGCGTGGGTGTTGGACAAAACCGGGTTTGAATGAAAAAGCGGAAGGCTGTGAGTAGCAGCAAGCGTGCGTCCAAGCGTCCGGCAACGACGATGCACAACTTTTGGGCGCCTCAACCGGGTCCCGCACCGGCACCCGAGGCGGGGCCGGTGGCGCCGCCAGACCTCTTTCCGCGAGGCGAACGCGAGGTTAGAAGGTTCAGCTCCGCACTTAAAGGCACGTACCGCCGGATCATCTCGAGGCGTTCGGGCGGGCTCTTTGGCGACTGTTCGAACTGCACCACCCAGCACTTGGAAATCGACAAGTTTGCCCCCGACGAGTGCTTGCACAACCGCCGTCGTCGCGCCATGTTTTTGGAGAAGGTGGAGGCGTACAATGAGGCGTACGAGGCGCGCGATCTCGAGGCGGCGCGCGAGGCGCGCGAGTACCTCGTCGAAAAGCGTACAGGGGACTGCCCGCCGTGTCGCACGACGGCCAACACGCTCACCGGAAAAGAGAAGGCATGCAAGGGGTTTTGGGACGCGACGCGCGATGCCATGTGCCTCGCGCAGAACGGATGCCGGCACGCGGACTGCGTCGAGCGCGGCGAGTTGGCCACGTACGTCCTCGAAGGCGATCACATCGACCCCGAGGGGTTGCTCGACCCGGCCAACAAAAAGGTGGAAGGCCTGAGCCAATACAAGTGGTGGCCGTATCACGGCGGCGTCGCCGCGATGCGCGCCGAGGTGCCCAAGCTGCAGTGGCCGTGTCGCTTCTGCCATGCACTCGAGAAGACTGGCGACGCGGCCAATCGCAGCGGCGACCCGGCCCTGATGCCGGGTGGGAAGAGCAGCGGTACGAAGGCGGAGATCAAGCAGTACAAGGCGAAGCACAGTGCCAAGATTTGCTTCCCGAAGCAGCAGCACGTCGACTTCGAGAAGCTGCACAGGCGCATGTGCTGCCTCCTGTGCAACCGACGCGTCACGAAGGCCACCGTCGTCGCCTTCGAATTCGACCACCGCGACGAGCTCACCAAGATGAAGGGCGGGCTCGCGGGGGAAAACGGCGGCGTCGGCGGCCTCGTAGACAACCACGCCAAGGCCGCGGCGCTCGACAAGATCAGGCCCATCATCGACGCCGAGATGGCCAAGTGCGACCTGCTGTGCAGAAATTGCCACAAAAGGAAAACATGTGGCTACCCGTTTCGGGAGTGAACCGCTTTCCATGCATTTTTCGAGTGAACGTTCGCTAGAATGCAATAGGGCCGTGCAGCCCGGTTTGGATTTGAGTGTAAAAAATTGTTTTTTGGGTGGCGGTTGTAGGTTTGAATTCAAACGCGTGAATTATTTTTACTGCTTTCTCAACGCGTTTAT
>Ga0209709_10005064_pt1 | contig 10457 bp, 10 predicted proteins | sample ArcticOcean_MG_C_2_FD_187435 | JGI IMG/M metagenome (GOLD analysis project Ga0209709, IMG submission 187435) | Marine microbial communities from western Arctic Ocean - ArcticOcean_MG_CB4_136 (SPAdes) (version 2) | ecosystem: Environmental > Aquatic > Marine > Oceanic | place: Arctic Ocean...
AGATGGTGAGAAAAAAAGTTTTGGTTACAAAGGAAAATCTAGTTTCGGAGACAAATCAAAATCATCTAGTTATGGCAGATCAAATTCATCATCAAGAGATGGTGAGAAAAAAAGTTTTGGTTACAAAGGAAAATCTAGTTTCGGAGACAAATCAAAATCATCTAGTTATGGCAGATCAAATTCATCATCAAGAGATGGTGAGAAAAAAAGTTTTGGTTACAAAAGAAAATCAAGTTTTACAAAAAAAGAAGATTCGAAACCAGCTGGTTTTACCAATAACCCAAAATACTTTGGAAAAAAAATATCTGAAAGTTCATCAACTAGCTTAGATAAAAAAAGCTCTGGTTTTGGTGGAAAGAAAAAGTTTAAAAGTAGAAGTGATAGACCTAAAACCTTTACCTTCAAAAAACACAGTCAAAAAAGAGCTAAAATTTAAGAATTTTAGATTTTTCTTTAATAAATTTTCTTTTTTCTTTATAGCATTCCTCAAATAAACTTAATTATGAAGAAATTTTCATATATTGAAATATTAAGATTATTTACATCACTTGCAGTTGTAATATTTCACTACGCACATTTTTTTTACCCCTATAACTCTTTTTATGACCCAGAATTAGTTATCGAAGGTAATAATTTTCCCTTTTTTTTTATTTTAGAGTTGGTTTATAATTATGGAAGATATGGTGTTGAAATGTTTTGGGCTATATCAGGTTTTGTTTTTGCACATGTATATTTAGATCAGCTAAAAAAAATTTCCTCAAAAGAGTTTTTGATAAATAGAATTGCAAGATTATATCCACTTCACTTATTAACCTTAATTATTGTTGCAGGGCTACAATTACTTAGTTTAAAAATAAATGGAAATTTTGAAATTCATAAAGTAAATGATTTATATCACTTTGTATTAAATTTATTTTATATCCACGGCTGGGGAATGGCTGAGGCGTTTTCATTTAACGCACCAACATGGAGCGTTTCAATTGAATTAATAGTTTACGGTATATTTTTTATTTCAATCGTATTATTAAATAAATTTAGAATAAAATTTATAATATTAATTTACATTTTTTTATTATTAGTTGATAAATATTGGGATATTAAAACTTTTTATCTCACCTCTTTTTTTGATTGTTGCAGATTATTTTTTTCTGGAATCTTAATGCATTATTTATATATAGAAATTAAAAATAAATTTTATTTAATTTTGATATCAATTATTTTAATGTTTGTCTCATGGATAGGTAGCTTTAAGTTATTTATTTTTTTTCCAGCAATAATATTATTTTTTTCAGCCTTTGGAACTATTACAAATAAAAAACTAGGTACTTTCTTTCAGCTTAGTGGAGACTTAACATATGCTCTTTATTTACTACATACGCCAACTCAAATTATGATTATTTTAATATTTGGTTATTTTAATATTAAAGAAGATATTTTTTTTAGTGAATATTTTTTTCTTGGATATATTTCTTTTGTAATTTTTATATCATTCATTAGCTTCAAATATTTTGAAAAACCACTTAACTATAAATTAAGAAGAATATTAAAAAAATAACTAATATCTAAGATTTCTTAGATTTTTCTTTTTTAAGTTTTCTTTTTTCTTTTAAAGTTAATTTAGGTTTTTTACTTATACTTGAGTCTTTAAATGATTTTCCACTGTATCTTTTAGACATATTTATTATAAAAATTATATTTTTTTTTGTTTAAAAATGAATGCATACTTATTTTGATAAATTAGAGCATAATTTTTTCTTATAAGCAAACTATATATCTTGTCCCTTTTCAGTTGCTTTTTATTCATATGATGTATTTCAATGCATATAATTTTAGGTAAATATTTTTTAAAATTAAATTTTTTTAGTACTTTAAATTCATTTCCTTCAACATCTATATTAATTAAATCTAATTTAGAATTTTTATATTTTGTTTTTTTTAAAATATTATTTAATGTCTCTGATTGTATCTTATCTTTTTCAAAACCATTTGGAAAATTTTTAGAAGCAAAATCTTTATTTATTGTATTTAACATATTAATTTTTTTTCTAAAATAATAATTTATTTTTTCAGATTTATCAGAAACAGCTACTCTTAAATTAATATCATCAGGTCTTTTTATTTTAAATAATTCAACTGAAAGTGAGTTAATGTCTATATTTACTCCTTTCCAGCCTCGCTTGTAAAGTAGGTGGGTATTATTTCCTTGCAACGGATGATAGCATCCGATGTCGACATAAATACCCTTATCTTTTTTGAAAAAATTATTAATAATAGTATCTTCACCTAGAATTGAATAAGTTTTTCTTGGGTAAAAAATTTTAGGCTTATAATAAATTTGGTAAATTTTCTGAAAAAAATTCATAAATCAATTTAACTTAACTTTTAAAAAAAACCCCCAAAATTTTCATTCCGAGGGTTCTAATTTTGTTTAGTATTTGTATCTAGAGTGTTCTCTAGATGGAAGCGTATTACATTCACACACATATTACGCCAATACTCACTTATTTAAAAAGTTAATTGCAAACTTCATTGCAGATTTATAGTACAGACATAAAAAAAGGGCAGTAAAGACTGCCCTTTTAAAATTTTATTTAGAAAGCGTGGGATTACATTCCCATGCCACCCATACCACCCATGCCACCCATACCACCAGGCATTCCACCAGGCATTCCGCCAGCACCAGAATCTTTATCGTCTGGTTTGTCAGCAATCATGGCTTCTGTAGTTACAAGTAATCCAGCAATTGAAGCGGCGTCTTGTAAAGCTGTTCTAACAACTTTAACAGGATCTATGATACCTTTTGCAAACATATCAACGTATTCTTCATTCTGTGCGTCGTAACCTTGGCTTTTTTTATTTTGTTCAATTAGTTTTCCAACTACAACTGAGCCGTCAACTCCAGCATTTAAAGTTATTTGTCTAATAGGAGCTTGTAATGCTTTTCCCACTAAAGTAACGCCAGCTTTTTGATCGTCACCCTTAACCTTAAGTTTATCTAGATCTTGCGCAGCGTATAATAGAGCACAACCACCACCAACTACTACACCTTCTTCAACAGCAGCCCTAGTCGCGTTAAGAGCATCTTCAACTCTATCTTTTCTCTCTTTTACCTCTACTTCAGTTGCTCCACCAACTTTAATTACAGCAACTCCACCAGCAAGTTTTGCTAGTCTTTCTTGAAGTTTTTCTCTATCGTAATCAGAAGTTGTTTCTCCAACTTGTTGTTTAATTTGAGTACATCTAGCTTCAATGTCAGATTTTTTACCATTACCACTGATAATAGTACTGTTATCCTTGTCCACTTTTACTCTCTTACAAGATCCAAGATCAGTAAGTTTAACATTTTCAAGTTTAACACCTAAGTCTTCTGAGATAACCTGTCCACCTGTTAAGATTGCGATGTCTTCAAGCATTGATTTTCTTCTATCACCAAAACCTGGAGCTTTCACGGCAACAACTTTTAAACCACCTCTAAGTTTATTAACTACTAGAGTTGCAAGAGCTTCTCCCTCAACATCTTCCGAAATAATCATAAGTGGTCTTCCAGCTTGAACAACGGCTTCCAACAAAGGAACCATTGGCTGTAAATTAGTTAATTTTTTTTCATGTAATAAAATAAAAGGATTTTCTAATTCAGTAGTCATTTTATCTGCATTCGTAATAAAGTATGGTGACAAATATCCCCTATCAAACTGCATACCTTCTACAACATCTAACTCTGTTTCTATTCCTTTTGCTTCTTCAACCGTGATAACACCTTCATTGCCAACTTTTTGCATAGCTTTTGCAATCATGTTACCAATTTCTTTATCACCATTAGCTGAAATTGTTCCAATTTGAGCAATCTCGTCGCTATCTTTAACTTTTTTTGCTGAAGCAATTAAATTAGACTTAACATGCGCTACTGCTGCTTCAATTCCTCTTTTAACATCCATAGGGTTCATACCTGCAGTAACATATTTTACACCTTCTTTAACAATTGCTTGTGCTAAAATAGTTGCCGTAGTTGTTCCATCACCAGCTTCTTCGTTTGTTTTGCTAGCAACTTCTTTAACCATTTGAGCACCCATATTTTCAAATTTATCTTCTAAATCTATTTCTTTAGCAACAGTAACACCATCTTTAGTGATTCTTGGTGCACCATAGGATTTATCAATAACAACATTTCTACCCTTTGGTCCAAGTGTAACTTTAACTGTATCAGCTAAAATATTAACACCTCTTATCATTGCCGCTCTTGCTTCAGAGTCAAATTTTACAACTTTTGCCATTTTATTTTCTCCTTTTAATTAAATTATTTTCCAGAAATACCCATAATGTCAGACTCTTTCATTATGCTGTATTCTTTTCCATTGATTTTAATCTCAGTTCCTGACCATTTTCCAAAAAGAACTTTATCGCCAACTTTAACATCCATTGGTATCAGTTTTCCATCTTCTGTTTTTGCTCCTCCGCCTACAGCAATTACTTTACCTTCTTGAGGTTTTTCTTGCGCTGTATCAGGGATAATTATTCCTCCAGCAGTTTTTTCACTACTGTCTAAAACTTCTATTAAAACTCTATCGTGTAATGGTTTAAATTTCATAAATTCTCCTTTTAATATGCGACTCATATAGCCACTGCTTGTATTTTTTCAAGATAAAGAGATAAAAATAACTAAAATAAAAAAGCCAAGAAATTGTAAGTTTTTTGGTCTATACCTCATTTAATGAGCAAAAATATAGACAGCGAAGGATTAAGATCCATAGTTAACGATTATGACATATTTTATATTGATTTATGGGGCGTAATTCATGATGGAATAAGCCTCCATAAAAGTGCAATTCAGGCCTTAGAAGAAATTAGTAAAGCAAAGAAAAACTATGTTCTGTTAACTAATGCGCCAAGACCAAACAGCACTGTAAAAACATTCTTAAAAAAAATGGGAATGAATGAGAAAATTAGAGAAAAAGTTTACTCATCAGGAGAAGCGTCCCTAAGTTATTTAAAAAAAAATTATATGGATAAAAAGTTTTACCACATAGGTCCTCTTAGAGATTTTGATTTATTTTTAGAATTTGAAAATAATAAAGGAAAAAATATTAATGAAAGCTCCTACTTACTATGTACAGGATTGTTCAAAAATCACGATGAAGACTTAAATTACTATAAAGAATTATTTAAAGGACATCTTGATAAAAAGATGATTTGTACTAACCCTGATTTGATTGTTGATAGAGGCAGTAAAAGAGAATTGTGTGCAGGGTCTGTCGCTTTAGTATTTGAAAAAATGGGAGGTAAAGTTACATATTTTGGAAAACCCTTCCCTGAAGTTTATAATCAGTCAATAAATAACAAAAATAAAAAAGTTTTATCAATTGGTGATAATTTGAATACAGATATTAAGGGTGCCAATCTTTTAAATTACGATTCATTATTAATATCAAATGGTATTCATAAAAATGAAATTAAAAAAGAAGGAATTGAGATAGTATCAAAAAAATATGAAACAGTTGTAAACTTCATTCAAACTGCACTTAAGTGGTAAAATTATGAAGATATATAAAAATTTTAATATTTCTAAAAATCATAAAAAATCAATAATTTTAATTGGAAATTTTGATGGCATACATTTGGGTCATCAAAAATTATTTAAATTAGCAAATAGTTACAAAAAAAGATTTAAATTAGATATTGGTGTCGTTACTTTTGAACCAATGCCAAAAATGTATTTTAATAAAAGAATTAAAAATTTTAGAATTTCAAACATAAGTCAAAAAAATAAAACATTAAATAGTTTAGGAGTAGATTTTATAATTACAAAAAAATTTGATAAAGGTTTTTCTAAGATTAAATCTGAATTTTTTATTAAAGAGATTTTATCTAAAAAATTAGAAGCAAAATATATATTTGTTAGTAACAATTTTAGATTTGGAAATAAAAGAGAAGGAGATGTTAAAGAATTAATAAAAAAAGAAAGAATTTATGGTTACAAAATAGTAAAACCAAAACCATTAATGATAGGAAGGAAAATTATATCATCAACGTATATTAGATCTCTCTTAGAAAAAGGTAATTTAAAAAAAGCTAATAAAGCATTAACTAGAAACTGGTCGATTCAAGGAATTGTTCAAAAGGGGAGACAACAAGGAAAAAAAATTGGTTTTCCAACCTGCAATATTGATATTAAGGATTATGTAATTGCGATGCCAGGTGTATATGCAGTCAAAGTTTATAAAAAAGATTCTAAAAAGCCTTTAAAAGCAATAGCAAACCTTGGTTATAGGCCCACTTTCAATCAAAAGAAAATTTTATTAGAGGTTCACATTTTTAATTTTTCTGGAAATCTTTATAATAAGTATTTATCAGTTAAATTCATAAAATTTATAAGAAAAGAAAAAAAATTTAATAATGTTAATCAATTAAAAAAACAAATTCAAAGCGATCTAAAGATAGCAAAAAAAAGTTAAAATGAGCAAAGAAAATATAAACTTACCTAAAACTGCTTTTTCAATGAAAGCTAATCTACAAAATAGAGAACCTGAGATTTTAGAATATTGGAAAAAAATTGACCTCTATAAAGAGTTGAGAAGGTCAAACAAAGGTAAGGAAAAGTTCATACTTCATGATGGTCCACCATATGCGAATGGCAACATTCATATGGGTACAGCTTTAAATAAAATTTTAAAAGATATAATAGTTAAATTTCATCAAATGAGCGGTAAAGACTCAGTATATGTTCCGGGGTGGGATTGTCATGGATTACCTATAGAATGGAAGATTGAAGAGCAGTATAAAAAAAATAAAAAAAATAAAAATGAAGTTCCTATAGTTGAATTTAGAAAAGAATGTAGAGCATTTGCATCAAAATGGATTGAAGTTCACAAAGAGCAATTTAAACGGTTAGGTGTTGTTGGAGATTGGGAAAATTATTATTCTACAATGAGTTTTGATGCGGAAGCACAAATTGTTAGAGAGTTAGGTAAATTTTTAAAAGAAGGAAGTTTATATAAAGGATTTAAACCTGTTCTTTGGTCTACAGTTGAAAAAACTGCATTAGCAGATGCTGAAGTTGAATATCAAGATCATAAATCAGATACGATCTACACTGCTTTCCCAGTTACAAAATCTAACATAAAAGAACTTGAGAGAGCAGAAGTTGTTATATGGACAACAACTCCTTGGACGATACCAGCAAACAAAGCTTTGGCTTATAATGATGCGCTAGATTATTTAATAATACAATTAGATGATGATGGTGACTTCAAAAGTAAAAAAATAGTAATTGCAGAAGACTTGTTAGATTCTGTTATTAAGGACTGTGATATCAAAAATTACAAAGTGATTAAAAAATTTAAAGGAAAAGAATTTAAAGATACTACTTGTAGTCATCCATTTTTAGATCTTGGTTATAATTATGAAATTCCAATGCTTGAAGCAAGATTTGTTACAACAGAACAAGGAACGGGTATTGTCCACTGTGCACCCAGTCATGGACCCGATGATTTTAACCTTTGTTTAAATCATGGTATTAAAGCTATAGAGACAGTTGATGGTGATGGAAAATACACAAAAAATATTCCTTTATTTGAAGGAACTCATATTTTTAAAGCAAACCCAATTATAATTGAAAAATTAAAGGAACAAAAAAAATTACTATCAAATGGTGAGTTAATTCATTCTTACCCACACTCATGGAGATCAAAAGCTCCTCTTGTTCATAGAGCAACTCCGCAATGGTTTATTTCAATGGAAAGTCATGGTCTAAGAAAAAAAGCACTAAAAGCCTTAGATGACACTACATTTTACCCAAACAAAGGTAGAGAAAGAATAAAAGCAATGATCGAGACAAGACCTGACTGGTGTGTTTCAAGACAAAGAGTTTGGGGAGTTCCACTACCAATATTCATTCACAAAACTACAAAAGAAATTTTAGTTGATGCTGAGGTAAATGAAAATATTGCAAGCATTTATGAAAAAGAAGGTTCTGATTGTTGGTTTTCTGATAATCCACAAAGATTTTTAGGAAATAAATACAAAGCAGAGGATTACGATAAAACTAGCGACATTGTAGAAGTTTGGTTTGATAGTGGATGTACCCATTCATTCGTTTTAGAAAAGAGAGATGATCTTCAATGGCCAGCATCAATGTATTTAGAGGGATCGGACCAACACAGGGGGTGGTTCCACTCTTCCTTGCTAGAGTCATGCGGAACAAGAGGAAGAGCACCCTATGAATCAATTTTATCACATGGCTTTGTTGTAGATGGTAAAGGTCTTAAAATGTCCAAATCAGTTGGAAATGTAATTGCACCTGAGGATATATTAAAAAAGTATGGTGCTGATATTTTAAGAATATGGGTGGCCTCATCAAATTATGAAGAAGATTTAAGAATTGATAATTCAATAATAGAACAACATGCAGAATCATATAGAAAAATTAGAAATACTTTTAGATATTTGCTGGGAAACCTTAATGATGAATTTAAACCTATAGATTTAGAAAAATTAAGATTAAAAGAATTACCAGAACTTGAGCAATATATGTTGCATAAAGTTTATAACTTAAATGAAAATTTTAAAAACTATTTTGCCAACTATGATTTTCATAATCTTTATAAAGAATTATTAAACTTTTGTACTGTTGATTTATCAGCTTTTTATTTTGATATTAGAAAAGATACTTTATATTGTGATCCAAAAAATTCAGAAAAAAGAAATAACTGTATATTGGTTTTAAATATAATTCTTGAATCTCTGATAAAATGGTTTGCACCTATATTATCTTTTACAACAGAGGAAATCTTTACATTAATTAATAAAGATAAAAAAAGTATTCATTTAGAAAATTTTATTGATTTCCCAAAATCATTTGAAAATAAAAAATTAAATGAAAAATGGATAGAGTTAAAAAAAATTAGGGATATTTGTAATATTAGTATTGAAGCTAAAAGAGCAAGTAAAGAAATTGGCTCAAGTCTAGAGGTGAATCTAACAATTAGCCTAAATGATAAGTTATTTAAAATTACAGAAAATACAGATTTTGCAGAATTATGCATTACATCTGGTGTAAAAATTAAAAAAGATGATTCAGAAAAGATTAATGCTATCGCAGAAAAAGCAGAAGGAAACAAATGTCCTATTTGCTGGAAAATTAATAAAAAGAAATGTGAGAGGCACACAGTAAATATTTGATACCCAATGATTAAAATAAATTTTAAAAAAATTTTAATTAATTTAATAATAATTTCAGTTATTTTTTTAGTAGATAGAATATCTAAAATCTATATTCTCAAAATAGCAGAATTTGAAAATACGGTTGATATTTATTTAACACCTTATTTAAATCTTTATCTAATTTGGAATAAGGGAATTGCTTTTGGATTACTTACCTTTGATGAGAATATTGTTTATAATATAATAAGCTTAATAATAGCCACAGTAACTATTGTCATTTTAGTGCTAATTATAAGGAGTAATGGAGTCAAAATGTATGCTCTAATATCTGTATTAGGAGGAGCATTAGGCAATCTGTTTGATAGAATTTACTACTCTGCAGTTCCAGATTTTATTGATTTCCATATAAACAATTTTCACTGGTTTATTTTTAACGTTGCGGATATATTTATTACATTAGGTATTATTTGCCTTATTTATGCAGAAATTTTTAATAAGAATGAGACAAAATGAAAAGTTTATCTAAAAATTTATTTTATCTATTTTTGGTTTTAATAGCTCTGAGTGCTTGCCAAAGTGTAAAAGATGGATTGACAGGAACAAAAAGATCAACATCAGATGAGTTTTTAGTTGAAAAAAAAAATCCATTAGTATTGCCACCAGAATTTGGAAAACTACCCGTACCAAACACAATAGTAGATAGCGATCAAGACAACAATAGTGATGACGAGGTAGACCTAAGAGTTATTCTTGGAGAAGGAAAAACTTTGATTAAGGCAGATTCAAAAAAGCAAACAACAAATAATTCTTTAGAAAAATCTATAATAGATAAAATTAAAAATAATTAATGTTAACCAAAAATATTAATTTTAAAAGTTTTAAATTAAAAAAAAATAATAAAAAAATTAAAACAGATTTAAAATTATTTTTAAAAGAAAATAACATGATTTTAAAATCATTAGGATCAGGTTACAGAAATAATTATAATAAAAAAATATTAAGAAAATTCAAAAATTTTTTTAATATTAGAGTTATTGGAATGGGTGGTTCGACTTTAGGAACTGAATCTATTTATGATTTTTTAAACCATAAGATTAAAAAAAAATTTCATTTTATTAACAATCTTCAACCAAACAAAAGCTCTGTTAAAAAAAAAAGGAATTGTGTTAATTTGATAGTTTCTAAATCAGGTGAAACACTTGAAACAATTTCAAACACAAACATTATTATAAAAAAAAAAGATAAAAATATTTTTATTACAGAAAATAAAAAAAGTTATTTATTGGATCTTGCTGAAAAGT
>Ga0209709_10005073_pt1 | contig 10446 bp, 11 predicted proteins | sample ArcticOcean_MG_C_2_FD_187435 | JGI IMG/M metagenome (GOLD analysis project Ga0209709, IMG submission 187435) | Marine microbial communities from western Arctic Ocean - ArcticOcean_MG_CB4_136 (SPAdes) (version 2) | ecosystem: Environmental > Aquatic > Marine > Oceanic | place: Arctic Ocean...
ATTTAAATAATAAAAAAAAAAATAAAAAAAAAAAAAAATACTTTTGATTTAAAAAACTCAGGTCTTGAAATTAAAAAAAAATTTATCTCAAAGAGATATATTCAAAATATAAATTCTGAAATTAGAGATTTAATGAAATTACATTTAAATAAAAATCATAAAAATAATAATAGTGAGTTATTTAAGCTTATTACAAAAAAGTCAAAAAAATTACGAGAAAATTTGTTTAAAAGCTTTTCTAGATTGATATCTTGTATTGAGATTCTAAGTGACAAAAAAATTAAAAGTTTTTTAAAAAAAAAAAATTACAAAAATTTGGCTTTAATCTCTTTTTCTGTTGTCGTAATGGAACCCAATAGAAAAAAATTTTTATTTCCAGTTCATCAAGATCTCAAGAATAGACTTAGCAATAAATCAATTTTAATGTGGATTCCACTAAATAAGAGTAAAGGTAGTTTAGGTGGAGTGACCCTATATAAAAATTCACACAAATTGGGACTCTTAAAGCATGAAATTGGGCATTCAGGCATAATGCAATTAAAAAGTAAATCCCAACAAAAAATAGCAAAGCTTCAAAAAATTGACTTTAATAAATATAATGTTGGGGATGTTCTTTTTATTTCTCCATTCTTAGTACATAAATCTATTAATAATATTAACAAAAAAGATAGCAGATGGACTTTAATTATTCAAGTTGATGACTTAACTTCAACTAAACATTTTTCTAAAAGCTTAAATCCTTATGATGTAGATTATCATTCAGCCTCATTAACCAATGAAGAGACTAGAAAGAAAGAAAATTATGTTAACAATAACAATAATTATAATTTCTAATGAATTATGAAAAAATAAGAATTATTCCTAAGCTAGAAATTAAAAATCAGTATCTCATAAAGGGTGTTAGATACGAAGGGTTACGAAAAGTTGGTGACCCCATAGAAATTGCAAAAAAATATTTTAAACAGGGTGCAGATCAGATAAATATAACCGATATAGTTGCATCACTTTACAGTAGGGAAAATTTATATGAAATAATTGATAAAATAACTAATCAAGTTTTTATACCAGTTTGTGTAGGTGGTGGTGTAAAGACTATAGAACACATTAGAAAATTACTTAAAAGTGGAGCAGATAGAGTAATTATAAATTCTGAGGCACTAAGGAATTCAAAATTTATAGATGAAGTTTGTCATACTTTTGGAGCTCAATTTCTTTCAATATCTATTGAGGCAAAAAAAATTGGAACTGAGTATTACTGTATGATGGACCATGGGAGAGAAAATTCTAACAAAAAAGTAGTTGATTGGCTTAAAGAACTAAAAAATTATCAAGTGGGAGAGGTTATAATCAATTCAATAGATAATGATGGGATGGAAGAAGGTTTTGATTTGGAATTAGCAAAAATTGCTAAAAGTGCCAACCTTAAATGTCCAAAAGTTATGAGTGGTGGTGCGGGCAGTAGTATTCATATTTATCAATTATTAAAACATATTCATTTTGAGGGAATTTCTTTAGCCGCATCATTACATTTTAATAAAATAAAAATTGATGAGTTAAAAAATTATCTTTTAACAAAAAAAATAAATGTAAATACTTATGATTAAAATTGGAATTATAAATTTAAAAATTAATAATATAAAAAGCATAGAAAATGCATCAAAAATATTTGGTGAGACATATCTGATAAATAGCCTAGAAGATTACAAAAAAAATACTGATGTTCTTATATTACCAGGAAATGGAAATTTTTCCCAGGGTATGAAAATTATTAAAAAAAATGGTTATGATAAATTAATTTTTGATTTTATAAAAAAAAATAGAAAACTAATAGGTATTTGTCTTGGTTTACAATTATTAATGGAGAACAGTGAGGAAGCAAGTAATGTAAGAGGGTTATCATTGATAAAGGGCTCTGTTAAAAAGTTAAATGAAAAAAATTTAAAAGTTCCATTACTAGGTTGGTATGATGTTGATTTCAAAAATGATATAGAGACTAAAAGTTTTTATTTTAATAATGGATTTATAGTTGAGCCTATTGAAAAAGATATAATTCGAGGCAAAATAAATGATAAAATACCAGCTTACTTAGTCAAAGGAAATATACATGGCTTTCAATTTCACCCAGAAAAAAGTAGCCATCATGGTGTAAAATTATTAGGGGAAACAATTTCTAAATAATAATTATTTAATTTTATTTTTTAAGACCCAATTATTACAGAATTTATAATCATTTCCTTTTTTCTCCCAAATATGCTCTGGTCTAAATTCATCAACTGTTTCATAAAATTCATCTTCAGAAATGTCTAAGTAATTTAGAAAATCATAAAAATATCTTTTAGGAAACTCATTATCATACTTATGAACTAATTTTATACCTTCGTCTCTAGTAATATATTTATGCCTTATTTCTTTTGAAGCCTCTTCAGTAGTTCTTCCATAGCCAAATTTTATATACGCAGTATAAAAATGAAAATTATCTATTTTGTCATCTATAGAACTGTACTTAGAAAATGTTTGCTGAGTTCGCTCAGGGGATGCCTCAAATCTTGAAACTTTTGTTGCTAAATAATAGTTTTCTTGAGGTTCAAATTTTTCAAATTCTCCTAAATATAATTGCCGTATATCATTTTTTTTTAAAGTGCTGATTTCTAGTGGTAGATAAAATTTTAAATCATTTTCAGTAATATTATATTTTTTTTTTAATTCTTCTTTTTCTATTCCACTAATTAAAATTTTTTTTGCACTATCATTACTCCAAAACTTGTAGGGCATCATTATTTCATCTTTTTCACCTGGAGCTCCAGCCTCAGATTGTGACTCTCCATAAAATATAAGAGGAATTCCGAATTGCATTGCCATATGACTCGCAAAATGTCTTTGTCCAGAAATAAAAGGTTGAAATGGATGTAGTAAGTTTTTAAATGCAAGCTTTGTTAGTTGTCTATGTACACCTCCCCTTGGTGTATATAAAAAATTATGAACATCACCAAAGATTGGCCAGTTGTGAAAGTTTTTCATTCCAATATCTGTATAAAGAGAAGGCGAAAAGGTAACTGTGAGAGGATTCATCTTATATTTTTTCTTTAATATTTCAGCTTGGAAAACTGAATCTTTGCCACCTGAACCTGGTACTATACAATCGTATGAACCATTTCTTGACCTATATTTCTCCAAAATTTTATGAAGATTTGCTTCTCTTTGTTTCCAATCTATATTTTGATTATATTTTCTTTCAATTTGAATACAGGCATCACATGTGCCATCAACAAATCCCATTCGAATTCTATTAATATGTGACTTGTCATCTGAAAATGTTGGAGATGACGTAATATGCTGATTAGTGTGAACACACTTATTACAAAAAATAACTGTTTTTGGTGAATTTATATTAATTTTAGTCATTTTTAATTTAAAAAACTTTACTTAGTTCTCTCCATTTAATATATTATGTTCAATAATTGAACAATAAATTATAATAAGATTTTTTTATATATCAAAAATGAAAAATGATCAAGATCAATTTAATATTCTGGTAAAAATAGATAAAGACAAAAATACCTCACAAAGACTGCTTGCAGGCAAGCTGGGATTTAGTTTAGGAAAATTAAATTATCTTTTAAATGAATTGAAGAAAAAAGGTTTAATTAAGATTAAACGATTTAAAAAAAATGAAAAAAAACTTAGATATATTTATCTCTTAACTCCTGAAGGAATATCTAAAAGGTCTAAATTTGCAATAAGTTTTATGAAAAGAAAAATTGTAGAGTATGAAGAATTGAAAAAAGAAATTTCTAAATTTAAAAAAAGGAACAATAAAACATAATGAAAAAAAATATATTAGTAACAGGTGGCGGTGGCTTTATAGGGTCACATTTAGTTGAAAAACTTGTAAAATTAGGTCACAAAGTCAAAACTATAGTACCTTATAATGTTGATAATACATGGGGCTGGATAGATAATTTTTCAAATAAAATTAAAAAGAATATAGAAGTTATATCAGGTGATATTTGTGATCCAAATTTAATATTAAAGGAATCCAAAAATATTGAAATTTTTTTTCATTTAGCTGCATTAATTTCGATACCTTATTCTTATAAGTCTCCACAAAGCTATATAAGTACAAATATAAATGGAACCGTTAATTTATTGGAAGCAGCAAAAAATGGTAAAACAGAACTATTTGTACAAACTTCAACAAGTGAGGTTTATGGTAGTGCTCAATTTATTCCTATAACAGAGAATCATCCTTTAAGTGCTCAGTCACCATATGCGGCAACCAAGATTGCTGGCGATCAATTAGCTTTATCTTATTTTAAAGCATTTAATTTACCATCTTTGATTCTTAGGCCATTTAATACTTATGGTCCAAGACAATCGTTAAGAGCTTTTATTCCATCTATTACAACCCAAATACTACAATCAAAAAATAAAATAAAATTAGGTAATTTAGATGCTAGAAGAGACTTTACTTATGTTTTGGATACAGTTGATGGATTTATTTCAGCAATTGGTAATAAAAAATGTATTGGAGAAACTATTCAATTAGGAACAGGAATAGACTTTAGTATGAAAGAAACTTTAGATAGAATAAAAAAATTAACAAATCCTAATGTGCAGATTGTTCAAGATAAGGAAAGAATGAGACCAATAAAAAGTGAAGTAAACAGATTAATTTCATCAAATAAAAAAGCTAAAAAAATTTTAAATTGGTCACCAAAATATTCTGGAAAAAAAGGTTTTGAAAAGGGTTTAAAAGAAACAGTAGATTGGTTTAATAACCCAAGCAATTTAGTACATTACAAATCTGACTTATATAACCTTTAAAATGAAAAAAAAAAATCAAAATTTTGAAAAACTAAGAGTATTGTTCATTGGATCAGCAATTAGTTCCAAAATTTTATTAAAAAAATCTATTGATTTAAAATTAAATATAATTGGAGTTTGTACTAAAAATAAAAGTGAAAATTCAGATTTTTGTAATTTAAAGTTAGAATTTAAAAATTCAAAAATACCCTTTAAATATACAAATAATATTAATTCTGAAGAAAATTATAAATGGATAAAAAATAAAAAACCAGACCTAATATTCTGTTTTGGTTGGTCAGATATTATAAATTATAAAATTATTAAATTAGCTAAAAAATATATATTAGGCTTCCATCCTACTGAATTACCAAAGAATAAGGGTAAACACCCTATAATTTGGTCGTTAGCTTTAGGATTAAAAAAAATAGCGTCAAGTTTTTTTATAATTAAAAATGAAAAACCTGACTCGGGTAATATTATTAGTCAAAAAAAAGTTATAATAAAGTATTCAGACAATGCAGATTCGCTGTATAAAAAAATTATGCAAATTGCACAAGATCAATTAAAAGAAATAATTTATAAAATTGTTAATAAAAAAAAAATAATCGTAAAAAAAAATTTTAAGTCTAATTATTGGAGGAAAAGAAATTATACTGATGGTAAAATAGACTGGAGAATGTCAGCTGTATCAATTCATAATTTAGTTAGAGCTTTGGACAAACCATACATGCACCCACATTTTTATTTAAAAAATAAAGAGATTAAAGTTGTTAAAAGTAGAGTATTAAGTTTTAAAAACAATTCTAAAAATGAAAATTTTGAACCAGGTAAAATTTTATTTAAGAAAGATACATTTTTTGATGTCAAATGTGGATCTGGTGTTTTACGAGTCTTAAAGATTAACCATACATTAAATTTAACAAAAACGAATTACCTATGAAGAAACTCTTAATTATAGCACCACATCCTGATGATGAAACTTTAGGCTGCGGAGGAATTTTACATAAGTTTAAAGATAAAAAAATTTATTGGATGATATTAACAAAAATGTCAGACAAAATAGATTATAGTAGTAAGCAAATTGCTGAGAGAGAAAAAGAAATTAATAAAGTTGCACAATTTTTAAATATTAAAAAAATAATTAAGTTAGGATTTTCTGCAGCAACATTAAATAAATCTAATTTAAAAGAACTTATTTTAAAAATATCAGACGAAATTAAAAAAATTAAACCTGATACAATTTTTTCTCCTTATTTACACGATTCACATTCTGATCACTTTTTTTGCACATATGCTTTAAACCATATTTTAAAAACATTTAGATATCCTTTTATAAAAGAATGTTATCTTTATGAAACACTATCTGAAACAAATCAAAATTATGTTAAAAAACATACCTTTAAGCCAAATGTTTATTTTGATATTTCCAAAAATTTAAAAGCTAAATTAAATTTAGCAAAAATATACAAAGGCGAATTTAAGAAACACCCATTTCCAAGAAGTTTAGAGGCAATAAAGGCACTTGCAATACTTAGAGGAAGTGAATCTGGCTACAAGTATGCTGAGTCGTTCAAATTGATACTTAAAAAAAATGACTAGAATATCAGTCATAACAAGTACACGTGCTGATTTTGGTCTTTTGAAGAACTTAATCTTAATCCTAAAAAAAAGTAGTTTTAATAGTAGTTTAATAGCCTCAGGAACGCACTTTTCAAAAAAATACGGTTTTACTGCAGATGAAATAAAAAAAAATAAAATAAAAATTGACGCAAAAATTATTCAAAAAATAACTACAAATAATACTATTGGTGTATCAAAACTAATGTCAAATTTTATTTCTGAAACAGCTAAGGTTTTAGAAAAACTGAAGCCAAATCTTGTGATCTTGTTAGGTGACAGGTATGAGATACTTGGATCCGCAATAGCAGCGCACTTAAGTAGAATTCCGATAGCTCACATACATGGAGGGGAATTAACAAATGGGATAATTGATGATGCATTTCGACATGCAATTACTAAGATGTCTCAAATTCATTTCGTTTCAAATAATATATATAGGCGTAGAGTAATACAGCTTGGAGAGAGCCCAAAATCAGTTTTTACTGTTGGAGGCATGGGTGTAGATAGTATCAATAATACAAAAGTACTTTCAAAAAAAAAACTAGAAAAAGAATTAAAAATAAAATTTCAAAAAAAAAACCTTTTAATTAACTTTCATCCAGAAACATTGAATAAGGGATTTGCAAAATATCAAATTAAAGAAGTGCTAGAAACCCTTAAAGAATTGCCCAATATAACTTTAATTTTTACAATGCCAGGAGCAGAAATCGAAAATAATTTTATAATTAAAGAAATAGAAAAATTTGTAAAAAAAAATGTTAATGCATTTTATTTTAAATCGTTAGGTCAAATTAATTATTTCTCAATTTTAAAAATAGTAGATGCAATGATTGGAAATTCTTCAAGTGGATTACTTGAAATGCCTACTTTTAAAAAAGCGACAATTAATCTTGGTAATAGACAGGAAGGAAGATTGAAGAGCAAAAGTGTTTTGGATGTAAAAATTAAAAGTAAAGAAATTTCAAATGCAATAAAAAAAATTTACTCAAGAGACTTTCAAAAAAAAATTAAATCATGTAAAAATCCATATGGTACAGGAGGAGCTTCATTAAAAATTTTAAAAATTTTAAAGAAAAAAAATTTTAAAGATATATTAATAAAAAAATTTCATGACTTATAATTTTAAAAATAAAATATTCATAATTGCAGAAATAGGTGTAAATCATAATGGTAATTTATCATTAGCAAAAAGACTTGTACTTGCAGCAAAAAAATCAGGTGCTGATGCGGTAAAATTTCAAAATTTCACTGCTGAAAAATTGGTTACAAAAAATGCTAAAAAAGCTCCATATCAAATCAAAAATACAAAAAATAATAAATCACAGCTTGAAATGTTAAAAAAATTAGAACTAAAAAAAAATTATTATTATGATCTTTTAAAATTTTGCAAATTAAAAAGAATAAAATTTTTATCTTCAGTTTTTGATAGAGAAAGTATTACTTTTCTTAAAGATGAGTTAAAAATCAATACAATCAAAATTCCGTCTGGCGAAATTACAAATCCTTTAATATTAGATAAATTGAATTTAAAAAACTATTATGTAATTTTATCAACAGGAATGAGCAATATGAAAGAAATCATTAACGCTATAAATATCATAGCTAAAAAGAATATTTATAGAATTGTTAACAAAAAAATATTAATAGGCAATAAAAAGGAATTCAATATTGTTAAAAAAAAATTAATTATAATGCATTGTGTAACTGATTATCCTGTAGAAAATCAATATGCTAACCTTCAATGTATTAATACCTTACAAAATGATTTAAAAATTCAAATTGGATATTCAGATCATACAAAAGGTATTATTGCGCCATTAATAGCCGTCTCTAAAGGGGCACAAGTAATTGAAAAACATTTTACTCTCAATAAAAATATGAATGGACCAGATCATTCGGCATCCTTAGACCCAAAAGAATTTAAGAAAATGGTAGAAAATATAAGAACTTTTGAAACAATGAATGGAGGTGGAATAAAAAAAATGTTTAATTGTGAAAAAATTAACAAAAAAATTGTTAGAAAAAGTTTAATAGCAAATACATCTATAAAAAAAGGTGAAAAATTTACTTATAAAAATATTACAACAAAAAGACCAGGCAATGGTATATGCTCTTCAAAAATCAAAAAATATATAAATAAAATTTCAAAAAAAAATTATCAACTGGATGATTTAATATAAAACTATGAAAATATTAGCTATTTATCCATGGACACATATCTCTTCATCAGCATTAATGATTAATGGAAAGCTAGTTGCTGCATCTCCCGAGGAAAGATTTACTAGAACAAAATGGACAACGCAATTTCCTATACAATCTGCTAATTGGTGTTTAAAACAATCCAACCTAGAATGGAAAGACATTGATAGAATTGTTGTACCCTGGAATCCAAGTTTAAATATTAATTCAGCTTCTAGTAGATGGGACGGCAATATTTCATGGAGAGGTGAGATGTTGAGTCATATTCCATCAAATGTTATGAAGGCATTAAATTCTAAACCTTCAAAACAAATGACAGTTAGTTTTGATAGTACAAAAATAATTTATTTAAATCACCATGATTGCCATGCGGCATCAGCAATATTTATATCACCATTTAAAAAATGTGATTATTTAACTATAGATGGACATGGCGAAAAAGAAACTTGTCTATTTGGCTATTATGATGGCAAAAAATTAAATAACACAAATTCAATCTCCTACCCACATTCAGTAGGCTTGCTATATGGCACTTTTACAGATTTTTTAGGCTTTACACCAGATAATGATGAATGGAAAACAATGGCATTGGCCTCATTCTCTAAATCCAAAAATTCATACGATAAAAAAATGAATTCAATTTATAAATTGATCAAAAATGGATTTGAGTTAGATCTTTCATTCTTTGATTATTATTTATTTGATAGGCAGCCTCATTTTTATAATCAAAAATTAATTTCATTATTTGGCAAGCCAAGAAAAAAAGATGAAAAAATTATCAGTAAACATCATCAGATAGCAGGAGCCTTACAAAGAGCGTTTACAAAAATTGTATTTCATTTACTTAAAATTACCAAACAAAAAGGTGGGAAGTCTAACAATATAGTGATTGCTGGTGGCGCGGCAATGAATTGTGTTTTTAATGGATTGTTAGAAAATAATAATATTTATAAAAATAATTTTATTCCACCGTGGCCAGATGATTTGGGTGTATCTATTGGAGCAGCCTATTTAGAGAATCATAATCAAGGAAAAAAATCAAAGAATGAGTGCCAAGTATACCTTGGACCAGGATATTCAAATGCTGATATTTTTTCTTTACTTAAAAAGTACAATTTAACTTTTTTTAAACCAGACAATATTAGCAAATATATTGCCAAAAGAATTTCCAAAGGAAATTTGATTGGATGGTTTCAAGATAGAATGGAGTTTACACACAGAGCATTAGGAAATAGATCAATTTTAGCAGATCCAAGGAAATTAGAAATGCAACTGAAAGTTAATTCTGCAGTAAAATATAGAGAAACTTTTAGACCTTTTGCACCAGCAGTTCTAGAGGAGTATGCTAGTGAAATTTTTATAATTAGTAAAAAAACAAAAATACCTTTCATGGAAAAGGCTGTTCCAGTAAAAAATAATTGGAAAAGAAAAATCCCAGCAGTAGTACATGTTGATGGGACTGCTAGAGTGCAAACAGTTAGTAAGAAATCTAACTCAAGTTTTTATAATTTAATTAATGAATTTTACAAAATAACAAATATTCCTGTATTATTAAACACATCATTTAATTTAAATGGAGAGCCAATAGTAATGTCTCCATCAGATGCGATAAGAACATTCCACACATGTGGTTTAGATACTCTAGTCTTACAAGATTATGTAATTTTAAAAAAAACTAATAAATAGGATGAAATTTAAAGACAAAATAACTAATAGACTTTTGAAGGTAATACCTGGTGGATCTCATACTTATTCGAGAGGAGCAGACACATTTCCTGAAAATGCCCCACCAATATTAGACAGAGGTAAAGGCACGTATAT
>Ga0209709_10005075_pt1 | contig 10446 bp, 8 predicted proteins | sample ArcticOcean_MG_C_2_FD_187435 | JGI IMG/M metagenome (GOLD analysis project Ga0209709, IMG submission 187435) | Marine microbial communities from western Arctic Ocean - ArcticOcean_MG_CB4_136 (SPAdes) (version 2) | ecosystem: Environmental > Aquatic > Marine > Oceanic | place: Arctic Ocean...
TTTTACTTGTTTAATAATATCCTGATCTTTATTTATTACATTGTTTAATTTTAAATTTTTAACAATATTTTTATTAGATATTTTTCCCTTCATATAAATATTTGTGTTTTCATCACTTACGTTTATTATAACAAAAATGTAATCTTTAATGTCATATCCAGACAGCAGTTCTTTCACATTAATTGCTTCTAAATTATTTTGGAATTTAGTTATGATTCTTATGTCATTTAAATTTTCTGATGGTAATATATATTCTATAAAATCTTTATCTTCGTTATTGGGCGTTTGATTCATCCAATTATTATAAAAATTATTTTCTGTAAATAAAAAAATATTTTCTTCTTTAAGCAAAACTGGAAATAATATTATTTTTAATTTAAATATGTCAGCATAGGAAATATTATTTTTATGAAAAAATTCATTTATCTTTTTTTTATCAAAACTAATATTTACAAGCACCTCACCCGTATTTAATTCTTTATTTTCAATAACTTGATAGGTAGAAACTAGATTTCTTATGGTGTTAAAATCTGTTTTGGATACCTTATTAAAATCTTTTGATAATAAAATGTTCTTTATTAGTTTATTAAACCCTTTTTTGAACGCTAAATTTAATATTTTATCTTTATTTGTATTGTTGTTAATGTTTATAACTATATTATCAACATTAAATATATTTGTATTTGAAAAAACAGTTCCAGTTTTTATAAAAAATACTATTATGAATATATAAAATACAAATTTGCTCATATTTAAATAATTATCATTTTATTCATGAAAAAAACAAAAAATAGTTATAAAAAAAGTGGAGTAAATATTGATGTAGCAAATGCTTTTGTTAAACACATAGCGAAAGTCTCAAAAAAGATTGTCCAAAAAAAGAATAAGAGCAAAAATCATGAAAATATTGGTTCTTTTGGTTCAATGTTTGATATTAGTAAAACTAAAATTAAAGATCCAGTAATTGTCTCTTGTACAGATGGGGTTGGAACCAAATTAGATTTAGCCAATCGTTTTAATAAATTCGATACAATTGGTATCGATTTAGTTGCCATGTGCGTCAATGACTTAATAGTGCAAGGTGCAAAACCACTTTTTTTTCTTGATTATATTGCTGTTGGCAAAATTAATCTTAAAAAAATTAAATTAATTCTTAAAGGCATTATAAAAGGGTGCTCTATAGCAAAATGCGAATTAATTGGAGGAGAGACAGCGGAAATGCCTGGTATATATTCAAAAGATAAATTTGATTTAGCGGGTTTTTCAGTAGGTTTGGTTTCTAAAAAAAAGATTTTAAATAAAAAAAATGTAGAAAATGAAGATATTATTGTAGCAATTCCATCAAGTGGAATTCATTCTAATGGATATTCACTAGTTAGATCAATTTTAAAAAATAAAATTATTTCTAAAAAAAATAAAAAAGAATTACTTAAACCTACTAAAATTTATACTAATGAAATAATAAAATTAGTTAAAAGAAATTTAATTAATTCTGCCGCGCATATTACAGGTGGTGGATTAATAGAAAATATTTCCAGATCAATACCAAATAAATTTTCTATAAATATAGATTTGTCTAAAATAAAAACTAAATCAGTATTTAAGTGGCTGAAATCACACAATATTACCGACAGTGAAATGTTAAAAACTTTTAATTGTGGGGTAGGTTTTTGTTTGATTACAAATAAAAAAAAATTAGATAAAATTAAAAAGTTTTTTACTAATGAATTTAAACCGTATGAAATTGGTTATGTTTCTAAAAATAAAAAAAAATTTAATTTAATAAATAAGATTAAATGGTAAAAAAAAACACTTGTGTATTTATATCTGGGGCTGGGTCAAATCTAGAGGCACTAATCAAAAACTCAAGGTCTTATAATTTTCCAATTAATATAAAATTAATAATTTCCAATAATAAAAAAGCGAAAGGAATCATTTTTGCAAAAAAATATTTAATACCTTATAAGATATTCAATATGAAAAATTATTTGGCCGAAACTAATATTTTAAAAGAATTAACGGTTAGAAAAATTTCATTAATTTGCTTGGCGGGATACATGAAAATTTTATCTAAAGAATTTCTTAAAAATTACAAAGGAAAAATAATAAATATTCACCCTTCATTGCTGCCAAAATATAAGGGCTTAAATACATTTAAAAGGATATTAAAAAATGATGAAAAGATTGCTGGCTGTACTGTTCATTATGTTAGTCAAGATTTAGATTCAGGAAAAGTAATATTAAAAAAAACATTTAAAATATCTAAAAGTGATGACGAAAAAAGTTTAAAGAAAAAAACACAAAATTTAGAATATAAGGCATTTTCTGAAGCTATAAGAAAAATTTACCTAAGCAATTAATTTTTAAAAAAAAAGGCGATCTCTTTTAATGCATTTTCGACTGAATCTGAGCCATGAACTGAATTTTTATCTATTGATATACCATATAACTTTCTAATAGTGTTTTCTTCAGCATCTTTAGGGTTTGTGGTCCCCATAATTTTTCTATTTTTTAACACCGCATCATCCCCCTCTAAAATCATTGCTACTATAGGTCCTGAGGAAAGATAAGCACATAATTCGTCATAAAATGGTTTGGATTGATGAACTTTATAGAATTCAGCCGCTTCTTCTTTTGAAATATGAATTTTTTTACTATCTTTTATTTTTAGGTTATTTTTAATAAATATGTTTTTAATATCTTCTACGAGATTTCTCTCGACAGCATCAGGCTTGATGATTGATAATGTTTTTTCAAGATTACTCATAATATTCTTCTATTAATTTATTTAATAATCTTACCCCAAATCCTGTTGCACCTCCTGAATTTAAAGCACCACCATATTTCGAAAAAGCCATACCAGCGATGTCTAAATGTGCCCATGGAGTTTTATTTAAAATAAATCTTTGTAAAAATTGAGCCGCAGTTGTTGAGCCTGCTCCACCAACGTAATTTATATTTTGCATATCAGCATTTTTAGAATTTATAAGTTTATCGTAATTTTTATGAAGAGGCATTCTCCATAATTTCTCTTCAACTTTTTCACCTACATCTAAAATTTGTTTAGATAACTTATCATCGTTTGAAAAAAGTCCAGCATATTCTGATCCCAATGAAACTATAATGGCACCTGTTAAGGTCGCTAAATCAATCATGAATTTTGGTTTAAATTTCTTTTCAGTAAAAGTTAATGCATCAGCTAAAACTAATCGACCTTCTGCATCTGTATTTAATATTTCTATAGTTTTACCGCTATAAGATTTAACAATATCTCCAGGTCTTTGTGCATCTCCACTTACCATATTTTCTACAATTCCCACAACGCCGACAGCATTAATTTTTGCTTTTCTTAATGCCAAGTTCTTCATTAAACCAACTACCGTAGCAGAGCCCGCCATATCATAAGTCATGTCTTCCATAAATTTAGCTGGTTTTAACGAATAACCACCAGTATCAAAAGTAACTCCTTTTCCAACGAATGCTAAAGGTTGAGAATTATTTCTGGCTCCATTCCATTCCATGGTTACCAGATATGTTCCTCTGATACTTCCTTGTCCTACTCCAAGCAAGGCATTCATACCCAATTTTTTTAATTTTTTTTCGTCATATATAGTTATTTTTAAACCATCTTTTCTAAGAGTGTTTAATCTTTTTGCGTATTCATCTGGATGTAGAATATTTCCTGGCTCAGAAACTAAATCTCTTGCAAAAAAGGTTCCGTCTTCTAGAGCTTTGAATTTTAATTGATTTTGAACCGAAGGTTTATTTTTACTCCCTAATACATTTATGGAGATAAGTCTTGCTTCTTTTTTTGTTTTATATTTATTAAATTCATAAGATTTTAATTTTAGTCCGTGAAGAAAATGGCCTATAAAATTTTCATGTTTGTTAATTATACTATCAGAGATTATAAGGTACTCACTATTCTTTCCATAATTTATACGTCCATAAAATTCAGCACCTAAATTTTCTACATCAAAGTTCTTCAAATCTTTTTTGATAGAAATTAAAACTATCTTTTTTTTTGAATTGATTTCAAAAACAAATATATTTTTTTTCAAATCATTAGTTTTTAATAAGTCATTTATGTAAGAAAATTCTGAATTGGAAAGATGTTTTTTTAAACTTTTAATATTGAATTTTTCATCAGCAAATAAGGCAAGGTTGACAGGGGATTGCATGCTTGCTTTGTTTGAATAGTTAATTTTAATAGACATAATTTTTAAATGCGCTCCAAGAGAGTTAAATGGTATATATGTCCAAATATATCAGATTTCAATGGATAATTTGTCATTGTTCACTCTTAAGTTGAGTTTTGTTAAAAGTTACATTAGTTATATACATCAAATTTCAATGCTTAAAAACAAAATTTATAATTACTTTAGTTCCGAAATATTAAAATCTTTTATTATCATATTATTTGCTTTTACGGCTATAGCTTGGACGGTAAGAGCCGTTAATTTTCTTGATTTAATAGTTGATGATGGGCACTCTTTAATCACTTATTTGCTCTTTTCCGTTCTTAATATAACTAGTATAGCTACCAAATTTATACCTTTATCGTTCTTAATTGCTTTAATAATTTCCATAATTAAATTTCAAAGACAAAATGAAATGATTATTTTATGGACCTCTGGAGTGAATAAATTGAAAGTTGTAAATCTATTTATATTAATTTCAATGATAATAACTTTCCTACAATTGATTTTTGCAACTTATATTACACCAACTACTCTATTCAAATCCAGAGATATTATAAGATCATCAGCTTATAGTTCGTTGGACAATGTAATTAGATCTAATAATTTTAATGATACATTTAAAGATTTAATAATCTTCTTTGAAAACAGAACCGAGGAAGACGTTTTGGAAAATATTTTTATTAAAGACTATAAAAGCTATATTGGAAACTTAGTGGGTAAAAAAGAGAACTCAAATAACACAACTATAATTGCAAAAAGAGGCTTTGTTGACAAAGAAAATAATAAAAAATTAGTTTTGTTTAATGGTGTGATTCAGTCTCAAGACAAATCTAACAATATTGAAACTGTGAACTTTAAGAAAACTGAAATTATCCTTGATAATTTAAATAACAGAGCAATAATTATTCCTAAAATTCAAGAAACACCTACTTTAGATCTAGTCAACTGCTTAAATAATAATTCCATTAAAAAAAACTTTGAGTGTCCAAACAATAAAGATAAAAGAGATGTGATGGAACATATATCTAGAAGACTAGGTATGCCGATATATATTCCTTTAATTGCTGTAATATGTTCTTTTTTGCTACTCTCTCATAATGTTGAGCGAAAAAGAAAAGTAAGCATATATATTTATTTTTCTATAAGTTTTTTAATATTAATTTTTGCAGAAATTTTTGTTAGATATGCGGGTTTTTCTAAGATCCATACATTGAGTTATTTTTTATTTCCAGTTTTATTAATGCCTATAATTTATTTCACTTTGTTTACTAAGCTTAAAAAAGAAAAATTTAATTGATGAATAAAATTATTTCAAAATATTTAATATTTGGTTTTTTAAAATCAATTATTAATATTTTTTTTATATTTATGTGTTTGGGTCTAATCTTAAACCTTTTTGAAGAAATTGAATTTTTTAAAAATCTTGATGAAAAAATTTGGCTACCCCTCTATCTAACATTTTTATTTATTCCAAACTTAATGATAGAATTATTACCATTTATTATTTTTATTTCAGCGGTTTGGTATTTTATGTTTATTAAGTCTAATACTGATTTGCTTTCACTAAAGATATTTGGGTATTCAAATCTGAAAATTATATTAACTTTATCCTTTACGGCATTTTTGGTTGGCTGCTGCGTATTATTTGTTTTAAATCCCTTGACAGCTGCCATGACCAAATCATATGAAATTACAAAAGCTAAATACTCGAGAGATATAGACCACCTTGTTTCAATTAATAAAAATGGTGTATGGATAAAGGACTCTTCAGGTGAAGACAAAAAAATTATAAGTGCAAAAAATCTTAAAGGAAATTATCTTTATAAAGTTTCAATATATAAAATTGATAAACAGCATAAATTAATTAAAAGAATAGAGTCGGAAAAAGTAAATATAACAAAACTTCCTTGGGTTTTTGAAAGGGCAACAGTTTTTAATTTGAAGGAAGGTGGTAAGACTAGAGTTATAGAAAATTATAAATTTGATACTATTTATGATCTCAATAAATTAAATTCAATATATCGAAATCTTGGAACAATATCTTTTATAGACCTTGTAAAAAATTATAAAAAATATATTGAGACAGGATATAAAAGCGCATTGCTTAAAGAAAGATTGCATTTTTTTCTTTCATTACCCATCTTTTTATTTTTTATGGTTTTCTTAGCATCAATTTTTACTGTTGGTTCCGTTAATAAGTCACCAAATATTTACTATATTTTTATTTCAATTATATCGTGTGTAGTTATTTATTATCTAAAAGATTTATCTTTAGCTTTGGGTCAAACAGAAAGAATATCTTTAACTTTGTCTGCATGGGCTCCTATTGTCACCTTAGGTTTGTTTTGCACTATAGGAATTATTCAAATAAATGAAAAATAAAACCTTTTTCTTTTTTGTAGTTGTAGTTTTTTTATTTTTGAAAACCACTTTAGTTTTTTCTGAAGACCTAAACATTACTGCTGATTCAATTAGTATAAATAAAAATAATAATTTTGTAATTTTTAAAAACAACGTTTTTGCCAGAGATCTTAATAACAATACTTTAGAAACTAGTTTAGCTACGTATGATAAGGCAATCGATGTCTTGTTGACAACAGAACGAACAAAAATATTAACGTCTGAAGGTTTTCAAATAATTGGAACTAAAATAAAATTTGATAATAAAAATAAGATAATATCTTCAAGTTCAAATGCGAAAATAATAGATAAAGATAATAATAATATTTTGGTAGATATGTTTAATTATTCGATCGACAAAAATATTTTTACTTCCAAGGGTCAAATAACGATAGTGGACTATAATAAAAATCAATACAATTTCTCAGAAATTTTTATAGATGAGAAAAAAAGAAAAATAGTTGGAACCGACGTTAAAGCTTTCTTTAATCAAGAAAATTTTAAGTTAAATGATAAAAATGATCCACGATTTTTCGCCAATAGCTTAATATTGTCTGATAAAAAAAGTCAATTTGACAAAGGTGTTTTTACCTATTGCAAGTTTAGAGAAGGAGACAAATGCCCTCCTTGGTCGCTACAATCTCAAAAAATAGAACACAATACTTCCAAAAAAACTATTTATTATAAAAATGCAACCCTTAAAATATATGATTTCCCTATTTTCTTTTTTCCAAGATTCTCTCATCCAGACCCAACGGTTAAAAGGGCTTCAGGATTTTTAACGCCTTCTTTTAACGATAGTGCTAATACTGGTCCTGGAATTCAGCTACCTTATTATTGGGCTATTTCAGATGACAGAGATTTAACGTTTACGCCAAAATTGTATGCGAAGGAGAAGCTTTTAATGTTAACTGAATATCGTCAAGAATTTAAAAGATCAAAATTAATTGTAGACACCAGTTATACTCAGGGATTTAAAAAAGAAAATTCAAAAAAATTAAAAGGATCTAAATCACATTTTTTTTCTAATTTTAAAATAGATTTATCAAATAATGTAGATTCTGCTAGTGATTTAGAATTAAATATTGAACAGGTAAACAGTGATTCTTATTTTAAAACTCACAATATACAAACTACACTTGTTAATAATGAAAAAAATATTCTTGAAAATAATTTAAGTTATCATTTCTACAAAAATGATACTTTTTTTGATGCCGATATAAGTACTTATGAAGACTTAACTAAAGAAGGTAGAAAAAAATATGAATATTTATTTCCGCACTTAATGCTTAGGAAAAATATTTTAACTAGCGATAACCTAGGCTTATTTGACCTAAAATCTCAGTTAAAAGTATTGAATTATGATGTTAACAAACAAACTGAATTTTTTGTAAATGACATTGAGTGGAGTTCAAATAAATGGATAAGTAAGTTTGGTTTTGACAACCAGTTTAAAAGTTCTCTTAAAGCTGTAAATTACAATGCTGACAATGTAAAAGAACTAAAAGAAAAGTCTACAGAACTATCTACTTCAATAGGTTTTTTATCTAAGATCCCATTATACATGAGAAATAAATCACAGGGACATTTTTTAACTCCAAAAATGCTGTTAAGATATTCCCCAGGTAGTATGAGAACCGTATCTGACGGTGGGAGACTTAAGTACGCTAATTTATTTGATTTAAATAAAATTGAAGAAATCGATGTAATAGAAAATGGGTTAAGTACATCGATAGGATTTGATTATACAAATAATACATTGGATAAAGATGGAAATATTAAAAAAGAAAAAGGAAAGTTTTCAGTTGGTCAAGTAATTAGTGAAAAAGAAAATGTAAATATTCCTGCTAAAACTTCTTTAGATCAAAGATTTTCAGATGTAGTTGGACAAAGTAAATACAACTTTACAGATAATTTAAGCATGAATTATAATTTTTCTTTAGACCAAAATTATAATGATTTTAATTACAATGAATTAGGCTTAAACCTTAATTTAAATAACACTAAATTTAATATCAGCTACTTAGAAGAAAAAAATCATATAGGCAATCAAGAATATATAAAAACAGGATTGGACCTGGAAATTAATGATAGTAATACTTTATCGTTTACAACAAAGAGAAATATTTTAACGAGTTCTGCAGAATTTTATGACCTTAGTTATAATTATATTAACGACTGTCTTAAAGCCGGAATTGTTTTTAGAAGGGAATTCTATAACGAAAAAGACGTAGAAGCAGAAAATTCAATAATGTTCACAATTTCGATTTTACCTTTTGGAGAAATAACAGGCCCCACATTTAAAAAATGAAATTATTAAAATTCTTAAAATTTTTCATTATATGTTTTTTTCTTTTATGGGGAAATGTATTATCTCAAATTGAAAACTCTATAATAGCAAAAGTTGGGAATCAGATAATAACTTCCTTAGATGTTGAGAATGAGATTAAAACTATATTATTGTTAACGGATTCAGAAGTTACTCAAGAAAATATAAATGTAACTAAAAAGGCTGCTGTACAAACATTGGTTTCAAAAGCAGTTAAAAATAATGAAATTAAAAAATATAAAATAAAATTATATAGTGTTGACGATCTTAAAAGTTATTTAGAGAGTGTTGCAACTAACTTGAATGTAGAAGAAGGTATGTTGAAAAAATTATTTATATTAAATCAAGTTAATTATGAGAATTTTGTAGAAAGCTATAAAACAGAATTATTGTGGAATACTTTGATATATAAAATCTATAATACAAAGTTAAGTTTAAATCCTATTGAAATTGAAAACATAATCAAAAAAGAAATGACAAAAAATGAAACCATTAAAGAGTTCAAATTATCGGAAATAGAATTTTCTTTAAAAGAAGATGGGGAATTTATTAAAAAAGTTTACAAAACAATAAATGAGGAAGGATTTGGAAACGCAGCTAAAAAATACAGTATTTCTGCATCTTCATCAAATAATGGATCAATTGGGTGGCTCTCGGAGAGGTCAATTAATAAGACTTTTTTAAATGAAATCAGTAAATTAAAGACAAACGAAGTTACAAGACCTATTCAATATTTAGAGACAAAAGTGATTTTTAAATTAGACAAATCGAAGAATCAAAAAAATAATGACTCAATTAACATAGAGCAACTCAAAAACAACATAGTTTCGCAAATGAAAATACAAAAACTAGATTTGTTTTCTAGAAGCCATTTTACGAATATAAAGAATCAAACTTTAGTAAAATTTAAATGAAAAATTTAATTGCAATTGTTGTTGGAGAACCAAATAGTATTAATTCTGAAATTATAGTTAAAGCATGGAAAAAAATATCGAAAAAGCAAAAAAAAAATATTTTTTTGATAGGTAGTGCGGAATTACTCAACAAACAATTTGATAAACTTAAAATTTACGTACCATTGACTAAGATTGATAAATTTTCAGAAATAAAGAGTGGAAAACAACTTCAAATACTTGATGTTAAAATAAAATTTAATAATCCTTTCAAAGTTTCGTCAAGCCAAAGTTCAAAATATGTTTTAAAATGCTTAAACCTAGCTCACAATCTATCGTATAACAAAAAAATTTATGGTTTTATAAATTGTCCAATAGATAAATTTAATACATTTAAATCCAAGAAAATTGGTGTGACAGAATATTTGTCTAAAAAAAATAAATTATTGAATAGTGAAATTATGATGATTTACAATAAGAAGTTTGCTGTGGTGCCTATTACAACCCATATAAAAGTTAAAAATATATCTAAAATTTTAAACAAACAATTAATTAAAAAAAAAATATTAAATTTAAACATAAGTTATAAAAAAATTTTTAAAAAAAATCCTTTTATCGAGAT
>Ga0209709_10005076_pt1 | contig 10445 bp, 9 predicted proteins | sample ArcticOcean_MG_C_2_FD_187435 | JGI IMG/M metagenome (GOLD analysis project Ga0209709, IMG submission 187435) | Marine microbial communities from western Arctic Ocean - ArcticOcean_MG_CB4_136 (SPAdes) (version 2) | ecosystem: Environmental > Aquatic > Marine > Oceanic | place: Arctic Ocean...
TTTGTTGCTCTTACATTATCACCCATGTTAGCAAGTAAGTTTTTAACAAAAGAACCCAAACAAAATCTTATAGTTATAAAATTTGATAAATTTTTTAAATCATTATCAAAATTTTATGAGGAAACATTAAGTTACTGGTTAAATAAGAAAAAAATTATAATTTCATTTATTATTTTCACCATTATTATCTCTGGTGTTTTGTTCAGTTTTACCAAAAAAGAGTTGCTTCCTATGGAAGATCGAGGGGTTTATCTTGTTCTTGGATTTACTGATGAGGGGAGCTCTTTTGAATATACTGAAAAAAGAGCAGAAGATGTTGAAAAAAGATTAATTCCTCTTCTTCAAGCTGAGGATAGTCCATATAAAAGATTTATAATGAGAGTTCCTGGTTTTGGTGGCAACAGAAATTCATTTAATAGTTTTATAATTATTGCTCTACTAGATGATTGGGCAGATAGAAAAAAAAGTTCACAAACAATAATGAGGGAAGCGATTGGAAAAATTGTTACAGTACCAGAAACTGTGGCTTTTCCAATATCACCTCAATCTATTAGAGTTTCTAGTTACAACAAGCCAGTCCAAATGGTCATATTAGGTAGCACTTATGAAGAGTTAGAAGAAATTCAATCTAAAGTTATTAGAAAATTAAGAAAAAATAAAAATTTATCAAGAATAGAATCTGACTATTCTAGAGATAAGCCTGAAGTTAAATTAATTATAAATAAAAATAAAGCTAAAGACCTAGATATATCTACTGACTCAATTGGAAAAACTTTAGAAACCCTTTATGGTGGAAAAACTGTAACTAAATTTAATAGACTTGGTAAAGAATATCCAATTATACTTCAGCAGTACTTAGCAGATAGAAGATCTCAGGAAGGACTTTCTAAAATATTCGTTAGATCGGAAGGCACTGGTAAACTAATTTCTTTAGCAAATTTAGTTGAATTTAGTGAGAAAGGATCTGCAAAAAAATTAGCAAGATATAACAGACAGAGAGCTGTGACTATATCTGCAAATATATCACCATCCTACACACTTACTGAGGCTATAAGATACTTAGAAAAAACTATGAAGGAAGTTAGCTCTTCTAATCAAATTGCATGGAAGGGTAAATCAGAAGAAATAAAAGAGACTAGCAACGAGTTGTTCATTATTTTTGGATTAGCATTTTTAACAGCATATTTAGTAATGGCTGCAACTTTTAATTCATTTATTCACCCATTTATTATTATGTTAACCGTCCCACTTGCTTTGTTTGGAGGGTTAGTCTTTATCCTATTCTTGAATAGTTCTATTAATATTTTCTCACAAATTGCACTTGTTATTCTCATTGGAATATCAACAAAAAATAGCATCCTAATTGTTGATTATGCTAATCAACTTAGAACAGCTGGAAAAAAAATTGAAACATCAGTCAAAGAAGCCTGTCAGTTAAGATTCAGACCTATAATGATGACATCAATAAGCACAATGATAGCCATGATGCCTCTAGTAATAGGAAATATTGGTCCAGGGGCAGGGGAAGCATCTAGGTTAGCTGTAGGTGCAACTATCTTGGGTGGAATGATTATTTCAACATTCTTTACACTATACGTAACACCAACCATGTATTTAGTGTTAGCAAAAAATACAAAAAGAATTGATGCTGTTGATATAGAGTTAAAAAAGCAACTACGTTAAAAAATAATATACTTATTTCTATTTAACCTTTTCTGACATTTTTTTAATTGAGATTTGTACTTATCAGACTGTTTTTTAACTTTTTTTGCTAAAATAATTACTTTTTGATTATTTTTATAATTTTTATAGGCGCCCCATCCTTCATGATAAGCGAGATATTGTCTGAAAGCATCTTTTTTAGAAATCTTTAAAATAGACTCTGTCTTATTTGTATACCAGCCTATAAAATCAACACTATCTTTAAATCTTGCACGTGTTGCCAATTTATTTCCTGTCTCTTTTTTATATTGCTCCCATGTACCTTTAACTGCCTGCGAATAACCAAAGGAACTTGATGGGCGTTTATAAGGAATAACTTTAAAAATTTTTTGTCTTTGAGGTTTTGCTAACCAATCAAAATCTGATTCCATTTTAATTATAGCTAGCTGAACATAAATAGGTGTCCCCCATCTATCTTCTGTTTTTTTTGCATGCTTGTACCACAAATATCTTTCACTAAAAATTGAACAGCTGTTAGAGGTATTTTGAGGTATAGATGAGCAGGCTGAAATTAATAATAATATTAAAATTAAAAAACTATTAATAGTGTTTTTATTAATGTTAATTTTATACATATTTTTTTTTAAATTTATAAATGACAATTATTAATACAGTTCCTAAAATATTTCCTAAAAAATCCTTCACTTCAAATGCTCGTAGTGGAATTACAATGTGTATAAACTCTAAAATAATTGATATTAAAAATAAATAATTAATCAGAATATTTATTTTATTATTGTTGCGATAAGCTAATATTCCCAATGTAGATAAAAAACCAAATGCAAAAAAATGGTTTAATGAAATTATAAAACCTTCATTAATTTCTGGTTGTTTGTTAAAATCATCATATATAATATTACCTAATATGCTTCCCGGATATAAGTAAAATGAGATTAATACTAAGTTTGCTAAATGAAAACTAGCAATCAAAATATTATTTAGTTTTATCATAATAATTTTATTTATTTTATCACTTTTATCAGTTATCAAAATAAAACAAATGCCTCATTTAATTTTAGTTAGACATGGTCAGAGTTTATGGAACCTGGAAAAAAGGTTTACAGGCTGGGTTGATGTAGATCTTACTGGTCAAGGAAAGTTGGAAGCATGTAAATCTGGAGAATATATTAAAGAATTGAACATAAATATAGATTATTTTTATTCATCATTTCAATTAAGAGCAATTAACACCCTAAAACTTATTCAAGATACTTTAAGAGACAGTAAAGAACCCATAAGAGCATGGCAATTAAATGAGAGACATTACGGCGCATTAACTAGTTTAAATAAAGATGAAATGAAAGAGAAACTTGGTAAAGAAAAAATTCATAAATTTAGGAGGTCTTGGGATATCAAGCCCGACCCGTTAAGCAGAAATAGTCCATACCACCCAGTAAATATTGAAATATACAAGAATATCCCTCTAGAAAAAATTCCAGATACGGAGTCGCTTAAAGATACTTATGAAAGAGTAATAGAATATTATAACTCAGATATTCAAAATAAATTATTAGAAAATAAAAATGTTTTAATTTCAGCACATGGAAATTCAATTAGAGCGTTATGTAAATTCTTATTTAAATTAGATAATAACAAGATATCTTTACTTGAAATACCAACAGGCAATCCTCTTTTAATTAAAATAAATTTAAAGCAAGAAATTACTGAATGTAAATATTTAGATAAAAATAGGGCTAAAGATTTACTTATATTTTAGTAGCTCTTCGTAAACTTCTAGATTTGTTAAATGGTAAAATTCTTCTGTGCTTTCATAGCCGTATAATTTATTATTAATAATTAAATCATTCCAAATATCAGCTATTGAAAAATCTCCAACTGAATGTGATTTAAACAAATCTTTGTTAATTATTTGACAACCAGTATAAATCAAATCATTTTGATCATTTTTTTTTATTTTGTTCTCTAAAAGATTAAAATCACCTTTTAATTTTTTATCAAAACTAAAATTTTTATTAACTAGCAAAAGTATATTTTTAACTTGGTTCACAAAATAAAATTTTTCCATATTTTGTATACTTTCTACGTATCTTTTATTCCATATTGTATCAGGGTTTAATGTTAGAAAATCTGAGTCATTTGAAGAATTGATCATATTTAAGATTCCTCCACCTGTATTTAAAATAAAATCACCATCATCAATAATTTTAATATCCAATTCAAAATTTTTTTCTTTCAAGAATTTTGAAATTTTTTCTCTTAAGTGGAATGTATTAATAATTATTTTCTGAACTCCTAGGGCTTTAACTAATTTTATACACTCTTCAAGTAATGTGCTGTTATTAATTTTAAGAAGTGGTTTTGGATCATTTAATGTTAATGGATTTAATCTCTTTCCAAAACCAGCACATAAGATTAACGCTGTATTAATTTTCATTTAATAGCTCTTATTTTAATAGAAAAGTTAAGATCTAATAGCCTTTTAAGCTGGTTAAATACTGTATTTTTTTTCATTCTTAGTTCAATTAATTCCCAGGCATAAGATATTAATTTTAAATACCTCTTTTTTTTATCTCTAATAGCTAGTCTTGTAAAAATTCCTATTATCTTTAAATTTCTAAGAATAGATAATATTTCAAAATCATTTTTAAAATCATTTTTATTAATATTTTTTTTATTCAAATTTAAATAGTAATCATAAATTTTATTTTTAAATCGCTCTGTTGTTTTAAAACGTACATCATCAATCAAAGATGCTAAATCATATGCTCTGTTGCCAATTAATGCATCTTGGGTGTCAATAGTAGCAATTCTATTTTTATATTTCATTAAATTTGAAACATGAAAATCTCTATGAACAAAAATATTATTTTTTAATTTAATTTTTGATAATAAAAATTCTATCTGTTTTTTGATTAACTTATTAAATTTTAATTGTTTATTTTTTGATATAAATTTTGGCACATACCAAATACTAAAAAGTTTAGCTTCATCAAATAGTTTTTTGTTATTATAATTTCCTATTTTATAATACTTCCCTTTAAAATTTTTGATTTTATTTTTTCGTATTCTCTGAATTTTATTCAATAAGCGAATTGAGTTTTTAAATAAATTTAATTTATTATTAGTTTTTTTTTTTAATAACTTAAATACAGTTAAATCACCAAAGTCTTCTATCTCTATATAATTCTCTTTATAATTTTCACTATATAATTTTGGAGCTAAAACATTGTTTTGAATTAACAAATTATTTATAGCATCATAATTTAGTAAGTTTTTCTTTTTTTCTTTGCTTGCATAGACCACAATTGAATTTTTTTTATTGGATCTTTTTCTGTAAAATGACCTAAATGAAGCGTCACCCTTTATTTTTTTTAGTTTTTTTTTATCTAAATTCATTTAATTTTTTCTCTTCTAGTCCATTAATCTTTATAAATCTTTTGTCTAAATTTTCGTCATACTCAAACCTTAAATCAATTATTTTTTTTGGCTTATTTACTATTTTTTCTGGCCATTCTATTAAGGTGATTACATCTTCTTTACTTTCTAACAGGCCAATATTTTTGCTCTCATCTATATTTTTAATCCTAAATAAATCATAATGTTGAATAGTTAAATTTTTAATTTCATATTCATTTAATATATTGAAAGTGGGACTTGGAACTTCTGATAAGAAAACATTATTATCTTTCTGAAAATTATTTATTAGATGTCTTATAAATGTTGTTTTTCCTACACCTATTTCACCATAAAAAAATACAACATCACCTTTTTTTAAGAATTTCGAAAATTTTTTTGCTAAATTTGCAGTATCTCTTTCCGCTGAAACATCTAATTTGCTACCTTTAGTAGCGATAGGCATCTGGCTTGTATGGTCCTTCTGGTGTCACACTAATATAGTCTGCTTGCTCTTTTGAAAGTTTGGTTAATTTGGCACCAACTTTCTCTAGATGTAATTTTGCAACTTTTTCATCAAGATGTTTTGGTAATACATATACCTTTTTTTCATATTCATTTGAATTGTTCCACAGTTCTATTTGTGCAATAACTTGATTTGTAAATGAAGCACTCATAACAAAACTCGGGTGTCCAGTACCACAACCTAAGTTGACCAATCTTCCTTCAGCTAACAAAATGATTCTTTTTTTACTTGGTAGTGTTATTTCATGAACTTGAGGTTTAACTTCGTCCCATTTGTAATTTTTTAATGCTTCTACTTGAATTTCATTGTCAAAATGTCCAATATTGCAAAGGATAGCTCTGTCTTTCATATCTCTCATATGGTCTGCTGTAACAATGTCTTTGTTTCCTGTTGCTGTAACAACTATATCTGCTTCCTTTATCATGTCATCCATCAGAACAACTTCATAACCTTCCATTGCAGCTTGCAGTGCGCAAATTGGATCTGCTTCTGTCACCATAACTCTTGCGCCACTTTGTCTTAATGAGGCTGCACTTCCTTTACCCACATCTCCAAATCCTGCTACTATCGCAACTTTACCTGACATCATAACATCGGTAGCTCTTTTAATTCCATCGACTAAACTTTCTCTACATCCATATAAATTATCAAATTTTGATTTCGTTACTGAGTCGTTAACATTAATAGCTGGAACTAATAAAGTTCCCTTAGATTCCATTTTCTTAAGAGCCAATACACCAGTTGTAGTTTCCTCTGAAAGTCCCTTAATATCTTTAAGTAAATCTTTATAATCTTTATGCATTAGTGCTGTTAAATCTCCACCATCATCAAGTATCATATTTGGTTTCCAATCTTTTTTACCTTCAATAGTTTTTTTAACACACCACCAATATTCTTCCTCTGTTTCACCTTTCCAAGCAAATACAGGTATACCTGCTTTTGCTATTGCGGCAGCCGCATGATCTTGAGTTGAAAAAATATTACATGAAGACCATCTTACTTCTGCCCCTAAATTTACAAGAGTTTCAATAAGAACCGCAGTTTGAATTGTCATATGAAGACAGCCTAAAATTCTAGCTCCGTTAAGAGGACTTTTTCCTTTATATTCAGCTCTTAATGCCATCAGTCCAGGCATTTCAGTCTCTGCTAAAGAAATTTCTTTTCTTCCAAATTCGGCTTCTGCTATATCTTTAACTTTAAAATCTTCCATAATAATTTTTTAAATAAATTTTAAATTTATGATTTTCTAACAACAATAATCTAAATAATCAACTTAAGATTAAGCTTTAGGAAAAATAATTTCAATATTTGCACCTTTTTTATCTATGTTGTTAGCTGCAGTTATAGTTCCTCTATGTAAATCAACAAGATTTTTGACTATATTTAATCCTAAACCAGAATGTTGACCGAAGTTATCGGGTCGATTACTATAAAACCTATTAAAAATTTTATTTGTATTTTTTTCTTTAAAGCCTTTTCCTTGATCAACAATTCTTAAAATAATTTGACCTTCCTGATTTTTTTTAATTTGCACTAATATTTTTTGACTATTCTTGCTAAAAGAAATTGAATTATCTAATAAATTTGCAATAATTTGTTCTATCCTATTCTCAATCCCATGTATAAAATATTCATTTAAATTTCCTTCATCTATAAGTTCTATTTTAATACTTTTTTTAGCTTCATAAATATTATTATAATCATCAACAACAGATCTAATTATTAATTTTAAATTAATTTTTTTCATTTTTTCTTTACTCAGTGCAACTTCATCTTTTAACATTTGGGAATAATCAGTTATTAATCTTTCAATCCTCTGAACGTCGTGGTTAAGAATATTAATTAATTTACTTCTTTGTTCTTGATCATTTGTATCACTTAAGATTTCTGAGGCACTTTTTAATGAAGTTAGGGGGTTTCTAATTTCATGCACTAAGTCTGAAGAGAAGTTTTCTGCATTATTTATTCTTTTTTGTAAATTATGAGTCATATCATCTAAAGATATTGATAAAGCCCCTATTTCATCATTTCTACTTTTGAGTAATTCAATATTTGTTTTTTTTTTACTTTTTTCCTTAACTATCTTTGTGTAATTAACTAAATTTTTAATTGGCTTTAAAAAATATCTATTTAAAACAATGGAAAATATTAAAATAACAATTATAACGACGAACGTTGTTCTAATTACAAAGCTTTTTCTTTCATTAATTGCTGCTCTTACATCGTTTGCATTTTCTGTAATGGCTAAAAAACCAACATGAGTTCCGTCTACGTTAACATTCTTAATTGTTATTAATAAAAATTTATCGTAACTTTCTTGAGTAAATGTAAATGGTTTTCCAAAATTCTTGGACCATACGTAATGTGATAAAATATCATTTAAAGAAATTGTTTTATTTTTATTAATATTTTTTTCTTGCGTTATTTTTTTTCTAGTTTTTTTATCTAAAACTTCGAGCTCAACAATATCTAATCTTTGGGAAAATGATCTTGGGTCTAAATCTAAGGTGTCAGTATCTCCTACTAAATTAAATTGACGATCAAACAGTATAACTCTGTCTAAATTTTGAAATAAAAATCTTGTAGCAAATAAAAACTTTCTTATATCCTTTTCATTAAACTTAATTTTTAATCTCTCTATATGGTTAATTGTATTGTCAATTATCTCTATATGATTGGCTGTTTTTTTTTTTATCAAATTAGGTTTAACATTAGAAAGATAAATAATTGTAAAACTTCCAATTACAATAAATATTATTAAATTTATAAATAAAAATTTTTTTAATATTGATAAGTTTTTAAGTATGGAATTGAACATTAACTAACATTCCATCTATACCCGCTACCATATCTAGTTTCTATTGCAGAAAAATCAGAGTCAATTTTTTTAAACTTTTTTCTTATTCTTTTAACATGACTATCTATTGTTCTATCTTCAATATCTGTATCTTCTCTATATGCTATATCCATGAGTTGAGATCTTTCTTTTATAATCCCTGGTCTTTTAGCCAATTCTTTTACAATCAAAAATTCTGTAGTAGTCAATTTATCTGGCAATTGTTTACCATTCCACTCGCATTCCAATTGAGAAGGATCAAGTTTAAGTTTTCCATGTGATATAATATTTTTTGTGTCGTCAATATTATTATTAATATCTTTTTTTCTTAATTGGACCCTAATTCTTTCGATTAATACTTTTATTGAAAATCCTCCTGATTTTTTTACAAAGTCGTCTGCACCTAACTTTAAACCTAATAATTCATCTACTTCATCTTCTTTTGATGTTAAAAAAATTACTGGCAATGCTGTTTTTTTTCTTAATTTTTTTAAAAGTTCTTCTCCATCCATTTTTGGCATTTTAATATCAATAACAGCTAAATCTGGTGGTGATCTCGTGAGTCCTATTAATGCACTCTCACCATCAAGATAAGTTTGAATATTAAAACCTTCCTTTTCTAAAGCAATACTTATACTTGTAAGAATATTTCTATCATCGTCTATGAGTGCAATTGTTTGTTTATGCATATGTTACTTTAAAAATACTAAATTGTTCTAATTTGGGCAATTCAATTAATCAATGAAGAATGCCCCAATTATCACCAGTATTAACATCTACGGTTAAAGGCGTCGAAAATGAGTGTAAATCACTATCTGTTACACTTGACATTATATCTTTTATTAATTTAGTCATGTTTTTAACTTCTTTTGTGGGAACTTCAAAAATTAATTCATCATGAATTTGAAGTAAAATTTTTGACTTATTGTCTTTTAAACTTTTAAGTTTTTGATCTAATCGAATCATGGCCAACCTCATTATTTCTGAAGCTGAACCTTGAATTGGAGCATTTATAGCGGCTCGTTCTTGAAAATTTCTAACATTAAAATTTTTATCATTTATTCCATTAAAGTGAGAGCGCCTTCCAAAAATATTGTTTACATAACCACTCCTTCTACAAAATTTAATAGTACTATCCATATAAACTTTTATTTCTGGAAATTTAAAAAAATAAGCATTTAAAAATGCTTCTGCTTCATGATTCGAAACATTAATTTGTTTTGCGAGTCCATATTGAGAAATTCCATAAATTATTCCAAAATTTATTGCCTTAGCTTTTCTTCTCATATCTTGGTCTATTTTTTTAATATCAGTGTTAAATACCTGGCTTGCGGTAAGTGCATGAATATCTTCATTATTTTTAAATGCTTTTTTTAATTCCTTTACATCTGCTAAATCTGCTAAAATTCTCATTTCTATTTGATTGTAGTCAGCTGAAATTAAAGTAAATTCTTTTTCAGATATAAAAGCTTTTCTTATATCTTTTCCGTCTTCTGATTTAATTGGAATATTTTGTAAATTTGGATCACTTGATGCCAATCTTCCAGTAGTGGTAGCTGCCAATAGAAAAGATGTGTGAACTCTTTTGGTATTTGGGTTTATATGCTCTGGAAGGGAATCAGAGTAAGTATTTTTAAGTTTAGAAACTTGACGCCAATCTAAAACTAACTGTGGAAATTTATGACCTTTAAATGCTAAGTCTTCAAGAACACTTGCGTTTGTTGCAAAGCTTCCCTTTCTAGTTTTTTTTAAAACTGCAATCTTTAGTTCATTATACATTATTTCACCTAATTGTTTTGGTGAAGCAATATTAAATTCTTTCTTTGAAATTTTAAAAACTTCTTTTTCTAATTTAATAATTTTTTTTTCAAATTTTTCAGATAATACTTTTAAAAATTTATTATCAACTTTAATTCCTTCAATTTCCATAAATGCTAATATTTTAATTAATGGTTTTTCAAAAATTTCATAAATGTTTGTTAATTTTTCTAATTTAAGATTTTTACT
>Ga0209709_10005077_pt1 | contig 10445 bp, 7 predicted proteins | sample ArcticOcean_MG_C_2_FD_187435 | JGI IMG/M metagenome (GOLD analysis project Ga0209709, IMG submission 187435) | Marine microbial communities from western Arctic Ocean - ArcticOcean_MG_CB4_136 (SPAdes) (version 2) | ecosystem: Environmental > Aquatic > Marine > Oceanic | place: Arctic Ocean...
CACGAGGTCAGCTTCGAAATCCGACTTTGGCGTGCTTCTGGAGCATCCGCTCTTGGCACAGCGGTAGTAGGCGTAGTGACGCCCTTTGCTTCGGGAGTGTGAGCCTGTGTACGCCGAACCGCAAGCAGCGCACCGCACGATCCGCCGTAGCGGGAAGTCTGGGCTGTCCAGCGTGTGGCGTCTGCCGGGTGCTCGACCCAATAGGACATCCTGCGCCGCGCTGAACGTCGCCTCATCGATGATCGGTTCGAAGTCTCCACCGACATCGATCTCCCATTCCGGCTTGACGATGCGGCCGCACATCAGGGGGTTGCGAACGAGCTTGCCAAATGTCTGTGCTGGAACTGGCTTTCCTGAGTGGCTGCGTAGCCCGAGTTCCGTCGCTTCTCGAAGTGCCTCGGCCTGGTTGAGTCGACGGTCTGCGATGGCGGTGATTGCTCGTGCGATCAGTGGTGCTGCTTCAGGGTCGAGGAGCAGGCTGGGGGTCTTCGCCGGGTTGTGCGTGTAGCCGAGTGGCGCAGGCCAGACCCAACGACCTTGTGCCGCTGCTGCCTTCATTCCAGTCCTCGTGCGCTCAGCTCGGACGTCGTTGTCGAACTGGGCGAAGAGCGCGAACATTCCTTCCGTCAAGCGACCTGCGGGAGTGTCATCAAAGTGCTCTGCTGTGGAGTGGAACTCCACCCCAGCAGACCGAATCTGGCTGACGATGTTGACGTGATCTGAGATCTGGCGGGAGAGCCGGTCGACCTTGTAGACGACCACTGCGGTGATCCCTCGTTGCTTCGCTTCCTTCGTGCACAACGTGAGGAGCTTCTGCAATGCCGGACGATTAGCGGTCTTGGCTGACTGTCCCTCATCTCTGAAGACTTCGAGGACATCCCAGCCGTTGCGCTTGCAGAAATTCCTGCACTCGCGCTCTTGGGTTTCGAGAGAGTAGTTCTCTACCTGCTCGATGGTGCTCACTCGGGTGTAGATCACCGCTTTCATTTGTCCTCCTCTTGATGCACGCAGTGATCGATGGCGATCTGGGCAATTGCTGTTAGTTGCTCAACCAAGGCGAGGATCTCCTCGTTGGTCAGCGGACAGTCGTCGTCGAGTACCTCTCGGGCACGGTTGATGGGGAGCACTTGGACCTCGTGCACGCAGACCTCGGCCTGCGAAGTTCGGTGTCCGGCTCAGGTGCTTCCTGTGGTCAGAGCGGGTTTGTTTTGGGGCTACGGGCAGTTGGCTGACCTGCGTGATCTGGCCATACGCGCTTCGTCTCATCATTCGCCAGCTTTCGTTGGCTTCATAGTGAGTTCTTGTTCGACTAGGACGACAGTTCCGTTCTTCTTCAAGACGGTAAGGCGCTGATACGGCTCCCCACTGAGGAGTTGGGTGAGATCAGCGGCTGCGTCCACGCGTGCCGTTGTGCGGATCGTCTCGACATCGCCAGAACGGAGAACTACCTCGACCTTGTCGACTTCTCCGCCACGGATCAGATCAAGTACTAGCCGTTCTTCCGCCGAAAGCGTCGGCCCGGTGCCATCGAGGGATCGCAGGATCTCGTAACCACGCCCGTGCGCTTCGAATTCCATCGGCTCCTTCAGAGCGCCCAGCAACTTGTTGACTAGAGGTGTGACGTTGACGAAAGCCAAAGTCGATTCGTTACTTGCACCGAAGTAGCCGTGCCGCCACAGGTCATGGAACTCCAACTCGGAGTCCATGACGAACGTGTCTTCGAAGTCGGTCATGACCCAGACGCCAACGCCGAGCACGCCCATGAGGTGGATTGCGGCCGAAAGATGGTTGGCCCCGTCTTGGCTCATGAATTCCTTCACGAACTTCAGCCGCTCGACCGGGATACCGAGGTTGCGGCGGAATTCTGAGCAGACCATGAGGGCGAAAATGTCGCGGCCGCTGAACCGACGCCAGCCCTCTTTCCCGTTTCGCTCGTGGGGGAGTGCCCCTCGCTCATCCCAGTCGTTGAGTTGCCTGGATGTCAGCCCGGTGACTTCGTGAACGTCCTTCGAGGAGTAGCTTGATGATCCGCTATTCGAACACATGTTCGCACCTTAGCACCAAAGTGAACGGAACTGTTCAATTTTACAAATGCGGCTACAGGACGAGCCAGGTAGGGCCGACTGCCCGTCTACGACGCGGTTGAGTCGAGTCCTTCGACGATCGCGGCGACCTCGCCGAGGGCTGCTTCGGGTGTCTCCATGATCTCGGCACCGAGCACGTCGGGGGCTGGGACCGGACTTCAACGGGACGATGCTAAATACCAACCCCTGCGGTGAGTGCAGTTTCCAGTCCCGGCCTTGAGAACTCCGAATGACTGGTTTTGGAAGCGCGCCTCTAGAGGACTGCCGTGCGCTGACTCGTCAGGAGGTGAAGATCAGCCTCAGCAGATGCAGTTCATGGCGGGCCGGTCGCACGCTTTGCACGTCGCCCGCTCATCGCTGCTCGTAGCAGGCTGAGCCTTGCGGTCGGACCTGCGCACCGACCCCGACCCCGATGCCGACCGGTACGCGTCGGTGTTCTCCATGGGCTTCTTGGGCCTGGCACTCCCACTCGACCGGCGGGACTTCCTGTTCTTCGACTTTTGCGGGGCTGGCTTCCAGTCCAACTGTTTGAACATGGGCTTTGGGGTGGGCCGCGGTGTGCTATCAGGAGCAACCGGTCCTTGCTGCGGCTCGTTCCTCGCGATGGCTTCCACGGCCCGCAGGGCGTCATCCAAACGCTTGTTCTGGCGAATCGCATGCTGCACGACCCACGCCTCATGCTCGAGTAAGCCGGACGCGCTGATCCTTCGCTTGAAGCTCTCCCTGTGAGTCTCCGTCAACGCGTGATGGCTCTTCTCCCACACCACAGCGCGTCATCGGGGGTCACGCCTGCGCCTCGCCTAGCCCTTCGACGATCGCTGCGAACTCGCCCAGGGCGGCTTCGAGTTCTTCCATGATCTCCGTAGCAAGCACGTCGGGCGCGGGCAGGTCGGCTGCGTCCTCGATGGAGTCATCTTTCAACCAGATCAGATCGAGGTTGGCTTTGTCTCGGGCGATGAGTTCGTCGTAGGTGAACGCTTTGAACCGTTCGGACTCGACCCGTTCGCTGCGGGGACGGCCGGGCTTGTAGCACTCAACGAACTCGTCGAGATGCGCGCGGCGCAGTGGACTCTGTTTTTGGGTGAAGTGTTGGTTGGTGCGGAAGTCGTAGACCCAGAGCTTCTCAGTCCACGGGTCCGACCCAGCCGGTCGTTTATCGAAGAACAACACGTTGGCTTTGACGCCGCCTGCGTAGAAGATCCCAGTTGGGAGTCGGACCAGGGTGTGGACGTCGAACTCTTTGAGCAGGCGCTTTCGGAGCGTCTCCCCGGCTCCGCCTTCGAACAGCACGTTGTCCGGGAGCACGACCGCGGCTCGACCGTTGATCTCCAAGATCGTTTTGATGTGCTGCACGAAATTGATCTGCTTATTGGAGGTCGTGACCCAGAAGTCATCGCGGACAATCTCCAAATTGTCTTTGCTGGTCGACCCATCCTCACCAACCATCTTCACCGACGACTTGGTGCCGAACGGCGGGTTGGCGAGTACGACCGACCAGCGTCGGCCTGGGTCGGCGGTGAGTGCGTCTCTGACATCGATCGGGCTGGGGCCGTCGGCTCGTCCCATGCCGTGCAGCAACATGTTCATCGCTGCGAGGCGGGCGGTCCCATCGACAAGTTCGACGCCATGCACGAACCCCTCACGCAGGTGCGCTTTCTGGTCGGGGGTGAAGTCCTCAGAGTTTTGACTGGCGTACTCATACGCGCCGAGCAGGAACCCACCAGTGCCACACGCCGGGTCCACGACCGAGTCGTCAACGGTGGGCTGCACACAGTCGACCATCGCCGAGATCACCGAACGAGGCGTGAAGTACTGGCCCGCACCCGACTTCTGATCCTCGGCACCCTTCGCAAGAAGGCCCTCATAGGCGTCGCCTTTGATGTCGACCCCGGTCGCTGACCAGTTCTCTTGGTCGATCAGATCGGCGATCAGGCGTTTGAGTTTGGCCGGGTCTTGGATCTTGTTCTGCGCCTTACGGAAAATGACACCAAGCATTCCCGGCTGACGGGCCAACGTTTGCAGCATCGTCCGATACGTCGTTTCCAACTCGTCGCCGTCGGTATCGAGCAGTCGCTGCCACGAACAATCCTCAGGGACGATCGTCTCCGGGTTCAGCGGCCGTGTCGCCCGCTCATGAGCCATCTTCAAGAACAACAGGTAAGTGAGCTGTTCGGTGTAGTCGATCGTCGAAACGCCGTCATCGCGAAGCAGATGACAGAAATTCCAGAGCTTGTCGACCAACTGTCGAGTGTCAGACATGGGCTTGTTCTCTCCACTTCTCAGTCAACTTCCCAGTGAACGCAGCGTGCAGCAACGACCGCCGCAACGCCGACGCCCGCTCCTCAACCACATCCGCAGCCGCCAAAGCGGCATCGAGGCGGGACAGATGCGCTTCGAGGATCTCAACGATCCGCTCCTGCTCGGGACGGGGCGGCAGAGACAGGGGCAACTCCGCTACCCGCTTGGGGCTGATGTTGGGCTGGGCCATTCCGTGCGCCAGATCCCACAGGGGACCTCGCACTGTGGGGGACTGCAACAGGAGGACCAGGAATTCGAACGCAATCTCGCCGCCGTCACGAAGATCCAAACGTGCGACCCGCTGGTTCAATCGCGCTGGCTCTTCCTCGCGGTATATACCGATTGCACCGATTTCGCCTGTGAGGGTCATCAATAGGTCACCGCTGATCACGCCGAACTGAGCCGTCTCATCGGCGATAGCGCAGCTCACGAAGGAACACTCAGTCAGGCTTACCTGGCCGTTTCTCACATTCGCAATCTTGACTACCGGGATGCCGTGGTCCTGCCAGTCCCTGCTCTTGTACGCAAACCCGCTCTTCAGCGTCAGCAAGTCTCCTAGAGCGCAAGGCTCCCATCCGTCGGGGAGTTCGCTGGTTGACGGGTCGTGGCCGGTGAGTGCGCCGGTGAACGCTGCGTGGAGCAGTGACCGGCGGAACTGGGCTGCTTTGTCTCGCAGGGTTTGGATGTGTTGAAGGGCGGCGTCGAGGCGGGACAGGTGCGCTTCGAGGATCTCAACGATCTGCTCCTGCTCAACAGGCGGCGGAAGCACCACCGGGATCGCGTTCATCGCTTTTTGCGTCAGCTTCAAACGCGTGGTGCCGTTCGCCGAGCCTCGGTAGTCAAATTGGTTGAGGTAGTGCACAAGAAGCGTTCTAGGGATCTTGCCCTCGTCGGGCCGAAGTACATGGGCGTGGTTGTTCACCCACGTAGGGCCGTCAATCTCGTAGGCCTTTGACTTGTTCGGATCAAAGAACTGAACCCCGTCCTCTCCTAGAAGAACGAGTGGTTCATCGAAGAGGGCCTCGTCAATCGTTCCCACCTGGCCAGTCGCTCCAAAGTACGGAATAGTGCCCGGACGTTCTGCGCGTTCCTTCGCATTGACCGGCTTGCGTCTCGAATCGAGCACTTCGACGACCGCGTCCAACCGGTCAATCGTCCACCCGCCGGGGAGTAGGTCCGTTGACGGGTCGTGGGTGGTGTTGGTCATGCGGCGAGGGTGTGGTTGAGGTCGTCGATGATGGTTTGGGCGTGGGTGCCGAGGTCTCGGGCTGCGCCGTCGATGCCGCCTCGTTCGGTGAAGGGTGCGAGGTCGAGGTCTTCGATGTTGAGGTGGGTGGTTTGGATGATGGTGTCTTTGATGCGGTCGAGCCACCAGCGTTGGTTGTCGGTGAAGGCGACGCCGTTTTGGGTTTGTTGGGCGAGCCAGTTGGTGTAGCGGTCTTCGATGGTGATGGCGTAGGGGACGAGTTCTTGTTCGGTTTCGAGGGTGTAGCGCAGGAGGGCGATGAGGTCGGTGGCGGTGTGTTTGTCGGTTTTGGTGACGTTGTCTGGGTAGAGGGCTTGGTAGGCGTTCCAGATGAGGTCGATGGTCCAGGAGCGGGGTGGTGCGGAGATTCGGTCGGCGAGTTCGGAGAGTTGTTTGAACGTGACTTGGGTGTCGGCGGGTTGGCTGTAGTGGACCTGGATGAGGGTGATTTCGTCTTTGTTGTCTTCGAGGTATTGCTTCCAGGAGGTGATGACGTCGCGGCATTTGTCGTAGTCGATGACGCCTCCGGCGGAGAGGAGTTCGTCGACGCTGACTTCGTCGATGACGCGGTCTTTGGCTGAGCGGATTTCGAGGAGGCGTTGGCGCAGGGTGGGGTTGCCTGCGAGCGGGGTGATGGTCTTGTCGATGTGGTCGCGGATGGCTTGTTTGACGTTGGGGGTGCCGTCGGGTTGGAGGGGTGCGGTTTCTTCGATGTGGTGGATGACGTCGGGGTCGGTGATCGTCATGAGTTCTTTGGTGATGGCGGTGAGCGGCATCCCGGCGAGTTCTTGGAGTTCTTCGTGTTCTTTGGGGGTGAGTTCTCGTTCGAGGCGGGAGAGGCGTGAGGCGAGGGTGGCGGTTTCGTCGGCGGTGATCGTGAGCGTGGCTGCGCGTTCCATCAATTGTTTGAGGGTGACGGATTTGTTGCGGTTGAGTGGGGCGGCGTCGACGTAGGGGTGTTCGGTGACACCGACGGCGTCGACGATCACGAACCGTTCTTTGGCTTTGGCGTCGGGGGTGGTGGTTTGGAAGTCGGTGTCGTTGATGGTGCGGGCACCGCGGCCCTTCATTTGTTCGAAGTAGGTGCGTGACTTGACGTCTCTCATGAAGAACACGCACTCGATGGGTTTCACGTCGGTGCCGGTGGCGATCATGTCGACGGTGGCCACGATGCGAAGCGTCGGCGAGTTTTTAAACTTCTTCAGGAGGTCTTTGGGGTCTTTGGCGTTGTAAGTGATTTTGGCGGCGAAGTCGTTGCCCTCGCCGAATACTTGGCGTGCGGTGGTGACGATCTCTTCGGCGTGGTTGTCGTCCTTGGCGAAGATCAGTGTTTTGGGTACGACAGACCGGCCGGGGAAGATTTCGGTGAACAGTCGGTCTCGGAACGTTTCGAGCACGAGCCGGATCTGCGCTTTGCTGGTGACGTCACGGTCGAGTTGGGTGGCCTTGTATTCGAAGTCTTCGTCGAGTTCTTCAAGCCGCTGCGCACGGGTGCGGCGGTCTTGTTTGGGCACAGTCGTTCCGGCTTCGATCATCGATCCCTGATCCGAGATCTTCGTCTTGATCCGGAACACCTCGAAGTCGACGTTCACGCCGTCTGCGACCGACTCGGGGTAGGTGTATTCCGAGACGAGGTTCTGTTGGAAGAACCCGTAGGTCTGTTTGGTGGGTGTGGCGGTCAGGCCGAGGATGTGGGCGTCGAAGTACTCCAGCACGCCGCGCCACAGCCCGTAGATCGATCGGTGGCACTCGTCGACGATGACGAGATCAAACGACTCGGGCGGGAGCGACGACGAATACTCGACCTGTACCGGTTCGGGCGGGGTGAACTCGTCGAGGTCGGGGTCGTCGTCTTCGGGTACCTCGTTGCCTCGCAGCACCGAGAACGCCCGTTGAATAGTCGAGATCACGACCTTGCTGGACCCGATCATCCCCGCCGACGTGAGCTTGTCGACGTTGTAGAGATCAGTGAACTTTCGGCCATCGTCAGGGGTCGTGTAGTCGCGGAACTCGCGAAGGGTTTGATCACCGAGGTTGTTGCGGTCAACAAGAAACAGGACCCGGTCAAACCCGCCGTACCTGATCAACCGGTAGGCCTCGGTGACAGCCATACGGGTCTTGCCCGCACCGGTCGCCATCTGCACCAACGACCGCGAATGCGTCTGACCGGCAAGCGACTTCTCGATGTTTCCAACCGAATCGAACTGGGCAGGCCGCAGCGCATAATGATCAAACGGCGGCATCGCCTGGACCTTGGCACGCCATGTTGGAGCGTCCGGGTTCGCTTCGGCATCACGCATGATCCGCGCAAGCGTCTCAGGCTTCGGAAAGTTGAAGAGCTTGCGGGCACGAGGCGACGGGTCGAACCCGTTCGTGAACTGCGTTTCTGAACCCGATGCCTCGAACACGAACGGCAAACGATCGTCGTGCAGGACAGCATGGCCCGTGAGATCTTCGGGGAGACCGGCTGCGTACATGGCGGACTGCCACTGCACGCCAACAAGCGGAGTGCCGACCGGTTTCGCCTCGATAACCCCAACGACCTTGCGATCCACATACAACAGGTAGTCGGCTCGGCCATGGCCAGCGTCCATGATCACCTCACGAACGGCGTTGCCGCGATGGTTGATCAGGTCCCGCTGGCCGCGGTCACAGACATACCAGCCAGCCTGAGTGAGCTGGTCGTCAATGAGAACTCTTGCTCGTTCCTCAGGTAAGAGGTCTGCCACCATCCAACGAAGTTACCCAGATCACCAGGCTTTCTCTGGACTGGTCTCAACTATCTATCGAACCGGTGAGGCGTTATCCGTCATCGTAAGCGGCGGAGCGTTCCTCAATCGCCAACACGGCTTGGCCCGATGCGAAACTGTCCAGCATCAACGCTGACTCCAGATCGTCGGAGAGCCGGTTTGTTGTCGTCAGTACCGTCACCGGCCGAGAAGAGGCCTGACGGAACAGCACAGACTTGTCCACGAGCCGTAGGAGCGCCACAGCCGCTGCTAGATCACCGTCGTCGAGCTTGGCCCTCACGACCGTCACAGCCTGAATCAGAGCCTCGCCGACGAGGTCTGATAGGTGCTTGGCTCGTTGCTGGCGGCGCTGCCCCATTTCGGTGATGAACGGGACGTGATGATTCGCCCAGCCCGTCACCGTGGTCCGAGACACCCCAGCAGCGTCAGCACATTCACGGTGGGTACCGCCCGTGAGCAGTACCTCGATAGCCAGATATTGGCGTTCAGAAAGTCGGGATCGGTCGGGAATGGTCACTGTCCCACCTGATTCCATTCCCGAAGGGGAGACAACTCTCGGTCGTTCTGGGGCATTGGGGTTCTTGACCCCCGCCCCGTACCTAGTGTCGATTCAAGGAATGGCCTGTGTTGTTCGAGGTTGTGCAGCCAGTCGAACACCTGGTTCCAACTGTGAGTGCTTAGGGGTCACGGGATTAGGTCGCTACCTCAAGCACCGGAACCGGATCAGCAGAATCCCACGATTCGGCCTGAACCACCGTCAAAGCGAAATCGTCCACGAACCCTTCACCGAGCTGCTCGACCTGGACGGCGTTGGCGAGATCGACCTGCACCGATTGGAGCGACGGGGCAGAGAGCCGGAAGGTAAGACGGTCTGGTCCGGCCAGTTTCAACACGGCGAGCGCAGCGTTCACGTCGCCGTTGGCGATCTTGTCGCCGACGACATCGAGGGCGTTCGCTATCACATCATCGAAGCGGTCAGCGGTGGCGTGAGATCGTGCCGCTCGACGGGTTTTCATTTCAGTAATGAACGGAATGTTTTTGTTCGCCCATCCGGTGACCGTTGTTCGTTGCACGCCAGCGGTCTCGGCTGCTTCACGGTGTGTGCCGCCTGCCATGAGGACATCGATAGCGAGGTGCTGACGTTCTGAAAGATCAGGGCAATGCATCCCCTGAAATTACAGGCCGCATGCGTCGCTGTCTGTAGAGGACCCCACGTCTCCCGATCGGGAAGAGAGATACAGAGCCGACTGGGGTGGTTGCTGCCGCCGGGCTGCCCTCATCAACGAGCTCGAAGCTCTCCTGGCCGACGAACGTGAGCACGCAGCAAGGGCCCTCGAACGCAGCAACGTGCGGACTTGATGACAGCCCAATCCGCTAACCGGCTCGGCGTGCCGGGGCCGTTACCCGACCGGGATCTTTGACACCGTGTCATCGTTGCCGTTGGCGGTCCAGATGTGGGTGCCGTCAAAGGCCACCCCCCACGGGGCGTCACCGACCGTGATGGTGGCTGCGACTACACCGGTGGCGGCCACAATCTTCGACACCGTGTTACCGCCGTTGTTGGCGGTCCAGATGTGGGTGCCGTCAAAGGCCACCCCGATCGGGTTGTTACCGACGTCGATGGTGGCTGCGACTGCACCGGTGGCGGCCACAATCTTTGACACCGTGTCATCGCCGTTGTTGGCGGTCCAGATGTGGGTGCCGTCAAAGGCCACCCCGATCGGGCCGTTACCGACGGCGATGGTGGCGGCGACTACACCGGTCGCGGCCACAATCTTCGACACCGTGTCACCGACGATGTTGGCGGTCCAGATGTGGGTGCCGTCAAACGCCACCCCGATCGGGTTGTTACCGACGGCGATGGTGGCTGCGACTACACCGGTGGCGGCCACAATCTTCGACACCGTGTCATCGTTGTAGTTGGCGGTCCAGATGTGGGTGCCGTCAAAGGCCACCCCCCTCGGGTTGTTACCGACGGTGATGGTGGCGGCGACTGCACCGGTGGCGGCCACAATCTTTGACACCGTGCCATCGTTGTAGTTGGCGGTCCAGATGTGGGTGCCGTCA
>Ga0209709_10005079_pt1 | contig 10445 bp, 9 predicted proteins | sample ArcticOcean_MG_C_2_FD_187435 | JGI IMG/M metagenome (GOLD analysis project Ga0209709, IMG submission 187435) | Marine microbial communities from western Arctic Ocean - ArcticOcean_MG_CB4_136 (SPAdes) (version 2) | ecosystem: Environmental > Aquatic > Marine > Oceanic | place: Arctic Ocean...
CTGCCGGGATGACTCTTGCCCTCAAACTTGGAAAACATCATCGAATAGCAATGCTCTGCAAGGACGACCCTACAGAGGGTTCAACTTACTATGCTCAAGGTGGTGTTGCCGCCGTGCTGGACGAATACGACAGCATTCAATCTCATATCGAGGACACCCTGAGCGCCGGGGGCGGTTTATGCCACAGGGATGTCGTCGAGTTCACTGTTCAAAGGAGTGCACAGACCGTTAACTGGCTGGTGGATCTGGGGGTTAAATTCGACACCCGCACAACAGGGGACGGAAGCACCGAGTTTCACCTCACCATGGAAGGAGGTCACAGCCACAGACGCGTCATCCACGCCGCTGACGCAACCGGGCGCGAGATCGCGGAAACCTTAGGCAGTCACCTGGACACCCTCGACAATGTGACCATATTCCCACGCTATGTCGCTGTGGACCTGATCACGAGGGACAAGATCGGGCTCCGAGGGAAAGACTGTATTGGCGCCTATGCCCTTAACCTTGAAAGCCAGCAAGTCGAACTCTTCCGTGCAAAATACGTTGTCCTGGCGACCGGTGGAGCATCGAAGGTCTATCTTTACACCAGCAACCCTGACACGGCATCAGGTGACGGAATTGCCATGGCCTGGCGGGCTGGATGCAGGGTCGCGAATCTGGAGTTCAATCAGTTTCACCCGACCTGCCTCTACCATCCAGAGGCCAAATCCTTTCTGATCACCGAAGCCTTACGTGGCGAAGGCGCCAAATTAGTTCTCCCGAACGGACACCGCTTCATGCCCGATTTCGACGAGCGCGCAGAGCTCGCACCCAGGGACATAGTTGCCCGAGCTATTGACCATGAAATGAAACGGCTCGGCTGTGATTGCGTTTATCTCGATATTCGCCACAAAGGTAACGACTTCATAATGTCGCACTTTCCCACTATTCATGCTCGATGCCTGGAACTTGGCATCGACATCATCAAAGAATTAATACCGATCGTTCCAGCCGCCCATTACACCTGCGGCGGAATCATGACAGATACTCACGGCATGACAGACTTGCCGCATCTGTATGCCATTGGTGAATCAAGTTTCACGGGTTTGCACGGGGCGAATCGAATGGCGAGCAACTCCCTGCTGGAATGCATGGTGTTTGCAACTGCCGCGGCAGAGCACATCAATTCACATCCTGAGTCACTCGAACCCAATCTGGAAATTCCCTTCTGGGACGAAACGCAGGTCACCAATTCAGATGAAGATGTGATTATCTCGCACAACTGGGAAGAACTTCGTCGATTCATGTGGGACTATGTCGGTATCGTTCGGACTGACAAACGCCTGCAACGGGCAAGACGCCGTGTACAACTTCTGCAGCAGGAAGTGACCGAGTATTACAGTAACTACCGGATTAGCAGCGACCTCCTGGAACTGCGTAACCTCATTCAGGTAGCAGACCTCATGATTCAATGTGCAATACGACGCAAGGAAAGCAGGGGTTTACACTACACATTGGATTATCCCGAACAGGCCAAACAGGCAAATGATACGGTACTAACCCCACCTCTTTTTGGTTAGGCCCCTTTTGATCAAGAGAGGTCCAGCAAACTGGGACCATGGTGTCGGATGAAGACAGTAAGTCGACGATAGGTGTTTTTTCCACAGGCGTCCCTGCCGACAACCACCTTCAACTCTTCACCCTTCAACCTGAAACCAAGCACCACAAAAAAATAACCTACATGCAGGGGACTTCGAAGCTGGGCCTGCTGCCACCGCCCATCGCTGAAACCAAGCGCCCACGTCCCATCACGATAAACAATCTGTTCGACAACCAACGTTTTACCCCGATGATTCCGGCTGTGCATCAGGTGGGTAAGGGAAGTGAACAACGCCAATGTCAGCGCCCATTGGAGTGGCGCCCAAAACGTCGGGTTTATCCACAGCGCAACAAGGGCCGCCAGATGTGTCGAAAGCTTCAACAGGCTATGCAGGCGTGAATGATTCAGGACCAGATATAGACGGTCTGCAGAAAAAGCTTCAGGGCTGGACACGATCCAGAATCTTTTCAACCAGGGCTGCCAGTGCTGGATCATCGGATTCGCCTTTTCGAGAGAACCACTCCCACAAATCAGGGTCGTCCTGTTCGAGCAGCTTAATGAACGCCTGTTGCTCACCGGTCTCTAATTCTGAGAACACCTCATCGAAGAACGGCAACAGCAGTAAATCCAGCTCCAGCATTCCTCTACGCGACCGCCATCGCAAGCGATTAAATTCAAGTTCACTTAATTCCAATTGATTCCCCATCTAATCTGCACGACCTGACCCAAACTAAAACCAATGGGCCTTTCGATCAAAAAAGCGTGTAAAATGGCCATTCGCAATGGCGCATAAATATTTATGTCACAGAAAATTCAGCCGCAAAACATTCCACTCGGTCATTTCGGCTTCCTGAAAATTTCAGGCGTCGACGCCATGACTTTTTTACAAGGTTACACCACCTGCGACCTTGCTGCCCTTAAGGATGACTCCGCGCAACTGGGTGCAATCTGCAACATCCAGGGACGGATGCTGGCCAGCTTCATTGTCATCCAGCAGGGCCAGGACCTGGTGCTGCGAATGCACCAATCGCTGGTACCAAAAACCATCGCGTTCCTGACCAAATATATCGTGTTTTCAAAAGCCGAACTGGCGGATATCTCTGAAAACCTTTACTGCTATGGCTCACTCGACCCGGAATCAACACCTGGCGAATCACCTTACCCCATGAAAACAGATAACGGGACCATCACCATAGACCTTGGTAATCGCAGGGAGCAGTGGAGGAGCTCCGAGCAAACGGCAGAGACTACCGATATGATCAGACAATGGTCTGATGCTGAACTGGAAGCAGGTGTTGCCTGGATCGACGAAAAATCCTGCGAAGAGCACCTTCCCCAGACGCTTAACTATCAACACCTCGGCGGCATCAGTTTCACAAAGGGTTGCTACCTGGGGCAGGAGATCGTCGCAAGAATGCAGTACCGCGGCGCACTGAAAAAAAGACTACACAGAATCGAAACGGGCACTCAAAACAGGGAGCTGACATCAGGCAGCATCGTTGTTGCGGGTTCCCATGCTTGCCTCGTCATCGTTTCCAATCCTACGGAAGAACCCGTCACCGTCACCTGGGACGACGGATCTGTAAATACAGCCACACCCTTGGGCCCCGTCGCCAGCCTCGAACTCAAAGATTAGGCTTCACAGGATCGTTTCGCCGGTGACGGGAAAAGTTAAGCAAAACAGACATCAGCTCAATCAACTCAAACGTTTCAGTTTTCAGCTTCTGGCCACCGCTCACCCAGCTCTGCAAGCCGCTCTGGCTGCAGTTCAAGCCATTTCTTTCCGGCCTCACCAAACTCCCGGGCAACAGCAAGCATGGTGGGTTCCGGAACCATCACCATCGGTCAGCCACCGCTGGCCAAATCACTAAGCGGATGCACCCCCGGCCAGACCGGCTGGAAATGCTCATCCAGGTATTCTTCAGGCACATCGGAAGCAGACTGATAAACCCAGGCAGGGTTTTTATCTTTATCGACCAGTAAAGCACGCACCCCCTCCGGAAAGTCAGGGTGTCGTATGCACTGGTAGGCAATAACGAGTTCCATCTGGAACATTTCTTCAAGCGACATTCCCTTTGACCTTCGAATTTGCTCAAGAAATATTCTGGCAGTGGTTGGCGAACCGTTTTGATAGGTCGCGACAGAACCAGCAAGCCATTCATCAATCGGTAGTGCGGATAATCCTGAATCAAACGCGTCAAAAAAGTTCTCTGCATCAAGGCAGGATTGAACAAACCCTGATATCACTTCACGGTGATTCAGCAGGTTTGTCGGCAGAGTTTCACTAACAGAAAAACCAGAAAGGATGTGAGTGATCGTTGTGGCATTCGCTGCCGGATCCTGAGTCCAGTTCTGGTCGGCAAGCTTAATGAGTATTGCCTGCTTATCCTTCTGTGCCACTACGACATCGAGCAGGTCCAGAGCGATAGCATCACCTGAAGAAAGCATACAACCCGTCAACCCTGCAAAGATCCCAAGTTGGTCCGGAAGCTTTGACAGGAAGTAGGTTCCTCCTGCATCGGGGAACAGACCAATGGTGATTTCCGGCATCGCGATCCGGGTCGCAGGGGTCCCCACGCGGTGCGAACATCCACCCAGCAGGCCAAGCCCACCACCCATCACAATGCCATTCCCCCAGGCAATAACGGGCTTCTTTGCTGTGTGAATTGCGTAGTCGAGTTTATATTCCTTCAGGAAAAACGATTTCGCATAGGGATTATCTCCCCCACCGGATTCTTTAATGCTGTGATAAAGGGCCGTGATATCTGCACCCGCGCAGAACGCCCTCTCGCTACTGCTGTCGAGGATAATACACGAGATGTTGTCATCATCCAGCCAGGCGTAGATTTTCTCTGCTAACTGCTCAATGGTGTCCAGTAACAGACTATTAAGGGGCTTCTCTCGCACCATTCGCGCAACTGCGATGGCCCTATCAGCCCCAAGGTATTCGAACTCAACTAACGAATCCATTTGGTTTCCTTTCTACAATAAGTTTAGACACGCCAGTCAATCGCCGTTTCGCCCAGCTCCCCAAGCAGGCTATTGCACTGCGAGAAATGTTTACAACCAAGAAAGCCCCTGTGCGCTGACAAGGGTGAAGGATGGGGTGCAGTTATTACCTTGTGCTTCGCACGATCTATCACAGCACCTTTTTTTTGCGCATAGTTTCCCCATAACAAAAACACACAGGGTTTCTCACGCCTGGACAGACACTCAATAACGCGATCAGTAAACACCTCCCAGCCTTTCCCCTGGTGGGATGCTGCATGGTTCTGCTCGACAGTCAGCACGCTGTTTAGCAGTAACACGCCCTGCGAAGCCCAGCCTTGCAGGCACCCATGACTGAATGCCGTCTTATCGAACCCGAGGTCCGACTGGATCTCTTTATAAATATTTTTTAATGAGGGAGGCAACAGTACGCCCTGCCTCACCGAAAAACACAACCCATGAGCCTGGTTCGGTCCGTGATAAGGGTCCTGCCCAAGTATCACCACTTTTACCGATTCAAATGGCGTGCTGTTCAGCGCATTGAAGTATTCGGAACCACCGGGATAAATCACCTTGCCCGCGGCCTTCTCTGCTACAAGAAATTCCCTTAGAGACACCATGTAGGGAAGGTCAAACTCAGGCGCCAGCTGCGCAAACCAGCCTGGCTCCAGCTGAACTTCTTTGTGTCTGGTCATCCTTTTAGAGCGAGCCTTTAAACTTTCGAACGCATATGTGGGAACAACAGAACATCCCTGATTGAGGGTGAATCCGTTAGCAGCATCACCAGCCGATCAATGCCAAGCCCTTCACCGGCAGTCGGCGGGAGTCCATATTCAAGGGCCGTAATATAGTCATGATCATAGTGCATGGCTTCATTGTCACCGGCTTCTTTTGCGTTGACCTGTTCCCTGAAGCGCTGCGCCTGGTCTTCTGCATCGTTAAGCTCCGAGAAACCATTGGCGATTTCCTTACCTAGCACAAATAGTTCAAACCTGTCGGTTACGTCCGGATCATGATCGTTGCGCCGTGCGAGCGGTGACACCTCGGTAGGATGCTGAGTAATGAATGTGGGTTGTTCAATCTTGTCCTCAACCAAGGCCTCAAACACCTCCATCACCAGCTTGCCAAGACCCCAGCTATCATGAACTTCTACACCGGATTTCTTCGCCAGCGCCCGAGCCTTATCGATATCTTTAAGATCACCGGGATCAACTGACGAATTGAAATCACAAATCGCCTGGTCCATGGTTGTTCGGGTAAAGGGTTTACCAAAATCGATGAGAACACCGTTGTAGGTAAACTCGGTGGTTCCTAAAACGGAAATGGCCACTTCCCTGAACAGCTCTTCCGTCATATCCATCAGGTCATTGTAGTCCGCATAGGCCCAGTAGAATTCCAGCATGGTGAATTCCGGACTATGCTTGGTCGACATGCCCTCGTTCCGGAAGTTACGATTGATTTCAAATACTTTCTCAAAGCCGCCCACAACCAGCCTCTTCAGGTTCAGCTCCGGCGCGACACGAAGGTACATGTCTGCATCCAGTGCGTTGTAATGGGTCGTGAATGGCAGCGCGGTCGCGCCTCCCGGCGTGTTCAGCATCATCGGGGTTTCTACTTCCATGAACTCACGATCAATCAGGAACCTCCTGATGCCATCGACAATTTTTGACCGGCGAACAAACAGCTCCCTGGTATCTTCGTTCACCATCAGATCAAGGTAACGCTGGCGGTATCGCGTTTCTGTATCCGTCAACCCTTTGTGTTTATCCGGTAACGGACGCAGGGATTTCGTCAGCAATCGGATCTTGCTCACTTTGACGGTTAATTCGTCCGTTTTGGTTTTCATCATGGAGCCTTCCGCACCCACAATATCGCCAATGTCCCAGTGTTTGTATTCTTCGTAGACTTCCAGTCCCACATCATCCTGGCGAACATAGAGCTGAATCCTCCCGGACACATCCTGAAGGGTCAGGAAGCTGGCTTTACCCATCATTCTGCGCAGTACCACACGCCCCGAGACCGCGGTTTCTGTCGTATCACCCTCAAGTTCTTCCTTGGAGTTTTCCCCGAACTGATCATGCAACCTGGACGCCAGATGTTTTCTCCGGAAATCGTTCGGGAAGGGATTACCTTTTAACCTCATCTCGTCCAGCCGCGCTTTGCGCAACGAGAAAATATCATTCTCGTCCAGCTCAGCTTCGTCCGTATTTTTGTCCAGGTCTTTGTCTTTTCTTGTCGTCATGGCTATAAGCCCATCTTTAAGCTGGCTTCGATAAATTGATCCAGGTCTCCATCGAGTACTGCCTGGGTATTACTGGTCTCTATGTTAGTTCGCAGGTCTTTGATACGCGCTGAATCAAGAACGTATGATCTTATCTGGCTTCCCCAACTGATATCTGATTTGTTCTCTTCCACTACCTGCATTTCCGCCTTTCTTTTCTGATCTTCATGTTCGTATAGCTTTGCCTTCAGCTGTTTGACGGCCTGATCCCTGTTCTTGTGCTGTGAACGCTGGTTCTGGCACTGCACCACGATGCCGCTCGGAATGTGCGTCAGCCGGATAGCAGAATCAGTTTTATTGACGTGTTGGCCGCCTGCGCCACTCGCCCGGTAGGTATCCACCCTGACATCAGACATATCAAGATCTATTTCAATGTCATCGTCCAGTTCAGGAGAAACAAACACCGAAGCAAATGAAGTATGCCTTCGGCTACCCGAATCGAACGGCGATTTCCTGACCAGCCTGTGCACACCTGTTTCCGTCCTGAGCCAGCCAAACGCATGCTGGCCATCAACATGAATGGTGGCGCCTTTTATGCCCGCCACGTCGCCATCAGAGACTTCCATGATCTCCGTTTTAAAACCATGGCCTTCAGCCCAGCGAAGGTACATACGCAGTAACATTTCAGCCCAGTCCTGTGCCTCTGTACCGCCGGAGCCCGCCTGGATATCCAGGAAAGCGCTATTGCTGTCCATCTCGCCGGAAAACATGCGATTAAATTCGAGAATCCCAAGTCTCGATTCCAATTCTTCGAGGTCGGTCAGCCCTTCGTTGAACAGGGATTCATCGTTTTCTTCACCAGCAAGCTCGACAATATCCGCAACATCACCCAGACCTGAATCGAGCGCTTCGATTGTCATTACCACCATTTCAAGCGCCGATCTTTCCCGCCCCAGCTTCTGGGCATATTCCGGGTTATCCCAAATAGATGATTCCGCGAGCTCAAGCTCTACTTCTGCGAGGCGTTCCTTACGATTATCGTAGTCAAAGATACCCCCGAAGTACGTCAGTGCGTTCCCTTAGGTCTTTTATATGGGACAAGGTTGCGTTGGTCTCTAACATGCTGATTCGTCTGCTCTTTGAGTCGATTTTTGGCAAAGTTCTATAGGACGCGCATTGTATCGAAATGGCTAGCCCGTCGCTACAAAATGACGGAAACGATCAGTTGAGGTTTTTCCATACCCCTGAACCTGTTCACCTCAAGGCGATAGGCACAACGGATATTCCTGTTTTCCGACAGGCCGCCATGATTGAAACAGATCGCTTCCACAGGATCACCCATTTCGGGTTGCAGTAATAACTTGAGATGGCGTCCACCCACAATCCTCTGATCCAAAATCTCGAACTTGCCGTCAAATTCTGGTTCGGGGAAACCCTGCCCCCAGGGTGCAGCCTGTTCAATTTCCTTCGCTAACTGAACCGTAACCGGTTCCGCAATTTCACCGTCAGACATCACAACCTGTTCAATTCTTGCCTCACCCAGCGTACGCCTCACTTCCTGGTCAAACGCTTCCCTGAAGCGTTCATAATCAGCCTCGAACAACGACAAACCAGCAGCCATGGCATGACCACCGAACTTAAGCAGCAGCCCTGGATGCCTGGTCGCAATCGCATCCAGTGCATCACGCAGGTGAAACCCCGCGACAGAACGTCCGGAACCTTTTAGTTCGCCATCACCTGCCGGCGCAAACGCTATCACCGGACGATGCGACTTTTCTTTGATTCTTGATGCCACTATACCAACGACCCCCTGATGCCAGTCAGGTCGATAAAAGCAGAGACCTGCGGCCGTCTCCTCATCGAGCGATAACTGCTTCAAGTGTCCCAGGGCAATATCCCGCATATCCGTTTCAATTTCCTTGCGCTCATTGTTGAGCGCATCCAGATGCTCCGCGAGTTCTACGGCCCTGACTTCATCAGCAAGTAAACACTCAATGCCTATCGACATATCCTGCAGGCGACCAGCAGCGTTAAGCCGCGGCGCGATCGAAAATGCCAAGTCACGGGTCGTCAGGTGCTGCGGATTCACTCCAGCGGCCAGTAGCATGGCTTTCAATCCCGGGCGACAGTGTCCGCCACGAATCCTCCGAATACCTTCTTCGACCAGGCGGCGATTATTCTGATCCATTGGCACAACGTCCGCCACAGTGCCTAACGCAACCAGATCAAGGAACGAAGCCAGATTAATTTCCGGATGATGAGCAAACCAGTCCCTGCTTCTAAGCTCGGTTCGAAGGACCGACAGCAGGTAAAACGCAACGCCTACCCCGGCCAGGGATTTACTGGGAAACTCGCAGCCTGACTGGTTTGGGTTAACGATAGCTGCCGCGGCAGGAAGCTCATGACCGGGTAAATGATGGTCTGTGACGACCACTGAGATTCCCAGTGTATTTGCGTGAGCAACCCCTTCGACACTAGCGATACCATTATCCACGGTCACAATGACAGCCGGTTTGAACTGAACCGCGACGTCAACAATTTCAGGGGTCAATCCATAACCGAATTTGAACCTGTCCGGCACAAGATAGTTGACCTGGCGGGCACCCATAGCCCGAAGCGCAGTTACCATCAATGTGCAACTCGTCGCTCCATCGGCGTCAAAATCACCGACAATCAGGATCGACGAATCGGATTCCAGCGCATCCGCAAGAATCGTTGCAGCTTCCCCAATGCCAAGAAAAGAATCAGGGGCTAACAGTCCTTTAAGGGAATGATCAAGATCATCAGCGTTAAGCACACCACGTGAAGACAAAATCCTGGCGAGAAGCGGTGACGTAAAACTTAACGACTGCTGGCCTTCCCGTCGAACAATCCGCTTTGTCATTTAATCCCGCCAGGTTTGCAAACGTCGCTTTAACTACAGGTTGGAAACGCGGATCATTGAGACTTTCGACGTCACGGCTTCGTTTGATTCCATCTCGCTAATCGCATCCAGCATTTCGGATTCCAGCACTTCATCCGTCAGTATGACGATTTGCGTATCCCCCCGCCTTGCATCTTTCTGGATGAGCGCCTCAATACTGACCCTATGCCGGCTGAGTATGGTTGACACATTCGCCATCACGCCTGCCTGGTCCACAACGCCTAGTCTCAGATAATAGGAAGACCTAATCTTCTCTATAGCAAGGATACCCGTCGGTGCGAGCGATACAAACCCGAGATCGGGAAGCTTGCCGCCTCGTGCAATATCGATGATATCCGCCATAACCGAGGAAGCGGTTGGCCCCGCTCCAGCTCCAGCACCGTAATACATGGTGGAACCCGCCGCGTCCGAACCAACCATCACCGCATTCATCACCCCATTTACCTGGGCAAGCATCTGGTCTTTCTCCACCAGGGTGGGGTGAACCCGGAGCTCAAGGCCATCACCCGATTGACGCGCAATGCCGAGATGCTTGATGCAGTAGCCCAACTCATCGGCAAACTTGATATCGTCTGCGCTGATTGCAGATATCCCCTCGGTGTACATTGCGCTGAAGTTAAGCGGCACACCGAATGCTATGGCCGCAAGAATCGTGAGCTTATGCGCTGCGTCTATTCCCTCAACATCGAAAGTCGGGTCTGCTTCTGCGTATCCAAGCGCCTGCGCTTCACTAA
>Ga0209709_10005080_pt1 | contig 10444 bp, 9 predicted proteins | sample ArcticOcean_MG_C_2_FD_187435 | JGI IMG/M metagenome (GOLD analysis project Ga0209709, IMG submission 187435) | Marine microbial communities from western Arctic Ocean - ArcticOcean_MG_CB4_136 (SPAdes) (version 2) | ecosystem: Environmental > Aquatic > Marine > Oceanic | place: Arctic Ocean...
TTGGTGCTAAAAATTATGACCGTATAAGAGAACTTTACTCTAAAGCTTTATTGTTTGGATCTTCTTTTATGGCTGTAGCAGGTGTTATATTATTTTTTGGAGCAGAGTTTTTTGTGTCTCAATTTACAGATAACCAAGAAGCTATATTTCATGGCTCTATATATTTAAAAATTGCAGCACTAATTGCACCCGTTTATCCTGTGTTTTTTATAACTACAGCAGTATTTCAAGCTGTTAAAAAACCTATTTATAGCCTTTACTTAAGTGTTTTAAGGTTGTCCGCGTTACCTTTTTTATCTCTTTGGTATGTAATTAATATTAGAGGTGGTGATTATGCGGATATATTTTATACTATAATGGCTACCAACTGGTTTATCGGTATTTCTCTAATAATATTTATTGGATATTTTTTAAATAATGTTTTTAAACAAAAGAAAAGCCATTTTAGCTATTAGTATTTCTACACTAGTTTTTTTTTTTACTAATAATGACGTAAAATCTCAAGATATCAAAATATCTGATGGAGATACTATTAATGTAAATGGAAAAAAAATTAGATTTGGTGGGATTGATGCTCCAGAAAGTTACTTTAAGGGTAAAAAACAAATCTGTAAATTAGAAGAAAAAGATATTTTTTGTGGAAAAATAGCAAAAAATAAATTGATAGAAAAAATAGGAAATAATTTTGTTGATTGTGTTTTGGAGAAAAATAAGGACAAGTATAAAAGATTCATAGGTGAATGTTTTATTAAAGGTGAAAGCTTGTCAGTTTATATGGTTAGAAATGGTTATGCTTTAGATTGGCCTCGTTATTCAAAAGGTAAGTTTTCTAAAGATCAAGAGTTTGCTAAAAATAATAATTTAGGAATATGGGCTATGAAATTTGAGTATCCATGGGTATGGAGAGCAAATAATAGATGAAACCATTAAAGAATTGGGATAACAAAACTTGGTTATCTTCTTCAACATATATAAGATCTTTTAATAGCTTTTTACTTAAAAAAAAAAAATTAAAAAAAACCTCAAAAATATTAGATATAGGCTGTGGCAGGGGTAAAATTTTTGGTTCATTATATAGAAAACTTAAATTAGTTAATAAACCAATTGGTATTGATCCTGTTATTCACAAAGATGTAGATAAATCAATAGATTTTAAAAGTGAGAATGTTTTTAAATTTTTTAAATCAAATCAAAATAAATTTGATCTAATAATGATCAAGCAAACACTTCATTTTTTTAATAAAGATAAAAGAATAAAATTAATAAAAATTTGTAAAAAAAACTTAAAGAAAAACGGGGTGTTAATCATATTTTCACTAGATACTCAAAATAATGAAATTCCATGTTTTAAATTAATGAAACAAAAGCTTATTATAGGCCTTAAAAGAGATTCAAGAATGATAAAATCTACAAGTAAATTATTAAAAGATTACCAAATAGATAAATTTAGATTTAAAGTTTCAATTACTAAAAGCAAGTATATCCAAATGTTGAAGCAAAGATATATATCCTGTCTTGTAAATCTTAATAAAGATCAATTAAGGAAAGGCTTAAAAGAGATAAGAAATACTTATAAGAATAAAGTTATTTTTACTGATGTTTTAATTTCTATTAAATTTACTAGATAAACTAGTCATTCTTTAATTTTCTTTCTAATCTTCTAACAAAGTAAGAAACAATTAATATCAAAATTAAATACTCCAAAATTAAAAATGTATAGATTTCAAGCGGCCTATAAGTTGAAACAACTAACTCATTAGCTTTTCTTGTTAAGTCACCAATTCCAATAATTGACACTAGTGATGACATTTTTAAAACATATACAAACTGATTGCCTAATGCAGGTAAGATATTTTTAATTGCTTGTGGAAGTATTACCAATCTTAATCTTTTGAAAAAATTTAAACCCAAAGAACTTCCAGCTTCCCATTGTGATTTTTTAATTGAGTTGATACCTGCTCTAAAAATTTCTGCTTGAAAAGCACTCTCACTTATTGCTAATGCAATTATACCAGAAACAAATGGACTAAAACTTATTCCAGTCATTATTGGTAGACCGTAATAGATCCATAAAATTAAAACAAGCAGCGGTATTGCTCTTACAATTTCTACATATCCAATATTTATGTATGTTAAAAATTTACTTTTAGCTAAAGATGGAATTGCAACAATAAATCCAATAATCGCAGATAAAATTATAGATATAACTGAAATATATATAGTTGTAGTTAAACCACTTAGTAAAAATTTAAGATTTGTTAATCCTTCAACATTATTAGGTGAGAGAATAAACCAATTTAATTCCTGACCACTACAAGAAGTAAGAGGTAAAATTAAAAGTAAAAAAAGTAAATTTTTCACTCTTAAAGTTATAATGAATTAAAAATTAATATCTAATTTTTTATAAGCTTTTCAAATTATATTTGGCGAGTAGTTTATCAAAGAAGCCAGAGGATTTTTTACCTTTAATCCACTCATTAACATAATCATTCCAAACTTGATCATTTTTACCAACCATCATTGCTAAAAAGGCAGGATTTTTTTCTCCATCTGGAACAATTGCTAATTGAGGGTACTTGATAACTAGCTTATTAGCTTCTGTTGAGCTTGTAATGTTTCCATCTGCTCTACCAGCTAGAACTTCTTGAAAGTCTCTTGCTGGAGATTCAACTGATTGCAATTTAGACTTAGGAAAAAATTCCTTAGCTTTTTCCTCCTGAGATGTCCCAAGAGTTGTAGCTATTGTAACTTTTTTATTATTTAAAGAATCCCATGTTGAATATTTTTTCAAATTCTTTTTAAGTACTAATGGAACAGTTCCATATTTATAATATGAGTCAGTGAAACCAGCAACTTCTGCTCTTTTTGGAGTTTTAGTAACACTTGTAGAAATATCATATCTTCTTGCAGTAATTCCTGAAACAATAGTTTTCCATTCAGTAGGAACAAAAATAATTTTTACACCCATATCTTTTGCTAACTCTTGCATTACATCAATATCAAATCCCTTATACTTATTTGTAGCCGGATCTTTCATTGTCATAGGATCCCAGTCGCCTGTAGTTCCAACTTTTAACTCACCTGAAGATAAAATCTGATCAAGTTTAGATTCTGCGTTTAGAGAGAATGGTAAAAGTGCTAATAGCACCACTAAAAATATTTTTTTCATGCAGCCAATATAACAATTATTTTAAACAATTTGGACTATAACCTTGACGCAGCATCATCAATCCAAGACATTAAATGCTCAGAAAAGGATCTTCTAACAAATAAATTTACGGTATTTATTTCCTTGAGGTGAATTACCACATCTATTTGAAGTAACAATGTTTGTATTACAGCACCTTTTTTCTCCTTAAATTCATTAAAATTAAAAGGACAACCAGCACTCAATAAATCAAAAATTTTTATACCATTTAAACTAATCAATACAAACTGATCACTAATATCAGTAACTGCTCCTAAATTAGTCTTTGATATTTTATTAAATAATAATCCTTCAATTTCATAATTATTGATTTTTTTATCAACAGTTTCGTTTGATGCAATCATCCATTCATCTGGTGACAACCACATTGCTGTATAATCATCACTTGATGATGAGGTGTTAGCTTTAATTGGTAAAATCGTATTAATATTTTTTCCAATAATAGATAAAAAAGCGTTACTTTTACCTCTTACATTTAGCTTCATTACAGGTGCAATTTCTTTAACTGTTAAGCCAGAATAAGATTTTTCTTTTTTTATCGATGAATGGTAATTAAGCATTTAATCTTTTATTCTCCTTATCTAGAAAAACTGGATCAGCAACTGTTACGCTAATACTTCTACCTTCCATGGGTATAAATAATCTTTTACCCATCATAGTTTTTCCTCCTCTTACAACGGCAAGAGCAATAGATTTATCTAAATTTGGACTAAAATAACTTGATGTTACGTGACCTAACATTTGTACAGGACTTTGATTTAGCGTTGCGACTATTTGTGCACCTTCTTCTAATACTTCTTTTGGATTATCAGTTAATAGTCCAACTAGTTGTTTACGATCCTCACGCATAGTATCAGACCTGTATAAAGATCTTTTACCAATAAAATCATTTTTTTTCTTACTCATTATCCAATCCATTTGAAGGTCAATCGGTGTCATTGTACCATCCGTATCTTGTCCAACAATAATAAAACCTTTTTCAGCTCTTAATAAGTGCATCGTTTCAGTTCCATAAGGAGTGATATTAAATTCTTTTCCAGCATCCATACATTGTTCCCATAGTGATTTACCGTAGTTTGCCTGAATATTAATTTCGTAACTGTGTTCACCTGTAAAACTAATACGCATCACTCTACATTTAACTTTTCCAATTCGTGCTTCTTTAAAAGACATATGTGGAAAGTTTTCATCAGACAAATCTAGATCAGGGATTAGTTTATTTAATATTTTTTTACTATTTGGTCCACAGACACTGGCTGTTGCATAGTGATCAGTAATTGAGGTTAAGTAAACATCAAGCTCTGGCCATTCTGTTTGAAGGTAATCTTCAAGTTTTCCCATAACATTTGCAGCACCACCCGTAGTGGTCGTCATAATGTAATGATTTTCACTTAATCTTGTTGTAACACCGTCATCGTAAACCATGCCATCTTCATTAAGCATTAGTCCATATCTACATTTACCAATTCCAAGTTTTGACCAAGCATTTGTGTACACTCTATTAAGAAATTCTGAAGCATCACTACCCTGGATATCAATTTTACCAAGTGTTGAAGCGTCCAGTATGCCCGCACTATCTCGTGCAGCTACACTTTCTCTTTGTACTGCTTCGTGCAAACTCTCATTATTTTTTGGGTAGTACCAAGCTCTTTTCCATTGACCAACATTTTCAAATTCTGCTTTATTTTCAACATGCCAATCATTCATTGGTGTTCTTCTGAAAATGTCAAAATATTCACCAACATTTCTTCCAACAATAGTTCCAAATGTTAAAGGAGTGTAGGGAGGCCTAAATGTAGTTGTTCCAGCTTCACTCATTTTAACTCCCAACGTATCAGCAATAATACCTAGCGCATGCATATTACCAAGCTTACCTTGATCTGTACCCATTCCAGTTGTGGTATATCTTTTTACATGCTCTATAGATTTAAAACCCTCTCTAAGAGCCAGTTTAATATCATTAGCAGTTGCATCATTTTGATAATCTATAAAAGATTTTGTTTTCCCTATAACTTTATCTGATGGCAATAACCAAATATTTTTTTTATTAGTTTCTTTTGAAGTCACTACTGATAAATTATCATAGTCAGTTTTGTCAATTTTAAGAAAGTTTTTTAAACTGTCTGAGGAGTTTTTAATAATTTTATCAAGCTCAAAGTCACCATTACATGAACCAATACTTATTTGTTTAGAAGGGTACTTGTTTGGAATAAATACTTGATCTTCATCTCTAAATTTTAATTTACCACCAGATTGTGTAAATAAATGTACTGCTGGAGTCCATCCACCTGCTACACCAAGACAATCACAATCAATATTATTTTTAGTTCCAATAACTGACTTACCATCTTTAGAAAGCTCCATTATAGAAATTTGTTTTATTTTTTTATACCCACTAGTATCAATTACAGTATGAGACCAGTAAATTTTGATGCCTAAATTTTCAGCTTGTTTAATTATAGGAGTCTCAGATTTTTCTCTAATATCAATAATTGCTTGTACATTTATACCTTTTTTAGATAACGAAACTGCACTTTCATAAGCTGTATCGTTATTTGTGAAGAAAACATTTTTTTTACCACAAATTACACCGTAGTAATCAGCATATTTTTTAATTGCAGATGAAAGCATTATCCCTGGTCTATCATTATTATCAAATACAAGAGGTCTTTCTAAAGAGCCTGTTGCAACTATAACTTTTTTAGCTCTAATTTTTAAAAGTCGCTGTCTAATTTTATTTTTTTTTTCATTTATATTTAAATGATCTGTAAGGTTTTCTCTAGCTAGTAGATAGTTATAATCATGATATGCGGCAACACTTGTTCTTGTTTTTATCTCTAAATTATCTAGTTTTTTTAATTCATCAATTTCATTACTTAACCAGTCAGATGAAATTTTATTATCTATTTTAAAGTTATCTGAATTTTGATAAATTGTTGTTCCACCAATTTCTGTTTTTTCATCCAGTAAAAGAGTTTTTAAATTATTTTGAGCAGCAGTTTTTGCCGCCATAATCCCTGATATTCCAGCGCCTATTACTAAAACATCACAATGTATATATCTATGATCATATATATCTGGATCAGCTACCTTGGGTGCCTTACCAAGTCCCGCTGATTTTCTAATAAAATATTCATATTTTTCCCAGAAGCTCGCGGGCCACATAAATGTTTTATAATAAAAACCTGCCGGTAGAAAAGGGGACAAAATATTGTTTATACCACCAATATCAAAATTAACACTCGGCCAACAGTTTTGACTAGAAGCTTCTAGTCCTTCATAAATTTCAATTTCTGTAGCTCTTACATTGGGCTCTGTTAATGCAGTATTGTCATTTACTTGCACAATAGCATTAGGCTCTTCAGAGCCAGCAGTCATTATTCCTCTTGGTCTATGATATTTAAAGCTTCTCCCAACTAAGTGAACATCATTAGCTATTAACGCTGAAGCTAGAGTATCACCCTTAAATCCATGATAATTCTTTCCATTAAATTTAAATGAAATTCTAGATGTTTGATCAATAAATTTACTAGCTTTTACTCTTAAGTTGTTTGACATATTATTTAATATTACGTTAATAAGACAATTTGTTGATGCTATTACATATTAACTTAACACTATTATTGGTTAAGTTTAAATGCATTGGCAATAATACTACGTTTTCATCTAATATTTTAGAATTTATAAAATCACTTTTTTTATTTTTATTGTTATTAACTAATTTAAGGTACTTAAATCTATCCAAACTTTTAAAAGAAGGCCTTACAACAGTTCTCTGCATGTTCAAAAAGTTAATAATTTTATTAGCTAATAATTTATTTGAACATTTAATTGGGAAACTCCATTTTATAATATTTTTACTTTTAGGGTCTTTTTGAAATCTTATACTTTTATTTTTTGATAAATATTTTTGATACATTTTATTTAATGTAATTTTTTTTTGAATTATAAAATCAATTCTTTTTAATTGAGCACAACCTATTGCAGCAAGAATATTGCTTAATCTGAAATTTCCACCAATCTGATTATAAACATAGGCTTTTGTTTTGTGGACACCATGATCCCTTAAATTAACTATGTTTAAGTAATTTTTTTTTGAATCTGTTAGTATAATACCACCTTCGCCTGTAGTAATTGTTTTTGTTGAATGTAAAGAACAAAAAGAAATTAAATTTAATCCTTTAATAAAATTAGCACCAACAAATTTATTTTTTATTTTTGATAAGCATGTTTCAGAAAAGTCTTCTATAATTGTGATTTTTTTATCTTTAATAGTATTAATAATGCTAGAATAATCACATATCCCACCATAATTGTGAATTATAAGAATAGCTTTAGTTTTTTTAGTAATTTTTTTAGTAATTTTTTTTATATCAACTTGGAAAGTGTCTTTATCAACATCAACAACAATAGGAGTCCCACCTAATAGTTTAATCATATGTATAGGGCTTATATACGTCATAGATGGAACTATAATTTCATCACCTGGTTTTATTTTTAAATGCATAAGTATTAGTAAGCACGCATTAGTGCCGTTATTCGTGCTTATACAATAATTAGATTTAATAATTTTTGAAAAATTATTTTCAAATTGATTTACAAATTTACCTTTGCCTAGCCATTTAGATTCAATCGCATTTTTGATATATGCATTTTCTAATTTACCAACAAAAGGTTCGGCAAAATTTATTTTATCCATAAAAAAATTCTAAATTTAATTGCTTCATAGGTGTATTTTAAAAAAATATTTAAAAATTTTGTTTTTGATTTACCAAATCTTCTTTCTTCATATATAATAGGAAATTCATATATTTTTTTATTTAATTTATTCATATAATAAATTAACCTAAAATAAAAATCTCCATAGCCATAAAATATATCATTGAACTCAAGTAATTTTAAGCAATCTTTTTTTATCATAAAGAAACCACTTAATTGATCATTAATATTTGATGATAAAAAAGGTTTTAATATAAAATTATAATATTTGCTCGCATTAAATCTAAAATTAGTTTCATTTTTTTTATTATCCTTAAATCTTGAACAGCAAATCATGTCAAAATCATTGTTTATTTGCAATTTAACAATATCATTTAAATAATCTGGGTTATGATTGAAGTCTGAGTCCATAACTACAATATTCCCGAAATTTGATGAGATTAACCCATCACTAATTGACTTACCTAAACTTCTTTTTTTTCTTCTGTTTATTATTTTGATTTTATGATTATTTTTATATTTTGTTTTAATAAATTCTGCTGTACCATCTGTACTGCTATCATCTATAATTACTATTTCAAATTCTACATTTAAGACTGTAAGGTTGTCATTAATTAAATCAATTAATAAATTTAAATTATCTTTTTCATTATAACATGGCAATATGATTGAAAATTTATCTAACATTATTTTTATTTAAGTGACTTTTTTATTTTAAATAAACTATTAACACATAACATTAGAGGTTTTTTTTTTGACATATTATTTTAATAGTGGCTCTTCACCTATTTTATATATTGCTTTAATTTGATCATTAGAAGTGTCTCTAATCATGTTAAACCATTTTCTGCATCCATGAGCATGGTTCCATCTTTCAAATTGAACACCTTTAATATTTTTTCTCATAAACAAATATTCTGCCCACTCTTCATCATTTAATTTTGTAGGTTGTTTTGGTCTTTCTAAGTGAGCTTCACCACCAGCTTTAAATTCACTTTGATCTCTTTCTCCACAAAAAGGACAGTTAATTATAAACATCTAATGAGCTACCGCTGCTGCACCATGTTCGTCAACAAGGTCACCACTTACAAATCTATTTAAGTTAAAAGCAGCATTAAGTTTGTGAGGTTCATTATTTGCAATAGTGTGTGCAAATAAATCTCCAGAACCTGGAGTAGCTTTAAAACCACCAGTTCCCCAGCCACAATTAAAATACAAACCCTTGATAGAAGTTTTACTTATGATTGGACTTGCATCTGGGCAAATATCAACAATACCTCCCCATTGACGCAACATTTTCATTCTACTGAATATTGGGTATAGTTCTAAAATTGCATTTAGAGTTCCCTCAACAATTTGATGACTACCTTTTTGAGAATATGAAACATAATCATCTGTGCCTGCACCTATTACAAGCTCTCCTTTATCTGATTGACTTATATAAGCATGAACGGCATTAGACATAACAACAGTATCTATAATAGGCTTTATCGGTTCTGAAACTAGAGCTTGCAAAGGTTTGCTTTCTAAGGGCAATCTTAAACCAACCATATTAGCTAAAACACTTGAGTGTCCTGCTGCTACTACTCCAATTTTTTTTGTTTTAATAAATCCTTTTGTTGTTTCTATGCCCTCAACTTCATTACCATTACGTTTAATACCTTTAACTTCACAATTTTGAATTATATCTACACCCATTTCATCTGCGCCACGAGCATAACCCCAAGCAACCGCATCATGTCTAGCAGTACCCGCTCTTTTTTGCAATGTTCCACCCAGAACAGGATATCTAATATTTTGTGACGTATTAATAATTGAACAGAATTTTTTAACTTCTTCTGTACTTAAATAATAAGCATCAATACCATTTAATCTATTTGCGTGTGTTCTTCTTTTTAAGTCTCTAACATCTTGCAAGTTATGAGCTAAATTCATAACACCTCTTTGACTAAACATAATATTGTAATTCAATTCCTGTGAAAGACCTTCCCAAATTTTTAAAGCATGATCATAAAGACCTGCGCTTGCATCCCATAGATAATTTGATCTTATGATTGTAGTATTTCTGCCAGTATTACCTCCACCAATCCAACCTTTTTCTACTACAGCAATATTTTTCATATTGTGTTTTTTTGCTAAGTAATAGGCCGTAGCTAAACCGTGGCCGCCTCCACCCACTATAACAGCATCATATTCTTTTTTAGGTACCGGATCCTTCCAGACTTTCCCCCAATTTTCATGGTAAGAAAAAGCATTTTTAATCAGTGAGAATATAGAGTATTTATTTGCCATAAAAGTTTATAAAGAAGCTATATAAATTATTAACATTTTTAAGTAAAACAATATATTCAATTTAATTAAATGAAAGAAAATCTTAAATCATTTTTCATCAAATTAGTCGCAATTTCTATTGCAGTTATAATGATTGTAAATCTAATTTTTAACATTTTATTAGGAGAGAGACTTGAAAAAATTGATAAAATTATGTCATTAAGTGATAGTTCAAGCAGAGATGAG
>Ga0209709_10005081_pt1 | contig 10443 bp, 9 predicted proteins | sample ArcticOcean_MG_C_2_FD_187435 | JGI IMG/M metagenome (GOLD analysis project Ga0209709, IMG submission 187435) | Marine microbial communities from western Arctic Ocean - ArcticOcean_MG_CB4_136 (SPAdes) (version 2) | ecosystem: Environmental > Aquatic > Marine > Oceanic | place: Arctic Ocean...
GAAATCTTAAATGGCTAGACCCCTGCTGCGGCTCGGGCTATTTTTCTATCGTATTATATAAACTCCTTTATAAACACATACCCATTATAGACGATGATGAAAGACATACCCATATCATAACCAATATGATTCATATGACCGAAGTAAATCCTGAACATATTCCTGTTCTAAAAACATTATTTGGAGAGAATGTCAATATTAAATGCGCTAATTTCTTAGATACAACTGGTAGTTATGATATGATTATTGGAAATCCACCATTTAATTGCAATGGTATTGTCAAAGTCCCAACGAATACAAAGTCTAGTAAGAAATCAGACGGTCGTTCTATTTGGCAAAAGTTTATTAAAAAAAGCATCGATTCTCTCAAAGGACGCGGTCACCTGACTTTTATTACGCCTTCCATATGGATGAAGCGCGATCACCCAATGTATCAGTATATGACACGGCATAATATCAAGAAAATTCATACCATGACAAATACGGAAACAAACAAAGCATTTCACGGGCAAGCACAGACACCTACTTGTTACTTTACATTAGTGAAAACGCATCCATTATACAGGCCTATTCCTATTTACGATAAATCTGTTAAAAAGTATGTAAAATGTGAATGGCAAATAAACGGTAAATTTATATCATTGCCTTTATTTGCCCAATCTATTATCCAAAGAACCCTGTTTTTAGTAGATACCTATGGTAGCATTGATGTAATCAAAACCAGCATGAGACCCGATTATAAAGGATTATCGGTTAAACAACAGTCGGATAAAGAACATCCTTTCCCAAACATCTCGACATGCGTTCTCAATGATTTACAACCGCAATTAGTTATTAATTATTCAAACAAAGAATGCGTGCACGCAAATCAACCGAAGTTAGTACTAGCTCATAAAATGTATGGGTTCCCTTACTATGATGCAAGCGGGATTTATGGTATTTCAAATAGGGATAATTATGTGATTTTAAATAAAACACCGGAAGATTTTGTTAAGTTGCAACAGTTCTTTTCTACTAAATTTGCCTTATATATGTTTGAGGCTACACGATACAGAATGAAGTACTTGGAGAAATATATATTTGAGATGATACCAGATATTACCGTTATTCCTGATTTCCCGACCATTATCAATGATGAAACAATCGCTGCCTATTTTAGTTTAAGTAATATTGAAATTAAAGCCATTCAACATCATACGAAAAAGGCATACAAAAAGATAAATTGAAATCTGTTAAAAAGACTACATAATGTAGTATAAATGGACGCGGAAAAATTCTACATTGGAACAACTAGATTTACAAATGATACATACAAAGAAAACTCGGAATGGAGAGAACGATTTAAATGGGAAGGTTGCGTTTATGGTTGCAATAAAAAAATGCCGCTAAATGTGCCACATTTGGCATTGGTATATGTGATAGAAATGAATAACGACACCAATAAAATTATGGGTATTGGTTTGGTTAGAAATTATATTAATCTAAAGTACGAAATGTGTATTTATAAATCGGATACTAATTACAATAGATATGTGTATAATAGTGCGCACAGAAAGGACCGCTCAGAAATTAATAAAAAATTATTATGTGCATTGGAGTTAATTTTATTTAAAGGGTCTGGTCATTTTAAAAGGGGACAGGGAATCACCACTATTCCGTGGAAACGGTTTGGAAAGAGTGGTTCTGATATTTATAAATTATTTAAGGGTTTATTTTAATGGTATACTCCTACAAATTGGTGGGATTAAGGGGTTCAGGAAGAGTGATAAAACGCGCTTGAATAGAATCCTCGTTGTTGTTTTTATAATTTTTAGACCGAAATCGTTCGTCAATCATTCCTACTGACTGACTGTAAACCCGGCTAATTTTTGCCAATTGTTTATTAGAATAAATTCTCACTTTATGGCATCTTTCCAAGTTTTTCATACAGGTTTTGATCAAAGTTGCTTTCAACGTTGCCTGCTCGTCATCGTCCGCAACTTCTGTCAAAAGCAACTGTTGAATATCATTTAAATTCTCCAGAAACACAGTATTCAATAATTCATAGACTTGCAATTGCGCCAACTTTTTCTCCCTCATTTTATCTTGTCGTTGGACTTTCTGCATAAGCTTTTTTTCGGTGATTTCTTTGCACAGATATTGAATTCGCAACGCCGTATTATCGGCTGCTCCTTGACAAGTCCTACGCAAACGATTTAATTCCCACTGTTGAAAATGACCACACCCCTGATGTAATTGAATAATACTTTCACCTATTTTGTTTCCTTTGTAAGGATCACCTGTCATTGCTCTGTTCAGTTGTCGTCGGAATTGCCAAAGACCTGGTAATCCGCCACAAGCTTGGGCGCCAGGAGTTTGGATTGGAGCTGCTCCTCCACCCGCTCTCTGCCATTGATAGAAGTGAGGGTTATGAACAACGCCATTGACTCTCAATCCAGATTTCCAACTGAAAGCAATGTGGCATTGGGTACACCACATTTGATCACAGCCTTCTATTTTAAAGATTGGAATAGCACAGGAAGGACAATTGCGTGTTTCCTTTTTGATCAGTTTAGCACTTTCCACATTATTTGGGTCACATTCATGACCACACTCTTTCTCTTTGCCCAAGACATCGAAACATTTTGGACAAGTCCAGGTCGCACAAAGACCACATTTCCACGCAGAAGAGAGGAACCCACGACAATCTTCTACGCCACATTTTTGCTTAAATACGCGTTTTTCTTCCTTTTTTCCACTTTCTCCTCGCTGAAATCGTTTAATATTTTGTTTATCCGTGGCTATTTTTGTTTTTATCTTGTGATATTCTGCTAGTATTTTTTGCATTTTTGCATTGTCAACGACGATAGTTTTCTTCATACTGTCAATCTTCAAATAATTTTCTACCGCAGGCATTGTTTCAGGCAATCGTGCTTTCTCTTGCTCTAAAAGCAACTTCGATCGATGTGTTTTATAATCACCATTTACGAATGACCGTAATGTATTTGTAATAAGGAATTCTCTGTCCCAGGTGCATTTGCAATTGGGGCCCATACAATGTGCTTGTTGTGTAGTAGTTAGTAAATACCGTCGAACACAAGTCCGACAAACATCTAAATTACACTGCGGACAAGATACCCGTGCTCTAACAGAAGATGTGAAATCTTCCATGCATACGTCGCAATTGGAGGATTGTTTTGTTTCAGAACTCATTATGTTTATGTTATATATTAATTATTATTAAATCTTTTTCTGTTCAATTTTTTTTTAACTCGTTTATATATATATGGCAAGTCTAGCACAACAATACTAATCCAATTGCAACAGGTACACCAGGATTGTATTTTTATGTAAATACAATGACCACAACTGATCAAAATTTACAAAGATTGCTAACTACGGTTAATAATACTGGTGCATTTACCAATATTAGTACCGACCAATCTGAATATCGTTGGGCTTGCAAACAAGTAAGAAAAGCTGGGGGAAATACCGGATACGCATGTGGTGGCGTAATAGGACCGAATTTCTTTGATGAAGATAAGATGTTATATACAATCAATTATGTAATATTGCTCATAACGCCGCGTGACAAAAGCTCCATGGGGACTTCATCTGCTATAAAAGCAAGAAGTGGTGTAACTCCTGTAGCTACACACGGTTTTGTAGTTTTAAGAGATTTGACAAGAGTCACCAACGGTATTTTTCCAGCGATTGCTAGAAAAAAAAAACAGAAGGCATATCCTGGGTCTGAATATTTTGAACAATTAATAACTCATTTAACTGATGAACCAATGTTATATATTGAGGGACTCTGTGCAAACAAGGCAGCAGGTAGTGGAGCAGGAATGCAAATGATGGATCTAGTGCATCGGATTGCATTAGACACGGGGTCTGATATATATCAAGGGTGTAAATTATCAGCCTTAGTGTATGTCATTCAATTCTATTTTAGAAAGTTTTCATACAGATTTCGCAAAGGGTGTTATGGTGATGGTGCTACAAAAAATCTTACAGCAGAACAACTTAGAGCCTTAAATAATATGGTACCAAGACTCCCACGTTTGCCGGAAGATGATGCTGCATATGGACATACTCCCTGGCTAGAATTTCTAAAACTTCTTTCAGTTTCTGGATTTAATGCCCAAACAACACAAGAGCAAGCTGCAAGAGTATTAACATTACGTGAAAGCTCCATAGAGATGTTTGATGGAGATGGAGAAATGTATGAAGTGTCAAGAATAATCGAAGCTCTAAAAAATTTGGGTTGGGAAGATCAAGGTTATAAAATGTATTTTTGTTTTTATAATAACCCACAATTTGGTATTGATACTTATGCATACTCAACTCCTTTTACTCAACAAATCATTCAAGCAGCCCGAAGCACTGCAGGCTTAAATCCTGCACGCAAATCTGCAACAGGTGTGGCTAAAGTGACCCAGCAAGTGCAAGGTCCAACAACAACACAACAGGTACAAGGTATGCTGAAACAATCTATGGGTGGTAGAAAACGTCGTATAAAACGAACCAAAAAAAGAGCACTAAAAAAAAAGCACCGGCGCACTAAACGAAGAAAACGCAAAACTCGCCGCAGAAGAAGAGGTGGAAAGCGCAAACTATCCCATAAAAAGTGCAAGATATTGAGACATCAACATTCAAAATTAACACATCATGTCAATACGGTAGGAGAAGCATTGCGTGTTCAATGTAAAAAAAGATTATAGGATATTAAATATTAAATTAAAAACTTATTATTTAATATATGTCTGATTCACCCGATTTTAACATTGAAAATTATTCATTGGAAGATTTAATAGAATTAATAGGAGCGCCCTCCTCACAAACCCAAGAAAGTATTAGAGGTGCGGTGAATAATGCTGTTCGACAATTTGAAGCTTTGCAAAATTCACCAGCTGCAGCTTTTTTTAAAGAAGTTGGTGAAAAATTATTAGATAATTTTGAAAAATTACAAACTTTGATAGATACATTAGATCAAAGGGAAGTTACCGATCCTGGTCAAAATATGTTTGAAAATGAATATTATGATAGCGGAGATGTATCAACTACATTGGCAGACATGCTACCCAATAGAAAAGAGAATATATCTGTCGTAGAACCCGCAAATCATATGACACAAGGACAAGAAAGGTTATTAATTCCCAATACACACAATGTTAATACAATCCAAGGAAACATGAATCCTACTATGAGAAATACATATTTAAATATTATCAATGTTGATAGTCAGTATCGCGAAATAAAAAATGGATATGTAAAATGTTCTGGTGTTACAGCAGATACTTCAAATAATTATTTAGGGACAAGCACCGATTTTACATTTGATTTAAGTGAACCCTTGAACAATGTAGTGTCTATAACTGTAGGCAGTGTAGAAGTTCCCAGAACATGGTATCCTTTTAATGAACAATTCGGTACTAATAGTTTTGAAATGAGTGACAATCTAATTACTATCCCAGAAGGATTCTATGATACAACAGCTGAATTACAAGCAGCAATCAAAAGTCAATTAACAGATCTATCTTGTAATATAGATATTTGTTCCAATAATTTAAAGACAACTATCGACTGTAGTGATAATTTTACATTAAATTTTGTGCCGGATATATCCGGTTGCAATATTAATAATTCTGGTGCTAAGATTGACTATAATTTAGGATGGATGTTAGGATTTCGGCAACCAAAATATCCTATGGTTGGGGGTAATAGACAACGTTATACAAGTGAATGTTGTGTTGATATATTCGGAACGCGTTATCTATTGTTGAAAGTAAATGATTTCCAATCAAATAGGGTCACTGGTGGAATGATATCATTAACAGATAATCAAGATAAATTCAAACTACCAAGTTATTACAGGAGAGTAAAGGCTTCAATGCCATTTTGCTCGACTAATGTAAATGGAACAATCAATTCTAAAACTCCTACTGACCCCTCGGGTGCTGTATTGCAGAGACCCAATTCCCAAGGAATCGAAACATTTACAAGGGGAACACAAAATCCTTTTCCAATTATAGATGGTAGCAATAATTTAACCAATGCGCAAAAATATACTGCGCAGCAAATCGTAATAGCACAGAAAAATATAAATCAAAATCGATATTTCGCACCAACGGATACTGATATTCTATTAAGGTTTCCCGTAGATCCAGCTTCTTCTGAACGAACAGTGCCCATGGTATATGAAAATGATGGTATACAAAAACGCACATATTTTGGACCTACAACATTGAAGCGATTGCGAGTTCAATTATTGGATGACAAAGGTTATCCCGTGAACCTCTGCAATAATTTTTCATTTTCTTTGATTGTGGAGCAATTATATCAATATTAATGAGTAGTACAGCAACAACACTCCATTTCATCTTTTATTTGAACTTTAGAATGAGAAACCACACCTTTTCTTATCCCATGTTTTTCATCCTCTGCATCTAGGTCAGCAGTATTATAGATTTTTTTAATTAATCCCTGATAAAATTTCATTACATCGATGTTTTTTCTAGCACTAGTTTCGTAATAATTCATATTATTTTTTTCAGCAAAATTAACAGCTTCGTCATATGTCACATCCCTGGTAGCTCTATCTATTTTATTACCTACGAGCGCGATTACCGGCAAGTGTCCAATTGTCCCGTTTTGTTTTACTTGATTAAGCCAAAAAGAGCATTTGCGAAATGAATTGCGACTAGAAACATCAAATACTATTACCGCACCAGCAATGCCGCGATAATATGTTGATATAATCGATGCAAAACACTCTTGTCCGGCAGTATCCCATATGTGAGTTTTAATAGTTTGGTCGTCAATATCCAAAGAAACAGTAGAAAAATCGACCCCAATGGTTGCATTATAACTTTCATGAAATTCATTTTTAGTGATGCGCTCTGCCAACGCAGTCTTGCCAACGCACGTATCTCCAATAAATATTATTTTAAATAAATAATCATATGACATCTTATATTATAACAATAAAATATAACAATAATATAAGATGTCCAAAATAATCGATGACCTTGGTTATAGAATAAAAATTCCTAAGGAGGAATTATTGGCCATAACACTAGTAGATAATGGAGTAGACCCATACAAGAAAATGAAAAAAACTACCCTCCAACATAAAGTGGTTAGTGAATATAAAAGGCGTTTAATAGTAAATATATCTTCTTTTATGCGAAAATCGTCAAAAAATGCTCGATATGTATCTAAAAAATTAAAACTTCGTAAGAAAACTAGCACGCATAAAAACAAAAAACAGGTGATTAAAGAACAATTGCACAAAATTAATTGGAAAAAATTAGATAATCTATATAAACAAATCCTACAGGTTGGAAGAACGAAAAAAATAAGTTTTCCTAAATCTAAGAAAACAAAGCGGAGAAAATCACGAAAATAAAAATTTATCTACTGGAGTTTTTACGCAGAATATTCTATGCAAGACAATGCCTGCTATAAAACAGCAAAACAATATGATCCAATAGTTATATTTTTCAAGAATAACCCACAACACATAAGCTAATACAAAAGTTAATAATACATCTACAACGGCGATATTTGCTATTCTAAAGCTGTGAATACCTTTTCCTGGTCTACCTAACGCATTTTTATACTTACATAACCCAAACATATATATTATGCGCAGTTATTATATTAACGAAAAACACTTTAAGATAACCCTATTTTAACTCTAATTATGTTAACAGTTAATAAGTGTGATATTTTATGGACAGTCGTAAAAAGTCAGCAAACCGTGACTATGAAAGTGTGTATTGAACCACAACCTCTAATTATGGTTTCAAATAATACTGATTTAAACATGTCTTCTCTCCAGAATTACTCCTATACTCTACCAAATACTACATCATTAAATATACCTGCAAATATATCTAATATTTCAATGCCTTTCAATATATCTAATACATCTTTAAATACTTATACACCATCAGATAATGCAGTTGCACCGTCGCCTTCAGATGATACTGTTGCACCGTCGCCTTCAGATGATACTGTTGCACCATCGCCCTCTGTAATAGAGGAGATTCTGGTTGTGATGCCTACAGATGATACTTCGGTTGCACCATCATCCCGATTTATTCGAGGTTCCACGGCAATAGTTACTCCATCTCCACTGGCGAATTTAACGAGATTGTCTCCGTCACCAGTGTTTGATAATACAACAGGGAGTATTTTCGTAATAACTTTCTGTTTAATACTGATAGCCGTATTAGTGGGTTGTTTTATAAGAATCAGACATAAAAATAAGCTTGAAATACCTTTCAATAAAGGAAAATTAAAAAATACCAAGGACAGGAAATATATCAAAGGTAAAATATATACTAGCACAGTTACACCAAATCATTTAATAAAAAGACCAAAAGATTTTGTGATTGAACATTTGAATAACGAACAAAAAACGAAAAGACAGGTGCCTCACCCACCTTCTAAGGAAGTTTCCGATGAGAATGTGTCATAAATTAGTTGGTCTCCACTTCCATAAAATGTTTCTTTTAAAAGTGCCATCATCTTTTAATTCCTCATGGAAAAACTGTTTTTTCGGTGTATATAGCGTATCATTTGTTAAATTTGGTATATAAGCTTCCTCTCTATACCATCGATATTGAGCGGGTAATCCAGGATAACTATTCGAATCTTCTTCGTTTATATCGACTTTATCGATGTCTGTCCCCGGAGATCCTTTGAAAAACCGTATATTTCTTGAATAATTTTCACCCAATTCTTCTGCAATTCCTCTTTTTACAGCATGTCTGGGATTTTCCCCTTTATTCATTTTTTCGCGTACATCTGGATTGCCTCTATCTTTTATTTTTGTTTTCTTATCTTTTTCGTAATGACCTTCCTCCCATAATAAATGTGTTTTCGATGGATTATCATATATTTTTACGGAAACAGTGTCTACAATTCTTTTAATTTCATCACCTATTTTTGCTAATTTAGTTTCACCGTTTTCAACTTCCTTAAATAATTTAGAAAGAGGTTTCGTGTTCTTGGATTTTCCCCAATCTATCGTAGAAATACCCCCTTCTTCTAAAATGCGTCTTAACGATTCCACATTAGCAGGGATTGGTATCATTTCGACAGCTCCACCTCGTTTCTTCCTTGTACGCCTTTTGCGGTATTTTTTGCGTTTTCGCGATTTTTTACGTCTTCGAGCTTTTTTACGCTTTCGTTTCATTCTTTTTAAAGTTGATTTCCTTTTTGGTCTATATTTGTCCCCATCGCCTAAAACGTGTATACAATGCTTCCATTCAGGACAGCCAATACCAACGCAACAAATTTTCTTTTTATTTTTTGCTTTTTTGCGAGTTTTTGACATTATATATATATAAATTAGATTAATTTATTCAATAATTGAAGCCCAATAGTTTAAATATATCTCGAACCATCGTTTCCTGTTCTAGAACGCATTCTGTCATTTCTTTCTCGAATTTCTGAATTTTAGATCTTATTTTATTCCAATATCTTTTGACCATTGGAATAGTATTTTTAATTTTTTCATAAATTTCTTTGTTACTTAGATCAATGGAATCTGTATTTAGGATTAATTTAAAAATCCTAACGGCAAAATCTATATTTTCCATATTTTTAAGACAATTATGCACAAAAATGACGGGTTTTTCGTTAATGACCTCGAGGTGGAGGTCTTCTCTATTGCATATCCCAGACTTAAGACTGAGAAAAAGACCACATTGAATGTCATTATTATTCTCCATATCACGATAAAATTTCTCAATCTCGGGTTTAGTAACATTATTCTTATAATTTTTCGTTTCAATGAGCATCGTAAAGCCTTTGTCTTTCATAATAAAGTCTCCACGACCGGGTATTTTATGCGTATCTTCAATTTCAGCAGTTGGAAAACGCCTGTTTAACTCATGATGAGTAAATTCCTCACCAGCCTGACCTTTCATTGTTGAATGTTTGGTTGTCAGAATACAGGCGGCGGTTCTCTCTCGCTCTGATTCGAGTTTGGTTTCATAATAGTTACGCAGTTTATCTATTTTCCCCTCCCAATGTTGTTCTTTGGAGAGAAGCTTTGTATAAAATTCGTTATTTATAGATTTATACAACTCGTCTTTGTGCTTTTCTTGGGATTGAATTCTTTTCTGCATTCTCTCCACGTTATCATTTAAATTAGCTATTTCTCCTAAGAATTTACTCTCAGTTCTATTACGAACTCCTTCTATGATGACATTTAATTCTTCTTGTTGTCTTTGAATAAGTTTTTGAGTTTTGAGTTGTTCTAGTTGAAGTTTTTCGTGCGATTCATCGATTTTAGTTTGGTTTTGAGTTTTTAATTGTTCTATGCGTGTTTCCCATTGAGAATTATCCCACATTTGCAGTTGCTGTGTCCCCGTTGATAAGAAACGCATACCTAATACTACGGCTTTCAGCTTGTCTACTTGATTAAGTTTTATAAATTTTAATGTA